>SXGT01941659.1_pt1 | contig 15720 bp, 12 predicted proteins | sample 3176221 | NCBI WGS metagenome assembly SXGT01 (sample SAMN11356862, study PRJNA531348) | freshwater metagenome | isolation source: freshwater sample F1-120 | place: China: Fuxian Lake, Yuxi | collected 2017-12-25
AGGCCGCTCGTCGATCAGCAGCATGATGACGTAGACCTCGGGATGGTTCACAAGGACTGCTTTGGCCATTTTTTGCAATAATACGGTCTTGCCGGCGCGCGGCGGGCTGACAATCAGCCCACGCTGCCCAAACCCAATCGGCACGATCATATCGACGACACGCATTGAGATTTCTTCGGGCGTCGTTTCCAGATGCACGCGGGCGTCGGGGTGCAACGGCGTCAAGTCGTCGAAGAAGACTTTGTTGGTGAGCCGGTTGGGATCATCGTCGTTGATGGCCTCAACCCGCAGAAGAGCGAAGTAGCGCTCGTTTTCCTTAGGTGGGCGTATCTGTCCGGCCACCGTCGCTCCGGTGCGAAGACCAAAGCGGCGGATTTGGCTCGGCGATACGTAGATGTCGTCCGGGCACGACAGATAATGGTAATCGGGGCTGCGAAGAAATCCGAAACCATCGGGCAGTATTTCCAGCGTGCCCTCACCGAACATCAAGCCGTTGAGTTTGACCCGTTCCTTCAGAATCTTGAAGATCAGGTCTTGCTTCTTAATGCCCGTAATGTCTTGCAGGTTCTCCGACCGTGCCTGTTCGATGAGTTGCGGCATCGTCAGTCGCTGCAACTCGGCGATGTGAATTTCGCCTTGTTTGATTTGTTCGTAGCGTTCGTGCGTGTCATCATCGACAAATACCTGCGCATGATCGGTGCGGCGATAGATGCCCTGATCGGCCTCGTCCGCCAATTCTTCAGCCAGGCTAATTGGCTCTTCGTCAATTTCAGAGCGGGCAAAGTCTTCGGCGGGGATGTGCGGCTTTGTGTTGCGAGTGCCACCCGACGAACCGCCGGACGTGCTGCGAGTATCGGCCATGGCCAATTTCTGCTCCTGATGTGAGATGAATGCCGTGCGCGCGGATGGCGACGGCGGGGGGATCGATCGAATCGAAGGGTGAATAGGATGGGATGCGGAGAACGATTCACGAGCAGCCGGATGGGTCGCCGTTGACTTGGGCGGGACGGGCTGTCGGAATCGTCCCCTTTAGTATCGCGGAGTTCCAGTCGGGATCAAGGTCAATCTTGGATCAGATTCGTGCGGGGAAGCACCCATGCCTTGGAAGACAACCTTCGACATTAACCAGAAACGAGGGGGGATGCCAGCATGGGGGCGGAATCGCGCGACGTCAGACCGATTTTCCAGCGGTTAACCGCGACCAAAGCTCGTCGACAGCAGCGCTGACGGCCTCCGCCGTGCCCGAGTTTTCGATGATCAAATCGGCCAGGTTTCGTTTACCTTCGAGGGTCTCCTGGGCTGATTCCCGGCGATTGAATTCAGCCTCGGTCCAACCTCGGGCACGTGCCCGCCGAAGCCGTACCTCCCGCGGCGCATCCACGAAAATAAGATGCTGGCAAAACCGGTTCCAGCCGGCCTTCAGCATCACCGGGGCGTCGAGAACGACCACGCTTGCGCCGTTTTTCGTCGCAATCGTGCCAAGCTGTTGCTGCAAACGCATGCCAATGCGTGGATGGGTCAACGACTCCAGGTAGGCCAGCTCGCGCGGACCATCGGGGGGCGGGGCGAACACGATGCTGCCGAGCGCAGGCCGGTGGATATGTCCGTCGGGACCGAAGATGCCCTCGCCCCAACGAGACCGGGCGGCCGCTTCAATTTCAGGTTCTCGCAGGACTTCGTGCCCCGCCTTGTCGGCATCGAGCAGAATCGCGCCGCGGCGAGCAAGCGCCTGTGCGATGAAACTCTTACCACTGGCCACACCGCCCAGAAGGCCGACGACGGTCAGGTTGGTATCGGGAGTCTTCACGAGCATCTTACCAATCCGAATCCTTAGTTTCTCCCTACCATGCTTCACAAGCGGCCCAGTTCGGCCCGCTCTTTACGTCGATCTTCAGCGGCACGTTCAACTGCATTACGCCCGCCATTTCTTCGCGAACGAATTCGCCGAGATACTTCAGTTCTTCCGGCGGCGACTCGAAGACAAGTTCGTCGTGAATCTGCAGCAGCATCTTTGACTTCAGTTGCTCGCGCTTCAGCCGGCGATGCACGCTGATCATCGCCAGCTTGATCAGGTCCGCCGCCGAACCCTGGATGACCGTGTTAATGGCCGTCCGTTCCGGCAAGTTGCGCTGGCGGCCGCCGTCTGCCCGTACGCCGCTGATCGCGCGACGGCGGCCCAAGATCGTGGTCACATAACCCGACTTGCGGCAGTCGTCGAGCACCCGGTTCATAAAGGCTTCGACACCCTGATAGCGGGCAAAGTATGTGTTGATGAACTCAGCCGCTTCCTCCTTGGAGATGCTTAACTGCCTGGCCAGACCAAACGGACTCTGGCCGTAGATAATGCCGAAATTCACCGCTTTCGCGTTGCGCCGTTGAGCTCGCGACACCTGTTCGAGCGGCACGCCGTACACCTGCGCGGCAACACGGGTGTGGATGTCTTCGTCGCGGGCAAAGGCTTCGCATAACTCGCGGTCGGCGCAGTCGTGGGCGAGGATGCGAAGTTCCACCTGCGAGTAATCGGCGGCCAGCAGACTCCAACCTTCGTGGCCCGGCAGAAACGCCGCGCGAATTTCTCGGCCCGTCTCGCTACGAATGGGAATATTCTGCAAGTTGGGGTTCTCGGAACTTAGCCGCCCCGTGGCGGCAACATCCTGGCGAAACGATGCGTGGACGCGCTGTGTCAGCGGATGCACCATCAGTGGCAAGGCATCGACGTAGGTGCCCTTCAATTTGCTGAACTGCCGAAACTCCAGCAGCTTTGCCGGCAGTGCATGCTGTTCGGCCAATTCTTCCAACACTTCGACGTCCGTGCTGCGTCCCGTTTGCGTTTTCTTGATCACGGGGAGCTTGAGCTTGTCGAACAGGATTTCCTGCAACTGCTTGACCGAGTTGATGTTGAACTTCTGGCCCGCGACCTCGTAGATCTCCTGTTCCAAACGCACGAGTGTCTGACCGTACTGCTCGCTCAATCTATTGAGCAGCGGCACGTCAACCTTGATGCCGTTGTACTCCAACTCGGTGAGCACCTCGACGAGCGGCATTTCCAGCTTGTGAAACAATTCCGTGAGTTTCGCTTCCTCAAGCCGCGCGGCAAGCGGCGTCTTCAGCCGCCAGGCGATATCGGCGTCTTCGGCCGCATAGTTGGTGATTTGCGTGACCGGCACTTCATCCATCCGCTTTTGCGATTTGCCGGATCCAATCAGTGATTCGATCTTGATCGTGCTGTGCCGCAGGTATCGCTGAGCCAATTCGTCGAGGCTGTGATTCCGCTCGCCGGCATCCAGCAGGTAGCTCGCAACCATCGTGTCGAAATAAGCTCCGGCCACTTCCACGCCTGCAGACCGCAGCACGAGCATGTCGTATTTCAAGTTCTGACCAATCTTTTGGATCGCAGGATCTTCCAGCACCGTTCGCAATGTTTCGAGCGTTGCCCGCGGATCGAGCTGCGGTTCGCCCTGGGGCGCTCGCACGGGAAGATAGTAACCCGTGCCGTCCTGCCACGAGAACGAGTAGCCCACCACGTTGGCCCACCGCGGCCAGACCATGCCCGTGGGATGCGGAAATGCCTGGGCCGTTTCGGTGTCGAACGAGATCTGTCGTTGCCTTCGCATCTCGGCGACAAAGGCGGCCAGCTTCTCCGCCGTGTCCACCGTGTGGTACTCGGCGGCGACCTGGCTTATCGGCGCGGCATCGATCGCATGAACTCGAGGCAGATTGGCCACCCGCGCGCCGAAACTGTGGAAGCCGAACTCGGCGAACAGGTTGAACAGCTCTTGGTCATGGTGCTTGCCCGTTTGGCCGGCGTTCCAGTCGATCTCAATCGGCACGCGGCGATCGAGCTTGCACAACTCGCGACTCACCAGGGCTTGCTCGCGGCCCGCCAGCAAGTTGTCTTTACGCTTTCCCTTGGGTAACTCTTCCGCGTGAGCCAGCAAATTGTCGAGCGTCTCGTATTGCTCGAGCAGCTCACGAGCAATCTTCGGCCCAATCAGTGGTACGCCGGGAATGTTATCCACCGAGTCCCCCACGAGTGCCTGGTAATCGACGACTTGATCGGGCCGGATGCCCCAATCTTCCTTGAGCGCCGCGGCGTCGATCATGGCATTCTTGCGCATGTTCCAAAGGCTCACGCGATCGCTGATGAGTTGCCGGCAATCCTTATCGCCGGAAACCACAATACATTCACCTCCCAGCTTCTCACTCGTTTCCGCGATCGTCGCCAGGATGTCGTCGGCTTCATAGCCGGGCATTGCGATCAGTCCAATATCGAGCGCACGAATGATGCGCTGGATTGCGGGAAACTGCGGAATCAAATCGACGGGCATCTCGCTGCGCGTGCCTTTGTACGCCGGGTAAAGATGGTGCCGGAATGTGGGCTCCCCGGTATCGAAAGCGATAAACAGGTAATCTGGCTTCCTGGTCTCGAGCAAGAACAGCAGATCGCGCGTGAAACCAAAGACCGCGGAGACAGGCAATCCCTGCGGACTGGTCATCTCGGGAATTGCATGGAATACCTGAAAAATCAGCGAGTTGGCATCGACGACCCAAACGGTTTTGCCGGCCAGCGAAAACGGCCGGGCGGCATGATTGTCGAGCATTGGCGACGATGCGACCCGCTCGTCGCGCGGTTCACTGGCACGCTTCGTGACGTGGCAAAGAGGCTCATTAGCGGCGGCGGATGGGGGATCCCCGTCCGCGTCGACTTGCATTCCCGGCAGCATCGCTTGTTTGCTTGACATGAACACTGCATTGTACCAAGGGCAGCCACGGGCGCAAGCCCACGGAATCGATGCGACAGGAATCGCAGAGCCCCGGAGGGACAATTGAGATGAAGCGAACCGGCGCGCCTCGATTCAATCGCCCCTTCGACGAGATTGGGGGGTCTATCAAGGTTGGCAGTGTTTACGAGTCAGTTCCTGCTCCTGCGGTCGGACTTGGATTCTGTAACGGTTCACGGGCCGGGGACTGGTTCATTTTCCCGGAGAAATCAAGGAAGCGACAATTTTTCGCCATGGAACTCGCGACATGCAACTTGTCGACGGAGTTCATCCCGCGATCGGCACCCGGCGCCGTCAAGTGATCTCGGCGAAGTTCCGCAGGATCCGCAGACCGTCGACCTGGCTCTTTTCCGGGTGGAATTGGGTGGCAAAAATATTGTCGCGCCAGATCATCGAGCAAAACAGGACACCGTAGTCGGTCTCCGTGGCGATCACCGACGAATCGTTGGGAACGACGTAATACGAGTGCACGAAATAGACGTGCGTGTCCGGAACGAATCCGTTGAGAATGGGAGCAGGCCGTCGAATCTGAAGTTGGTTCCAGCCCATGTGCGGCACCTTGAAGACGTGCGGCAAATTAAAACGCACGACTTTGCCCGGCAGGATACCCAGGCCCTGATGCTCGCCCCCTTCTTCGCCGGTATCGAAGAGCAGTTGCAACCCAAGGCAGATACCGAGAAACGGCTTGCCGGAGTTGACGACTGCACGGATCGGCTCGATAAGATTCCGACGGCGAAGTTCGGCCATGGCATCGCCAAAGGCGCCCACGCCGGGCAGCACCACTTTGGTGGCTCGTCTCAGATCCTCGGGATCGCTGGTGATGACTGCCTGATGACCGACTTTCTCAAACCCCTTCTGCACGCTGCGAAGGTTGCCCATTTGGTAGTCGATGATGGCGATCATTGGGCGATGAGGGGTGACGGGACGAAGGATGGCTATCAAACACGACACCCAGCATACGCAAAAGTTCGTGGCCAACGAAATCCCTGATCGGTTGGCTGTTCGCACGAAAATCCGGAACTCCGGGCGGTAACGCTTCCGGATCGCCTGCTGCGCAACCGTCATCTACGCCGTGCGTAGCGATTCTTCGATTCGGCGAACGGCGTCGTCCAGCTTCCAGGCACGCTCGGGCAGATCGAGCGAACGTCCTTTGGTCATCCAGGCGTCGATTTTTTTCTGGGCGCTAATCACGGTGCTATGACTACGCCCACCGAAGTAGTGGCCGATTTCGCTCAGGGCAGCCCGCGTGTGTTTGCGGGCCAGCCACATGGCCAGCATCCGCGGATGCGCAACGCTTTTCCCCTTGCGAGTCGATTGAAGGCTTTCTGTCTCCAGGCCAAAGACATCGCAAACCGCCTTCTCGATTTCACTCAGTCGCACGATGCGGCCATTATGCTGGATCAGGTCGACCAGCGCCTCCTCAGCCATGCGCAGCGAAATCGGCCGTCCCAAGGCCAGGCTGGTGGCGTGCAATCGTTTAAGAGCGCCGGCAATCTCTCGGGCGTGCGAAGAAAAATGGGACGCCAGATAGGCAATCACGTCCTCCGAGACGGTCAATTGCATGTGTTGGGCCAGGTGACTGGCAATTCCCAGGCGTGTGTTGTACTCGGGCGGATCGATTCGACAGACCAGTCCACTTGCAATGCGCGCGGTCAGTTCCGGCCCGAGCGCCTTGAGCGCGGCCGGGGCCCGATCGGCGGCAAAGACCAGCTGGCGACCATTTCTGAGCAGCGTATCGACGGTGTGCAAGAGTTCGCCAATGGTGGCGCGCTTGCCGACAAAAAACTGAATGTCGTCAATCAGCAGCGTTTCCACACCCCGGTACTTGCGGCGGAAACTGGGCAAGCCGCTGCCGTGAAGTGCCTCTTGAAAATAGCTGGTGAACTGCTCAGCGGAAAGGTACACCACCGGCGCTTGGCGATGCAAACGCTTGTGGCCGGCCCAGACCCCTTCCAGCAAGTGTGTTTTGCCGACTCCCGATGCACCGTAGACCAACAGCGGCGTGACGTTGCCAGGCTGTCGTGCCGCGAGCAGTGCGGACTGATGCGCGATTCGATTCGAGTCACCCACGACAAACGTCGACAAGGTTGAGAATTTTCGACGCCTGACAGGCTCGGCAATCTCGGCCGCCGCACCTTCGTGTTCACGAGGATTGCCTTTGGCTGAGATTTTCGGTGGAGCGCTGGCCGGAGCGTCGTGGGGGGGGCTTAAGCTCGCGCAAGAAGCCGCGCTGAGTGACTCATCCACGCGGAATTCAATCGCCACCGCCCGATCCAAGACCTGTTCAGCCGCAACCTCCAGGTCTTTGCGAAAGTTGCTGCGAACCCAATCTTGAATGAACCGGTTGCCTACGACCACGATCAGAGCACCATCGCCGACTTGCAGTTCGGTGCCAGTACCGAACCACAGCTCGTAGCGCTTTCGGCCCACCCGCTCTGCAAGCCGAGCACGCACCGCTGAGACGATCTCCATATCGCTAATGGTCACTTCCTGTGTACCCCCCGCGCGCAGTCCGATCGCCATAGCCTTACCCGCAGGTTTCGACTTCGCCCGCCCCGGCACTCCTGCCGGAACGTACGATGGAAGCGAAAGGAACGACACGCGATGCATTGCGGCAGTCGCGCTGTCGAGATTGTTTGTCAACGATCACCCCGAGTCGCCGATTGTACGAGAGCTAGCGGTGCTGTCAAACCTCCCCACGTCGATTCGAAATCCACCGGCTCGGTCGCAACGATTTCTTGCGTGCAAAAACCGGGAAACAAGCGGCTCGCCAGCGTGCACGGCGAAAAATAATTTTTCGTGGTCCGGTCATCAACGACGTGGAAAATTTGTTCGGACTGGGCCGCGCGGAAGTTCAAGCCGTTGCCGAGTGATGTCATAAGTCGTGTGGCAACAAGCGGATGCAATGCATCGGCGTTTGCTTCGAGAATCGGCCTCCGATCAAGCGACCGAGTCGAACCCACGCAAATAGAGCTCCCGCCGGTCAAACTCTTGGAAGCCGGCCATTTGATACATGCGAACTCCGGGTTCATTCGCCAAATCCACCGCAAGGACCAACGACTTGGCGCCACCCGTCCACGCCATCCACTGCGCATGACGCACGATTTCCAGGCCCCAGCCACGGCCACGGGCTGCCGGCACGACGCCCATATACATCAGTTCCCACTGCCCGGTTAACGGCTGTTCCGCAAGAAGCACGCAGCCGACGTCGATCAAGGCCCCATGCGGCGACAATTTTGCCGAGACAATCCGCCAGCGATTCGGGTCGTGAACGCCTGTGGCCGCGTAACCGTCCAACACGTCATTGATGGTGCGGAATCCGTCCACGGCGGGACAATCGAGCGAACCCACGTACGTTTTCTCGATGATCGCTGCGAGCCGGTCGCGGGTCGCGGAAGCATACGTTTCAAACCGCAGCGACGTGGCAGGATATTCAGAACTTGTCCAGGAACCGTCCGCCGGCAGGGGAACGGCCAGCGCGCGCTCCCCAGGTGCCGCAAAATGAGCCGGTTTCCCGCGATTTTCCCAGAGGCAGTTCTCCGAAAGCAGCGAGTTGTCGGCGCGCATGTAAAGCAGACTGGTAACGCGATGGAAGCCGTGCTCCAAAAGCGCCAGGGCTTCCGCCAGCTCGCCGTCACGCCTCAAACACTGAATCAGGCGGACCCGCAAAGCGATCGCATGCTCCATTGCCAGGGACACGAGTTGCCGGTTCGTGGTCGCCTGCTCTCGACTTGACAAGATCGGGCCGTGGAAGGCGGCGACTCGGCCGGGCTGTGGTTCTATCCAGGCAACACCCGTTAATTCCTTCCCGCGAAAGCTGCCGACCAGTGCATTCCAATAGCCTTCACCGAACTGTTTGCCGACGCGCTCGTAAGACTCTCGTAGATTTTCAATCGCGGATACATCGAAATCACGCCAAAGCTGCGCCAACGCTTTTGTTCGAAGCGTGGCTGGCACGGTGGCGAGCGTTAAAGGCTGCATAGCGGCGGCGGGCATACCACCAGGATAATAAAGACAGGTCGGCGCCGGGACCCCTCCGCGGAGGAAAATGGGTATAATCCAGTCAATGCAAGAAACTTCCCCACCCCTACGGAGGCGATTGACATGAAAGCAGCTCTATTCGTGGTCACGTTGGCCGCTACCTGTTTGCTCGCGAGCGAAATTGCATGGGGTCAGCCGCTGCTGGACCGCGTGCTCGATCGTGTGCAAGAAGATCTTAATGAGCTCACGCAGCCAACTCCCGCCGGCGAGGAATCAGAGCCCGAAGGGATCGCACCGGACGACGAGGTCGCTGGCGCTAGTGCCGATGAGCCTGGCTATCTGGGTGTGATCGCCGATGATCGGCAAGAGCAAGGCGGCGGCGTGCGAGTGCTGGAAGTCGTCAGCGGCGGTCCAGCGGCCAAAGGCGGTATTGTGAAGAATGATCTGATCACCGCGATTAACACGCGTCCGATTCGCACCATGGATGAAATGGCGCGCATTCTGTCGGCGATGCCGGCGGGAACGAGGCTAACCTTCGGCGTCAGGCGTGGCGAAGGGAATCAAGACGTCACCGTCACGCTGACCGCGCGGCCAGGTTCCGGTGAGCGCCGATTTGAAAGGTTCGGCCGCCTGCCAGAGCAGGTGCCGGCCGGCGGACTGCTCCCAGCGCCATCCGCTCGCCCAAAGTTGGGTGTGCGAACGATGCCTGTGACGGCCGCCGAGCAACAGCAACTCGGTTTGCCGAGTCGCGATGGCGCGATCGTAGTCGAGGTGACGCAGGGTTCTCGTGCCGAAGACGCCGGTATTCATGTCGGCGACGTAATTATTGCCGCTGATGGTCACGCGGTTCGCAACCCAGATCAACTTGCCGATCTGGTGGGCGCGGCCGCCTCCCGCGGCCATTTGACCATGAAGGTATTTCAGAATGGCCAGGTGACGCAGGTCGACGTGCCGTTTGGCGGTGGGCCGGCAAGCCGTGTGGTTGGGCGACCTGAAGCGCCGCCCACCAGCGAGGACGACCCGGAGGACTTGCGACTCGCGCCGGGCGAGCCCGTGCAAGACGAATCACCATTCGATGCCATCGAACGCCGCTTGCAGCAACTGGAAGACCGCATCGAAAAACTCGAGGAGGCGGGGGAGCATAAGACGTGAGGCGGTTCGTAACGGCCAGCAAGCTCAGCCGCTAAAGGTTAGCGCTTCAGGACAAACTCCACATCGAACCGCTCTCGGGGCGCGTCGGCACGGATCACATGTACCGGCCGCACCGTCAGCTGGCTGGCTCGTTTGCCCATGCCTTTGCTGCAATAGACCTGCATGGCTGGGTCGCTGATGATTTCTCGCTCCAGTTGATATTGGCTGGTGCAGAAGTGGACGAGCCGGCGGGGATCGCCTGTGACGCCGCGAAACGTCATTTTTTGAATGACCTGGTTCTTGTCGTAGTAGTACGTCAGAGCGCCGGCCAGGTCGTCTTCCCGCTTTCCGGTGACGAGCGACACGCGATAACCATGCAGGTCAAGCTCGGCCAGGCCAGTGCTCACGCGCGGCCAGCGGGCCATCAGCCACGCACTGTTGACGTCGAGCCGAAAGACCTCCTCAAAACGGATTGGCTGCGAGCCATCCACGGGCGAAAGTTTGGCTGTTGTGGAGGACGGCGTCGTGCTGATGAACCGCGCGGAGCCTGCTGGCTTCGGGGTGGGACTAGCCGAGCCGGCGACTGGGAAAACCGTGGTTGTTGATGTCGCACTCGTGGAGTCTTTCGACGTGTTCGATGCCGTGTCGCCGCCGGTCGGGCCTGGCGCAGGGGCGGAGGCCATTGATTGCGCATCGGCGGATGCAAGTCGAAAAAAGGATTCCTCGTTGTTCGCGGCATGCTGAGAGGGCATCCAGGTCGACACCCGATCCTTGAACTCTTCCTTGCTCGACAGGTAGGGCGCACCTCCCGCCACCAACAATCCCACAACGAGATACGTGTGCCGGCTGAACATAGTCACCTCGATGGGGTGGGGAGCGCGAATGGGTCGAGCATCGGATTCGCACGTTGGAGTTCCACCCTCCGGTGGCGAGGCAAACCGCCTCAAGGTGGAACGCCAACGTTCGCCAGGATCTTGAATCGGCCATGCTCATTACCAGACTGTGGTGGTAAGTTCTTACACTGTCGTGGCTTGCCTCTAGCGGAGAAGCGATTTGCCGTGCCTCTTCGCTACGATTGGCGCCGCCTAACGACGCAGCACCGCGTCGAGCAAAGCCGAAGCGTACTCATGTTCAGTGGCGTAAAGCTCACGTTCGCGGGCCATGTCAACTCCCAATGACCCGAGCATGTGTTCCGCCTTTTCTGGAGAGTATTGCCGTCGCAACTGTCTGAGAAAACTTTGAAAGCCTTCCGCCGCTTGGGCTTCACTGAGACCTGGCCAATTGCGCAAGAGATGCCGAGGATTGCGCTCAAGGACGGCGGCATGGCACCGCTGGGCAACGTCGGATAGTTCCAGTTCGACCGCCGTCGTTCCCGCGAGCACGAGCAGCTTATCGGTCACTAGTGGCTGCCGTCGCAGGTCGCTTGCGCGCGCCAAGTGCAAGTAGACGGCCAGGGATCGAGCAGCGTCAGCCATGGAACCCAGTTTAGCGGTGGGCGACCCATCCGCACAGTAAGGTGACAGCCAGACTGGGTGTGCCGTTCGCTGAGGCGCTCAACGATGCGACGGCAGTCGGCGCGTGCCTGCCGCGTTGGTGCGATTCAGCTCGATCGATGCGCAAGCAACTACCGACGCAGCTTGCGAGCGGTGCTGGGCGTGGCCGGCAGCAGTTTTTCTTCGACGCGCGTCAGATAGTGCATGCTGCTGGCGGGACCGCTGAAGCCGATCACGCGGCGGTCGAGGTCGATCACCTGCGAAATCACGCGCCCGGCGTCGATGTCGAACTTCAAGGTTCCGCTCGACATGTGCTGGATGATCTGCGCCTCGATGGACGGATCGTTCAGCGGCGTGAGCACCTGGGTTTCGACTTCGATCGTGGCTACGCCTGCGGAGACGCTCTTCAGGACAAATTGTTGCCGTAAATCCACTTTTTTCATCACGCCCGCTGTGGTCTGAAGCGTAACGTAGTACTTCGTCGACCATTGATGGCCGATCGGCACTGCCTCGCCAGGCATCGGCATCGTGATCGGCGTCGGGTTGGTCGTCAACTTGTCCAGCTTTTCCTCGCGCTTGACGACATTGCCTCGGGCATCCATCGAAATGACGGTCAGCGGAACGCCGACGCGTTTTGCGGCGTCCTCAAATTCCTTCGGAGGTTTTTTATCCGTGAGACTGTTGTAGCGCATTTCCTGCCGGCCTTGCATTTGTTGCCACATCTCGACGTTTTCGACCATGTGCGTAAACGTGACCGATCCGTCGGTCTTCACGTCGCCAATCTCCCACAACTTGATGGAGGAAGATCGCGTCTGCGCGGTTTGTGTCGTGCCCTGAATCGTGGTCTCAACCGTGGCCTGATGCACCACTTCGCAGCGCATTATTTCGCCGGCTTTGAACTTGTACTTGAGGTCGTACTTGACTGCGTCTTCAGCCTGGGCCGACAGCGCGGCGCCAAGAACGGCGATGGGCGCGACCAGGTGGAGAAGATTCATCATGCTCGCATCCTTTCGAGTGATGAGCGTGGGAAAGTGGCAGAACTATAAGTGCTCGCCGAATTTGAGTCAACGACGACTGTGCGAGGCTGCTAGCACGCCGTCACCTCACCCGTCGGTGGCTGACGAGCGTCTCGGTGCGCTCCGCCATTTCGCGGCAGGCGACGGCAATGCCGTTTGCGTCGAGCCCCAACTCGGCGAGCAACTCACCACGCTCGCCATGTTCGACGAACCGATCGGGCAAGCCCAGCCGGCGGATGTGGGCTGTGTTCAAGCCAGCGGCGCTGGCTGCCTCCAGCACCGCGCTGCCGAAACCGCCCATCAGGCAGCCTTCTTCGACGGTGACAATAAATCCGCACTGCTCAACGGCGCGCAGCAGCGTGTCGGCATCCAGCGGCTTCGCAAAGCGGGCATTGATGACGCCGACATCCACCCCGCGTTCACGCAGTCGGCCGGCCGCTTTGACACACGTCGGCAAGAGCGACCCGAACGCCACGATCATTCCGTCGTAACCCCACTCGATAACTTCTGCGCGGCCCAACTCCACCGGCGCGAGATTCCTTTCGACGCGCTCGACGTTTGTTTTGGGATAGCGAATCGAGGTCGGTGAATCGTGATGCAGGGCGAATTCAATCATCGCCGGGAGATCCTGCTCATCGCCGGGGGCCATGATCGTCATATTCGGGAAGACACGCAGGTAGCCGATGTCGAACGCCCCATGGTGCGTCGGGCCGTCGGGACCGGTCAGCCCCGCGCGGTCCAGCAAAAACGTGACCGGCAGATTTTGCAAAGCCACTTCCTGAAAAATCTGGTCGTAGCTGCGTTGCAGGAAAGTGCTGTAGATATCCACGATTGGCCGCAGGCCGGCCTTGGCTTGCCCAGCGGCGAAAGCAACCGCGTGGGATTCACAGATGCCCGTATCGAAAAAGCGGTCGGGAAACTTCTCGCGCACGCGTTCCAGCTTGGTGCCTTGGCACATCGCGGCGGTGAGCACGGTCACACGAGGATGCTTGTCAAGCTGATCGAACACCGATTCAGCCGCGACGTCGGTGTAGGACCGCGACGAACCCTTTTTGAACTGGATCACGCCTTCGTCTTCGCAGGTGAAGGGGGCGGGCGTGTGAAAAAACACCGGGTCCTCGGCGGCCGGTCTGAAACCGTGTCCTTTTTCGCTGAAGACGTGCAGCAGCACCGGACCTTCCAGGTCCTTGACCATTTCCAGATAGCGGCACAACTGCCGCAAATCGTGACCGTCAACCGGACCGATATAGCGGAAGCCAATCTCCTCGAACAACATGCCCCCGTGCAGCCCCGCTTTAACCGAATCTTTCATCTGGGTCAGCGATCGCTTCACGCCTTCACCCACCAGCGGAATGTTATCAAGAATCTTGATCGCCCCGTCTTTGAGCCCCGTGTAAAACGTGCCAACGCGGAACTTGTCCAGATACTGGGCCAACCCACCGACACGAGGGCAGATCGACATCTGGTTATCGTTGAGAATCATCAGCAGATTCTTGTTCAGGCCGCTGGCGTTGTTCATCGCCTCAAAGACGATTCCCGAGGGGAAGGCGCCGTCGCCGATCACAGCCACGGCATGGCGTCCGTTTTGGCCCGGCAGCAGATCGTCGCCGCTTTTCAAGCCGAGCATGGTCGAAACGCTGCTGCCGGCGTGACCGGTCATGAACAGGTCGTACTCGCTTTCCGCCGGATTGGGATAACCCATGAGTCCGCCCCTGGTGCGGATCGTGCCAAACTCATGAAACCTGCCGGTGAGCAGCTTGTGCGGATAAATCTGATGGCCGGTATCCCAAATCAAGCGGTCGCGCGAAAAGTCGAACGTACGATGCAGGGCGATCGTCAGCTCGACCACGCCCAAGTTGGAGGCGAAGTGGGCAATGCGGTTGGTGACGAGATTGCAAAGCACGGAGCGCATCTCGGCGGCCAGTTCGGCAAGTTGCCCGAACGTCATGCGCGAGAGTTCGCGGGGCGAATCGATTTTTGAGAGCCATTGATCCATCGGGACACCCTGTGCTTCCTTTCGATCACAAGCCAGGCCTTCCAGCCTGACGTCGGTTGCCTCATCATGTCGAAAACTCGTCGGTCTGGAAAGGCGGATCTGCTAATGCTTCCTTTCCAAAACATAGCGTGCCAGGCATTCCAAGCTGGCGGCGTGAGGGCCCAATGGTTGAATTGCCCCACAGGCGGCCACCACCAGCGATTCCGCCCGGCGCCTGCTTTCGTCGACACCGAACAGACCGGGAAAGGTCAGCTTGCCGCGTCCGGCATCTTTCCCCGTGTTTTTCCCCAGTTCGGCTGCGTCGCCGTTCACATCGAGCAGGTCGTCGACAATCTGAAAGGCAAGCCCCAAGTTCTTTCCATACGCATCCAGCATCTGCCGCTCGCCGTCGGACGCGCCTGCGCTGATGGCGCCAAGTTGCAAAGCTGCGCAAAACATCGCCCCCGTCTTGCGGCGATGAATCGATTCGAGCACGTCCAGCCCGCCGCAAAAAAACTCGCCGGCCAGATCATCGGCCTGGCCGCCCACGAGTTCGGTTGCGCCGGCGGCATGCGCCAGCACTCCGCAGCAGACCGCGGCCCGGTCGGCTGGCTCGATGTCTTCCGAAAGCACCTCGAAGGCAAGTGCCAATAGCGCGTCACCCGCCAAAATCGCGATCCCCTCGCCAAACTGCTTATGGCAGGTCGGCTGGCCGCGGCGCAGGTTGTCGTCGTCCATGGCGGGCAAATCGTCGTGAATCAGCGAATACGTGTGGATCATTTCCACCGCGCAGGCTGCCGGCAGAGCGGCGGCGAGATCGCCCCGGCACGCCTCGCAGGCCCACAGGACCAATAGTGGCCGCAGTCGTTTACCGGGCGCAAGCAAACTATAGCGAATCGCTTCGCGCAAATGGTCAGGGCAGCCGCCTGCGAAATTGGTGTACGCATCCAGCGCAGCATCGACCCGCGATCGCAACTCCTGCATCTGCCGGTCGAGCTTGCCGAGCGAGCTCATGATCAAACGGTCCGTAGAACAGCCCAACAATAACGCCGCACGCCCAACGCGGAACCAGGAAGCATGCCAGCTCCGAGTGCCACGCTCAAACCAATCTTAGAACAAGCCACCAGGAACGTCCATCGCGTTCGGATCGTCGCCGCGATCGGCGACCCGTGTATCGGGCGGTCCCTGGGGGGCCGACTTCGCCGCGCGGCGGCGGCGAGCGCCCTCACTCGCCGCCTGACCGGCTGATGGCGAGTCGTCGAACGGTTGGGTGACCGCTTCGCCGCTCGACTCCATCCGCGTGAGCAATTCGATCCGGCGCTCGGCGTTTTGCAGCAATGCAT
>SXGT01088070.1_pt1 | contig 15714 bp, 15 predicted proteins | sample 3176221 | NCBI WGS metagenome assembly SXGT01 (sample SAMN11356862, study PRJNA531348) | freshwater metagenome | isolation source: freshwater sample F1-120 | place: China: Fuxian Lake, Yuxi | collected 2017-12-25
AGGGCCAGTACATCGCCCGCTCGGCGATCACCGGGACGTCAGACGTGACCGTCGTCGAAACGGCCGCTCCGATCGCAACGGCATCGGCGACATTCGCAGCAATCGCGAGACCGCCAACTTCGCTCGCGATCGCTTCGGCTCCGTCGGCGTCACGGTCGACGACCACCACGCGTGCACCCTCCGAGGCAAGCCGGCGCGCCGTCGCCGCGCCGATCCCCGCTGCTGCACCCGTGACGATCGCGACGACGCCTTCGAACTCAACCACGGTCCACCTCCACGATCAGGCCATGATCGCGGGCGAGCCAGGCGATGCCATTGTCGTCGGAGTACCCCCGGCCCTGGATGTTGAAGATGCGTACACGCGCGGCGGTCAGCGGATAAGGCCCCCAATGCCACGTTCCCCGAGCGAGATGCACGACCGAGTGCTGCGGGAGAGCGAACGCACGGATCGTGTCGCCGCACGCGGGTTGATCGAAGTCGGCGGAGGCGGGTGCGACCACCACATAGGCGTCGGCGTCGAACGGCATCAGGGTTTGCGTGTGCGTGTCATGACGGTTGAGCAACTCACAACGCGCTGCACCGTCGTCGGTGAACGAGATCTCGTCGTTCGTATGCCCGATGAAGTTGACGTGGCCGTCATCCCACAAGAACTCGAGATCGCTGCGATCATGCTCGGAACCTTCGTCGGTTGGAATCGAACCGAACGGAGCCCACGACTCGTGCGTCACCGACTCGAGACGGAGGCGAACTCGATAGCCTGACACGGTCGTCAGTGTACGGAATCACCCAGCCCGATGACCGAGGAGGTCTCGTGGACGTTCGATCGATCGAAGACGTCGCCCCGATCGTGGAGCACAACGGAACGGTGCCGGTCTGGTGGCTCGTCAACCCTCGGGAGATGTTCGAGATCACCCGAGGTGGCCACCTCGAACTCGTGAGTGAATTCGAGGTCGCGGGCGGCGGGTATGTCGACCCGCACCACCACCCGACGCACGAGTTCTATTACGTCACCGCGGGCCGAGGGATCATGGAGATCGAAGGCGAAACCCGCGAGATCACCCAGGGCGATCTGGTTCACATACCACCCAACGCCGTGCACTCGCTACGACCGGTGAGCGACCATGCGCCGATCCACTGTTTCTGTTTCGCAGTCGGCGTCCCGGGCGCGGGCGAGATCAACTACACCGAGCACTGAGCGTTCTTCATGGGACGAGTGCTCGTCACCCGACAGTTGCCCGCGGGCGGACTCGACCTCCTCGCCGGGCACGAACTCGTCGGCCCGAAACCCGCCGATGCGCCGTATTCGTCGGCCGAACTGTTCGCGCTAGCGCCGACCGTCGACGCGGTGGTTTCGTTGCTCACCGACGTGATCGACGAGCCGCTCCTGGCCGCCGGAGCGTCCGGTCGATTGCGGATCGTCGCGAACGTTGCGGTCGGTTACAACAACATCGACGTCGCCGCGGCGTCGCGACTCGGCGTGCTGGTCACCAACACGCCAGGGGTGCTCGACGAGACGACCGCCGACACCGCGTTCCTCCTCATCCTCGCGGCGAGCCGACTCGCGCACGAGGCCGAAGAGGATCTGCGCAGCGGACGTTGGCCGGGTTGGGGTATCAACCAGTACCTCGGGCTCGACGTTCACGGTGCCACGCTCGGGATCGTGGGCTACGGGCGAATCGGTCGCGCGGTTGCTCGGCGGGCGACCGGGTTCGCGATGAACGTGCTGCATCACTCCCGTACGCCGACGGGTGAGGACGGTTACGTCGCGGACCTCGATGATCTGCTCGCGCGCTGCGACATCGTGTCGTTGCACACGCCGTTGACGACCGAGACCACGCACCTCATCGACGATCGTCGGCTCGCGTTGATGCCTGCTCACGCAGTACTCGTGAACACGTCGCGTGGACCGGTGGTCGACGAATCCGCGCTCGCAGATGCGCTGCATGCGGGGCGGTTGTTCGCCGCGGGAATCGATGTGTTCGAACACGAACCCACAGTGCATCCCCGACTGCTCACCGCCCCCCGGGCGGTCTTGTTGCCCCACATCGGCAGCGGTTCTCGGGCCACCCGCCTGCGGATGGCAAGGATCGCAGCCGACAACATCGCCGCCGTCCTAGCCGGCCGCCCCCCTCTCCACCCCGTCAACCCCTGAACCCCGGTTCTGTCTGGATGAAGTGACGCGTTAGGTCTTGCGATCCAGTGAGAACGCGATCTTTGATGGATCCAGGTCGAGGAGGGTGAGGGTGGTGGCGCCGGCACGCAGCGCCGTGAACATCTCGGCCTCGTTGGCTGCACGGGCCCGAGCCGCCGCGACGACGGTGTCGAGCTCGGCGGAACGTACAACGGTGACTCCATCGGCGTCGCCGACGATCCAGTCGCCCGTGTCGACCGCGACGTCGCCGACCCGAACCGCGCCGCCGACCTTGCCCGGTCGATCCTTGGTCGCACCCCGCAGCGCGATCATCGTCGAGAACACACCGAAACCGTGCGCCTCGAGCGCCGCGACGTCGCGCACCCCGCCGTCGATCACCAACCCGACAACGCCTCGCGCCTGAGCCGCCGTTGTCAACACCTCGCCCCAATAGCCGAGCTCGGGAACATCGCCGACCGATGCGACGATGACCGAACCGTCCGGAGCGCTCGCTGCGGCGACGTGGATCGCGAGATTGTCGCCAGGTGTGTTCTCGGCGCAGAACGCCGGTCCACAGACACCCGCGCCCGGCCAAGCGGGGCGGATCCGCGCTCGCATCGAGTGTCCGCCCGCCTCTCCGAGCGTGGCAGCACCGAGCGACGCAAGCGCGACAACGATGTCGTTCATTGGCGGAGGGCGAGGGATTTGAACCCTCGAGGGAGCTTATGACCCCCTACTCGCTTAGCAGGCGAGCACCTTCGGCCACTCGGTCAGCCCTCCAGAGTCGCCGAGTATACGGGCGACCATTGCGACGGCTCCGTTGAGTACCGTCGGGGTCGTGGAACCGGTGGAGGCGCTCGGCGAGATCGCATCGTTGCTCGAACGCACCCGCGAGCCGTACGTCAAGGTCCGGGCGTTTCGGAGCGCGTCCAAGGCGATCAAGGACATGCCTCGCGGCGAACTCGAACGCCTCGCCGAACTCGGACGGCTCGCCGACATTCCCGGCGTGGGCGACAGCTCGGCGAAGATCATCGCCGAGGCGCTCACCGACACGGTGCCCGGTTACCTCCAACGGCTGCGTGGCGTGTTCGAGAACCCCGGCACCGACGAGGGCCGGGCGCTGCGCGCGCTGCTCAAAGGTGACTTGCATCTGCATTCGGACTGGTCCGACGGTGGCGACACTCCGATCGACATGGCCCGCAAGGCCCAAGCAATCGGCCACCACTACATCGCGCTCACCGACCATTCACCCCGCTTGCGCATCGCGCACGGGCTCGAGCCCGAACGTCTCCGCGCGCAGCTCGATGTCATCGCGGAACTGAATCGCGAGCTCGCGCCGTTTCGCGTCCTGACCGGCATCGAAGTCGACATCAACGAGGACGGCACGCTCGACCAAGAAGACGAACTGCTGGCGCAAGTCGACGTCGTCGTCGCGAGTGTGCACTCGAAGCTGGCCATGGAACGAGTTGCGATGACAGATCGGATGCTCGCGGCACTGGCGAGCCCATACGTCGACATCCTCGGACATTGCACCGGGCGGATGGTCACCGGACGCGGCCGACCCGAGAGCGAGTTCGATGCCGACCTGGTGTTCATGTGTGCGAAGAAGTTCGACAAAGCGATCGAGATCAACTGTCGGCCTGAGCGCCTCGACCCGCCGCGGCGCATGTTGCGCCGTATCGTCGAACTCGACGTCAAAGTTGCGATCGACACCGACGCGCACGCGGCCGATCAGCTCGATTGGCAGCCCTTCGGGTGTGATCGCGCGGTCGAATGCGAAGTGCCGCTCGAGTCCATCGTCAACGCGTGGACGCTGGACGAACTCCTGGACTGGACCGGTTCCCATGCGGCCGGCACCACGACGTTCTGAGGATCGATGAGCTCATTCGACGCCTTCAACGAATACGAGCGCGAGATGTGGAGTTCGGATCGGGCGTCGTCATACGACCAAGGTCTCACGCGTCTCACCGCGCACACCGCGAGCAGACTGCTCGACATCGTGGGCGCTCGCCGCGGCGTCGAACTGCTCGACGTCGGCACTGGCCCGGGGCTCGTAGCCGAAGCCGCCGCGCTCCGCGGCTGTTCGGTGACCGGCATCGACATCTCGCCACAGATGCTCGACATCGCTCGCGAGCGAGTGCCCGATGCCGAGTTCCACGAAGGATCGGCCGAGTCGTTGCCGTTCGCGAACGACGCGTTCGACGCGGTCGTGGGGAACTTCGTCGTGTTGCACCTCGGTCATCCCGAACGCCTCGCCACCGAAGCTGCACGGGTGCTGCGCCCCGGCGGGCGAGCCGCGTTCACCGTGTGGGGCACCGGAGACCGCAACCGCGTGCTCGGCGTGTTCCCCGATTCGCTCACCCAGGCCAAGGTCGCGCCACCCAACGACATCCCCGAAGGTCCACTGTCGACTGACTACGCCGACCACGAACGTTTTGCCGCGCTGCTGTACGGCGGCGGATTCAGCGAGGTGAGCGTCAGCGAGATCGAGTGGACCTTCACGGTTGACCCGGGTCGGTGGTGGGACGACACGGTTGCATCGACACCGAGAACCGGCGGTTTGGTTTCGCGCCAATCGCCTGAGGTGCGCGACCAACTTCGGGCCGTGTACGACGCCATCGTTGCGTCCTACGTCGGCGACGACGGCTTGGCCACGTTCCCGGTCGTCGCCGTGCTCGCCGCCGCCACCCGCTGAGGCGAGCGCTACTCGGCTCGCGCGAGGCGATCGGCGGAGTCGTCGTCGTCGATGGGCAGGTGCACGACGATTCGCACGTCGGGCTCTCCCGCTGACACCAACTGCTGGGTCTGGAATTCGAGTCGACCCGCAACGGGATGGTGGAAGACACGGCGATGCGCCTTGAACCCAGCGACGTCGTGGCGCGGCCACCACTCCCGGAACTCAGCACTCACCTCGAGCAGTCGCTCGACCAGCCGCGCGACCGCAGGGTCGTCGCGCAGCGGCACCGTCTCCGCTCGGAACTGCGAGAGCGTGTGACGCGCTTCGCTCTCCCACTCACCTTTCAACCGTCGCGCCGAATCGTTCGCGAACAAGATCCACACGAGATTCCGCTCCTCGTCGGGGAGCGACTCGATGTCCGGAAACAGCTTGGCGAACGGCTCGTTCCAGGCCAGCATGTCCCAACGGGGGCCGAGCGCGTACGCGGGCGCAGGTTCCACGACTCGTAACAACCGAACGACCGAACTCGGCGCGCGATCGCGTCCGGGTTCGATCGGGCGCCGCAACGGGTGGCCGGCCAACTCCAGCAGATGGTCGTGCTCGACTGGGTCGAGCCGCAACGCCCGGGCGAGGGCTTCGAGCACATCGAGACTTGCGTTGATCGGCCGGCCCTGTTCGAGCCAGGTGTACCAACTCACCGATACGCCGGCGATCATCGCCACTTCTTCACGCCGAAGGCCTGCGGTCCGACGCCGAACCCCTTGCGGGAGTCCGACGTCCTCCGGGTGCAGTGCGGCCCGACGAGCCTTCAAGAACTCGGCCAGGTCGGCTCGTTTGCGCACATCGACCATTGTGCAACGTGGTGAGGCGGCGCGTCGGGACGTACCTGGTGGTGGCGGTCCCACGATGACTGGACTCCTGGTTCATCGGGTCGTTCACGGTTGGAATGTTCCGATGCCCTCCGAGCCGTGCACGGCCGTTCGACCTCGCCTCGCGACCAGAGCCGATCGGCTGGTCAGCTCGGCGATCCGTGATCTGCTCCACCTCGCGGAACGACCCGACGTGCTGTCGCTCGCAGGAGGGCTGCCCGACGGTTCCACGTTCCCGGTCGAACGGGTCGCCGTCGCGGCCGAACGCGCCTTGCGTGCAATCGGTCGTTACGGGTCGCCGTCATTGCAATACGGAGCCACCGAGGGACTGGCCGAGTTCCGAGAGTGGGCGGCCGCCGGCTCGGCTGTGCATCCTGCGTTCGGCACACCCGACTCGGTGCTTCTCACCACCGGGTCACAACAGGGGCTCGATCTGCTTGCGCGAACCCTGGTCGACTCGGGCGACGTCGCTGTGGTCGAAGATCCCGTATATCTCGGCGCTCGTCAGGTGTTGCTTGCTGCGGGTGCTTGCCTTGTCGGGGTGCGAGTCGACCGCGACGGACTCGACGTCGATGATCTGGCGGCGCGACTTCGCGCCGGACTACGTCCGCGACTCGTCTACACCGTCCCGCACTTCCAGAACCCGACCGGCGCGGTGTTGTCGGCCGCGCGACGGTCGCGCCTCGCTACCCTCGCCGAGGAATACGGCTTCGTCATCGTCGAAGATGACCCGTACGTCGCGCTTGGCTTCGACGGCACACGACTCGAGTCCCTGGGTGCGCTCGCGCCTGATCATGTCGTCACGCTCGCGTCGGCATCGAAGGTTCTTGCGCCGGGGATCCGAGTTGGTTGGCTCCGTGCGCCGAGATGGCTGCACCGAACGCTCGTCCTCGCGAAGCAGGCGGTCGACCTGCACACGGCGACGCTGAATCAATACATTGCGCTCGACGTCTTGTCGGATGACGAGTTCATGCATTCGCACGTGACCACGTTGCGTTCGACCTACGCCACGAAAGGCGCCGCGCTCCACGTCGCGCTCGATGGCTTGTTCGCGACCGATGCTCCCCGCGGCGGCATGTTCCTCTGGGGTGAGGCCGACCGCGATACGACGAACGCCTTTGACGCTGCGATCGCCGCCGGTGTTGCGTACGTTCCCGGCGACGCGTTCGGCGTCGATATCGACCGTAGGTGCGCGCTTCGGCTCGCGTACGCGACGCTCGGCATCGACGAACTGCGCGGGGCAGCCGATCGGCTTCGACGCGTGTTCAGCGCGTAGCGAGCACGGCCCGCAACTGCTCGAGTCGTTCGGGGACGACCGAATACCACATCCAGGTTCCGCGACGCTCCCGAGTGACGAGTCCCGACTCGAACAGGATCTTCAAGTGGTGGCTGACGGTCGGTTGGCTCTTCCCGACGGGTTCGACGAGATTGCACGCGCACGCCTCGGCGTTGTCGGATGCGGCGATCAACCCGAGGAGGCGAAGTCGGACGGGGTCGGCGATCGCCGCGAAGGCACGTGCCAATTCGTCGGCGTCCGCTTCTCCGAGGTCGCCCCGAGTGATCGGTGCGCAACAGATCACGGCGTCGATCTGCGACGATTTCATGAGCTGACCTCCATATATTGATCTACTTCGATATTGACATCCGTCGATGTTTCTGCCATTGTATCGATCAGCATCGATATGATCCACCCCGATCAGGAGGAACTCCATGTCCCGTCTCCAACTGGCCCTGAACGTCACCGACATCGACGCGGCCGTCGACTTCTACACGAAGCTCTTTGGCACCGCACCCCGAAAGCGTCAACCCGGCTACGCGAACTTCGCCATCGCCGAGCCCCCGCTCAAGCTCGTGTTGTTCGAGAACCCCACCGCCGAGGGCGGCTCGATCAACCACCTGGGCGTCGAGGTCGACAGCACCGACGAGGTCACCGCCGCAATCAGTCGACTCCAAGCCGCAGCGCTGCCGACGGAAGTGCAAGAACAAACCGACTGTTGCTACGCGCTCCAGGACAAGGTGTGGACCGAAGGTCCCGACGCCGAGCGCTGGGAGATCTACGTGGTGCACGCCGACACTGAAGCCCAACCCGAGCAGTCGACGTGTTGCACTCCCGCGAACTCCAACGAAGCATCGAACGATGTCGCCGTCGCTGGCGCCGTCTGTTGTGGCTGAAGAATCCAACATCGACGGGTGGCGTCGGGCCGCGGCCGAAGGCCTCGGCACCGGCGCCCTCGTCTGCACGGTCGTCGGGTCGGGGATCATGGGCGAGTCGCTCTCGCCCGACAACCTCGCCGTCGCGCTGTTGGTGAATGCCATCGCGACCGTCTTTGCACTCTTCGTACTGATCACCATCTTCTCGCCTGTATCGGGCGCGCACTTCAATCCGGTTGTCACGCTCACCGAACGGTTCGAGGGCTCGCTCTCGACGCTGCGCACTGGGATCCACATCGGTTCGCAGGTGCTCGGCGCGATCGGCGGCGCCGCGATCGCACACCTGATGTTCGACCACGCTGCGGTCGAATGGTCGGGCCGAGCGCGCGACTCCGCGCCGGAGTACCTCGGCGAGATCGTTGCCACCGCCGGACTGCTGTTCGTGATCCAGTCCCTCGCGCGAAGCGGTCGGGCCGCGATCATTCCGGTGGCCGTCGCCGCCTACATCGGGGCGGCCTACTTCTTCACGTCGTCGACGTCGTTCGCGAATCCCGCGGTCACGCTCGGTCGCACGATCACCGACACGTTCAGCGGCATCAGTCCGGCAGATGCACCGATGTTCATCGCGATGCAGTGCATCGGTGCCGCCCTTGGTCACCTCAGCGCGCGAGCGATCTTCCCCGACACCGACTGACGCAGGTTCACGCCGGCACCGATTCGCTCGCCTCCCAGAGCCGGGCGTACGCGCCGTCGAGCGAGAGCAACTCGGTGTGCGTGCCATCTTCGATGATGCGACCGTCGTCCACGACGAGGATCCGGTCTGCGAGGCGAGCGGTCTGCAAGCGATGCGCGACCAGGATCGTCGTCCGGCCGCGCGCGGCGTGTTGCATCGCCGCGTTCACGACCGCTTCGGTCGCCAGGTCGAGATTCGACGTCGCCTCGTCGAGCAACAGGATCGCCGGGTCGACGAGATGGGCACGCGCGAGCGCGATCAGCTGCCGCTGACCGGCCGAGAGCGACCGACCGCGCTCGCTCACCGCCGTTCGATATCCGAACGGCAATCGGGCGATGAAGTCGTGCGCACCGACCTCGCGGGCGGCCGCCTCGACCTCGGCGTCCGTGGCGTCACGCCGACCGTACGCGATGTTGTCGCGAACAGTTCCCGCGAACAAGAACGCCTCTTGGGGCACCACCCCGAGCTGGGCGTGGTACGCGATGAGGTCGTAGTCACGAACATCGACACCGTCGACGCGAACCGACCCTTCGGTCACGTCGTAGAACCGCGCGATCAGCTTCAGGATCGTCGACTTCCCGGCTCCGGTCTGGCCGACCAACGCGACGCGCTCTCCCGCTTCGATCCGCAGCGTCGCGGAGCGCAACGCGTCGTCGACGGTGTTCGAGTACCGGAATCGCACCGCGTCGAACTCGATCATGCCGCGAAGCCGCTCGGGACGCACCGCGGATTCCTGGTCGGCGGGCTCGATGGACGTCGGTGTTGCGAGGAGCGCACCGATTCGGTCGAGGGAAACTCGCGCCTGCTGGTAACTGTCGAACACCTGCGACAACTGCTGAATCGGCGAGAAGAACAGGTCGAGATACAACAAGAACGCGATGAGCTCACCGACCGTCAACGAACCGTCGGCGACGAACACCGACGCTGCGCCGATCACGAGCGCTCCAGTGAGCTCCGAGAGGAACTCGACGAACGGGAAGTAGACCGCGACGAGACGCTGCGCTCCGAGGCGCGCATCGAGGTAGCCGCGTGCAACCGATTCGAACTCCTGTACGCTCCGGCCCTCTTGTGCGAAGGCCTGCGACACCCGGACGCCCGAAAGCCCTTCCTGCAGGTTGGCGTTCACGGCGGCAATTCGTTCACGCGCGACCTCGTAGGCCGCCGACGATCGACGTCGGAACCAGTTGGTCGCTAGGAAGAGCGGCGGAAGCGCGATCGCGGTGACCAAGGCGAGACGCGGATTCATCAACGTGAGCGCTACGCCCACGCCGACGAACGACACCAAGTTGACGAGCGCGCTCACCAGACCGGTCTGCAGGAGTTGTTGGAGGGAATCGATGTCGGTCGTCATGCGAGTCATGATCCGGCCGGCCATTTCGCGCTCGTAGTAGTCGAGCCCGAGTCGCTGCAGCTGGGCAAACACTTTGACGCGCAGTGCGTGCAGCAAGCGTTCGGACGATCGTCCGAGAACCCTTGCCTGGCCCCACATGATCAACCAGTCCACGAGCGTGATCGCAACGAACGCCGCGCCGGCGATCCACACCACGCGCATCGACCCTTCGCCGACGCCATCGTCGATGCCCAACCGGACGAGCGCGGGACCGCTCAACGTCGCGATTGCGTCGAGCGACACGAGCATCAGTCCGAAGAACAACGCTCGCCGATAGGGCGCCAGAAACGCACGGAAACGGAAGTCGGGCGACGGTGCAGCTTCGTGGACCTCGTCGACCCCGGGCGTGGCATCGGCCGGTGGCAGCGCTTCGATCTTCGCCATGAGGTCAGGCGTCATCGCCAGCCCGCCCGCCATCATGGCCATGCCCCCCGCGACACCTCCCCCCGGTGGACCACCGACGCGCATCGGCGCGACCGGCTGCGGCGCGGCCGAGGGCACGAGCTCGGAGGCGTCGTACCCGTTTCCGGGATCGGGCCACGCCGCCGCGGTGATGCCTCCGGCGCCGACGTCGTCGTCGATCGCATCGTCGAACGCCTCCGCGAAAACCTCGCGGCCCTCGGCATCGCCGCCCGGTCCGGCCAACAAGCGCCGGAACGTCGCGCAGCGGACCATGAGTTCGTCGTAGGACCCCGAATCGAGCACCCCGCCGTCGTCGACCACCACGATCCGGTCCGCGAGGTCGAGCGAAGACCGGCGATGCGCGATCAGGATGGTGCTGCGACCGGGTAACAGTCGCTGCAACGTGGAGTGGATCTCCTCTTCGACACGGGCGTCGATCGAGCTGGTTGCGTCGTCCAGGATCAGCAGCTTCGGATCGGAGATGAGCGCGCGGGCGAGCGCCACTCGTTGGCGTTGCCCGCCCGACAGCGTCAGCCCCTGCTCCCCGACGACCGTGTCGTAACCATTTGGCAGCGCAGTGATGAACTCGTGCGCCTCGGCGGCACGCGCCGCTGCCACGATTTCGTCGTCGCTGGCGTCAGGCTTGCCAAAGGCGATGTTCGATCGCACCGAATCGGAGAACAAGAAGCTGTCTTCGAAGACGACACCGATCGAACCGCGCAGACTCTCGAGCGTGGTGTTGCGCACGTCGACGCCATCGATGCGCACCGAGCCCGACTGGACGTCGTAAAAGCGCGGCAACAACAACGCCACGGTCGACTTGCCCGAGCCCGATCCTCCGACCAACGCCACGGTCTCACCCGGCTCGATCGACAGCGTGAAGTCCCGAAGCACCGGCTCCGATCGCAGATACCCGAACGACACGGCGTCGAAGTCGATCCGACCATCACGTACTTCAAGCGGTCTCGCGTCGTCGGCATCGACGACAAGCGGCGTGGAGTCGAGCAGGTCGAAGATTCGCTCGGCCCCGGCGCGGGCGAGCTGGCCGACCGTGAGGATCGCCGCCATCATTCGGACCGGAGGAACCAGGCGCAGCATGTACGTCGAGAACGCGAGGAACGAACCCGGCGACAACCGGCCTTCGATCGTGAGCCACCCACCGAGGAGCAGCACGGCGACTTGCCCGAACGCCGGAATGACCTGAAGCGCCGGCTGGAGGCGCGCCTGATAGTCGACCAGCCGGACCTTCGCGCCGTAGAGGCGGCGACTTGCGTCGATCAGCCGATCGATCTGTTGTTGTTCTTGGCCGAAGCCCTTCACCACGCGAACACCGGTGACCGATTCTTCGACGACGCCCGCGACCTCCCCCGCCCGCTGTTGTGCGACCCAGCTCGACGGAAACACCGCCGAACGCAGCCGCATCGCCGTGAACAAGACCGCCGGCCCGACGCAGAGAAAGACGATCGTGAGCAACGGTGAAAGGAACACCATGATCACGAGTGAGATCACGAACATGAGCACGTTGCCGACGCCGATCGGCAGGAACTGCAACAACCCCTGAATCAGCGCGATGTCGCCGCTCGCACGCGAAACGAGCTGGCCGGTCTGCATCTCGTCGTGTTTCGCGAAGTCGAGACGTTGGAGTTGGCGAAAGATCGCGGTGCGCAGGTCGTGTTGCACGTCGAGCGCGATCCGCCCACCTCGATAGCGACGCACGAACGCGAGACCGAAACGCACGACCCCGAACACAACGAGGAGCGCGAGCCAAGGCGCGAGCGGACGACGCTCGCGTCGAATCACGTCATCGAGGATGACCTTCTGGATCAGCGGTGCAAACGACGCGATCGTCGTGCCTGCGATCGCGACTCCGAACGCGACGAACGCGTGCCGCTTGTGTGGTGCCATGTAGCCGACGAGTCGGCGGACCCACCCCCGCGGTTTCGTCGGCGCACTCACCTACGGAGCAGCGGGTTCTTCAGAGTCGTTGCTCTGGGTCGCGGGCTCCGCCGGACCGGCATCGGCCTTCGAAGCGTCCTTCGCTTCGGGCTTGGCGAGATCGTCGACCACACCTTTGGCCTTGTCGGCGATCGAGTCGACCTGCTTCGACTTGCCCTTCAGCTTCTTCCCTGCGACATCGGCGGCCTTGTCGATGCCACCCTTGATCTTGTCACCGTGCTGTTCGGCCAGGTCGTCGACTTTGTCCTTCGCGGTGTCGAGACCCTTTTTCATCTTGTCGAGAAAACCCATCGTCGCCCCTTTGTCAGCCATGGTCGGACTGCGAGGCTACCGACGGACCCTGACCAACTCAGTCTCGGAATCGAGCGATCGCCTCGATCGGGCGGCCCGGGCCGACCACCGGTGCGAGCGGCGCCGCGTTCGGACCCGACGGGAGTTCGTCGGTGAGGACGAGGAGCGGTGTCTTAGGGCTCAATGCATGAACCACCGCGGCTTTGGCGATCGTGCGCCACATCGTCTCGCTGCGCGACAACCCGGGTCGAAGCGCGGTCTCGCCGCCAGCGACCTCAACCAACCAGGGCTGCCCCGCCGGATCGATCGCCGAAAACGACACGCTGATGCCAGCGCCAACCTTGGGACTCGCGACGACATCGATGTAGCCCCGATCGCGAAGCCATGCCTCGGCGCGATCGATTGCGGTCGCGCCCAGTAGTTCGGCCGAGCGCAAGGTTCCCTCATCGACCGGACGGGGTTTGTTCGCAGGGAGCTCGAAGCTGTGAGCGCGGGTCGCGTCGGCGATCCGTTTGCGGGCGACCTCAGCGAACTCCTCGTCGAGTTCGTACCCGATGTAGTGACGACCAGTTCGCACCGCGGCGACCCCCGTCGACCCCGACCCCATGAAGGGATCGAGCACGACATCGCCGACGTAGGTGTACAGGTGGAGCAACCGCTCGGGGAGCTCGACGGGAAAGGGCGCGGGGTGTCCGACGCGCTTCGCGCTCTCGGGCGCGATCTCCCACAGGTCGAGCGTCGCCTCCATGAACTCGTCTCGCGTCAACGACGAGGACGACGCGAGGCCTTGCTTTGCGCGCCGCTTGGCATCGATCGCTCGATCGAACCGCCCCTTGCTCGCAACGATCACACGTTCACTGAGATCGCGCAGCGTCGGGTTGCTCGGTCGCTGGAACGATCCCCACGCGCAATTTCCGGACGCGGCGCGGGCCTTGACCCACACGATCTCGCCTCGCAGCAACAACCGCAATCGATCTTGGAGGATCGTGATGACGTCGGCCGAGAGCGACCGGTACGGCTTGCGACCGAGATTCGCGACGTTCACCGCGATGCGACCGCCGGGTTCGAGCACCCGCACGCACTCGGCGAACACCGCCTCCAGCATCTCGAGATACTCGATGTAGGTGGCCGGAACCGCGCCTTCACCGAGGGCTTCCTCGTACGATTTTCCTGCGAAGTACGGCGGAGAGGTCACGACGAGAGCTATGGAGTTGTCGGCGACATCGCTCATGTCGCGAGCGTCTCCGACGACGATCTCGTCGATGAACTTCGGCGTCTCGATCGAATCGTCGTCGCTCACCACGGGAGCAGCGAATCGCGAGTAGAAGCCGGAGGCGTCGTGGTTCTCCCGTTTCGATACGCCGAAGTTGGACGTCGTCGTCGGGACGCGCCGGTTGGCCACGCGGGCATCGTAGGGCCGCGGCACGACTGCACGCGCGAGATCCGGCGATTTCCGAGCGGATCCTTCGAGGGGCGCGCCAGACTCTGCGCATGAAGACGACCTTCCGTCCCGAACGAGCCGATGACACCGCCGCCATCGCAAGCGTGGTTGCCGCTGCGAGGGGAACGGCATCGGCGGCGGTCTCGTCAACAACGTCTCCGAACGCGTCGACGGTGCAGGAGAACCGTTGATCGTGCTCGAACGAAGCCCGATCTATTACGCGCGCCACGGCATCGAAGCGGCGGGACGCGTTCGACGATCTGCCGCACTGACGCGACATCGCCGATCGCCGCTACGGTGCCCGAAACGGAGGCATGTTCGCGATGCCGCCCTGCGCAAGGGAGCCCGACATGTCCGACCTCGCCAAGATGTCCCGATCGAAGAACGGACCATTGCTCGCGCTCGTCGGTTTGGTGGTCGGACTCGCTCTCGGTATTGCAATCGGCATCCAGTTCGCTCCCGACGACGAGGACTTCGTCGCCGAAGCATCGACGACCAGCAAACCCAGTGCGACCCTCGATCAACCCGCGACGACGGTGTCGCGAACACCGCTCGAGCTCGAACCGACGTTGCGCCGGTACCTCGATGCGCTCGTCACCCATGACTGGCCCGGCGCGCATGCGCTCATGTGCGCGGACTTGGCCGACCAGATCAGCGCCGGCGGCCTGAAACAAGAACTGGCCGGAAGCGAAGAACGCGCCGGGCTGCTCACCGGCTACACGATCGGTTCCGATCTCGCGCCGGCCGAACGAACGGCCGAGGTCCAATACGTGCTCCAGTTCGAGAACGGGACCATCGACATCACTGCGTCGATGGAACGCGAGGGTGCGATGTGGCGCGTGTGCTCGTTCACGAACAGCGGGGGTTCGGGCGCGTTCGCGTGAGGATCGGCCGCTCGAAAGGGCCCGGTTGTCCCGGGGCCGTAACCTTCGATCGTGACCTCGGCCCTGAAGTTCGCGTTCGACAACTCGTTCGCGCGAGAACTCCAAGGGCTGTTCGAGCCGTCGACCGCCGCGACCGCACCCGAACCGCGATTGTTGGTGTTGAACGATTCGCTCGCGACTGAACTCGGTTTGGAACCGGCCGCGCTGCGAACCGACGAAGGTGTGGCGATCCTCGCGGGCAACTCCATTCCGGACGGTGCGACGCCCGTCGCGCAGGCGTACGCGGGCCATCAATTCGGGGGCTATTCGCCGCGCCTCGGAGACGGACGCGCGCTTTTGCTCGGCGAAGTCATCGACGTCGAGGGACGTCGATGCGACCTGCATCTGAAAGGCTCGGGGCGGACTCCGTTCGCCCGGAGCGGTGACGGAAGGGCCGCGATCGGGCCGATGGTGCGCGAGTACATCATCGGCGAGGCACTCCACGGCCTCTCCATTCCGACAACTCGTGCGCTCGCGGTCGTGGCGACCGGAGAGGTCATCCGGCGGGAATCACCGTTGCCCGGGGCGGTGCTCACACGGGTCGCATCGAGTCACCTTCGCGTCGGCACATTCCAGTTTGCGTCAGCAGCCGGAGACCGCGATCTACTCCGACGACTCGTCTCCTACACGATCGAACGACATCACGCAGAGCTTCGTGAAGCCGAGGTTCCCGCGCTGGCGCTGCTGCGGGCAGTTGCGCAGTCGCAAGCCTCGCTGATCGCGCAGTGGATGCTCGTCGGGTTCATCCAC
>SXGT01104592.1_pt1 | contig 15713 bp, 12 predicted proteins | sample 3176221 | NCBI WGS metagenome assembly SXGT01 (sample SAMN11356862, study PRJNA531348) | freshwater metagenome | isolation source: freshwater sample F1-120 | place: China: Fuxian Lake, Yuxi | collected 2017-12-25
CCAGAGCGCGGCGAACCCGGCTTGCACACCGCGCTTGAGGCCGTACCAGCCAGGCGGACGGCTCCGACGTGACTCGAGGGGATTAGATGAGGTCGAAGTCACTGCCCCTCAGTATCCACTCCATGCGCTGCAGGGTCTGGACCGACACGCGCTCATCGAGCGTCACCGCCTGTACGGAGAACGTCCCTCGGGTGAACACGAACCCGGCTCGGCGCAGCATCGCATCGTCCGCGGTACCTGGCACGGCCAGTGCCAGGACACTGTCCGCGCCGTCAGCCCTGAGCCGTCGGAGGGTCTCGCGCAACAGCCACCGGCCAACTTCCGCGTGCGGCTCGCCCAGCGCCAGCTCGGTCAGGGTGCCGACGCGGCGCGCCCCGACGTGTTGGATCTGGCAGGCGCTATAGCCGCACGCCTCCTGACCCTGGTAGGCCACAAGCACACGGTAAGGCGATTGAGGTCTTTCCAGCAGTCGCCTTGTCATCCACGGTGCGTCGCGGTTCAGCCGCGCGCGACGATCAGCCGGGTCTTGCGCGGCCTGCCCCTCGAACGCTGCCAGCGCGTCACCCCCAACCACTTCGCGCACCCGGCAACCGGGTAGAGGCGGCGCATCCCACCATCGGCTCCAGAGGGTACTCAGCGGTGTCCTCGTGAACCGCCCTGCCCAGCCCATTTGCCTCGCCAGCACCGCCTCTACGTTGAGAGGGGTCACAAACCAACGCAACGACGTCACCGGTTGCCACCCCAGCGCGGCGCGACGGGATCCCCACTGCTCGTTCGGCATCCCCAGGACGAACGCCACTCCAGCTGACCGCCACGCTGCGTGGGCTTCGCGCACCATACGGGTGAGGACGCCCCGGCCGCGAAAGCGGGGATGCGTCATGGCATCTACCGCCACCATGATCCGGTAATCTCGACCCTCCAGACGGACCTGCCGGGGGATACCGGCGTACTGGCCGATGGGACAATCGGCGTCGTCGACCGCCAGCCACACGTGTGGTACGGGGTCGTCGTCCCGAGCCAGTTTCCAGGCCCAGTGCGCCGGCGTCATCGGGCGGTCGAACACGGCTTCGAACAACGCGGCCAGGCGTGTCTCATCGCCTACCCGGTATGGGCGGCATCGCCAGGGCGGCATGGTCGGCACGTCCAGGCTATTCTAGTGGTCCATCGCGGGGCATCGTTTCGACCGTCGCCAGGGGTCGCCTTGCCGGCCTGGCACGAGGATCACGCATATCAGTGGGACCGCATGCTGCATCGGGGTCGCTCGCGCGATGACCAGCCTGGTCGGCGCCGGCCTGCTGGCCCTGGCGCTCTCGGCCGCGCTCACACCGGTATGCCGCCGCGCCGCGCTCGCCTGGCGGATTGTTGATCTCCCTCGCCCCAACCGCTGGCACCGCACACCGGTCCCGTTATTGGGTGGTGTGGCCGTCATGGTGGCGGTGGCGGTGGCGACCGTGGCGTGGACGCCGTCCGGCAGTCCGCCGTGGGCCGTGCTGGGCGGTGGCGCGGCGATCTTCGGACTGGGCGTGGTAGACGACCTGCGCGGGCTCAGCCCCGTCACAAAACTCGTGGGCCAGACCGTGATCGCGGCCTGCCTCAACGCGTTCGGACTCCAACTCGACCTGTTCGACTCGGCGGCACTCAACGTCGCTTCTAGCGTGTTCTGGGTCGTCGCCCTCGTCAACGCGTTCAATCTCCTGGACCACATGGACGGGCTCGCGGCTGGTGTGGCTGTCGTCGCCGGCGGATTCCAGGTGGTCTTTTTTGCCACGGACGGCAATCTGGCGGAGGCGGTCACGGCGGCGGCGCTGGCCGGAGCCGCCATGGGATTTCTTCTGTTCAACTTTCCGCCCGCCGGTATCTTTCTCGGCGATGCCGGCAGCCTCCTGATCGGCTACTTCATCGCCAGTCTCAGCCTCAGCGCGACATTCCCATACTCGCGCAGCGTCGTCTCCATCCTCCTCGTCCCAGTCATGAGTTCGCTCGTACCGATCCTGGACGTCGCGCTGGTCACGGTCACGCGACGCCTGACAGGCCGACGAATCATGGTGGGCGGACGAGACCACAGCTCACACCGCCTGGTGGCCCTCGGGTTGTCCGACCGTCAGGCCGTGTTGACCCTGTACGCGCTTGCGGTCACCTGCGGGGTGCTTGGACTGCTCTCGGCCCGCTACGGCCTGTCCCGCACCGCGGTTCTGTTCATCATGCTGGTGGTGGGAGTCGGGTGGCTCGGGGTTCGACTCGCGGCGGCGGGTCCGGAGCTGTCGCGCCCGCAAGACGACTAGCGCCCGGCTACGGCTCAGCAGCCGGACGCAGGGCGACGGATACCACGGCCAGCCCCAGACGCCGTGGATCGGGGGCGACCGGAGCCGCGTCTGGCACCGCCAACGTGACTGTGTTCAGGCCATTCGGCGTGACGAACGCCGCGGGCACCGGCAGCGAGACCCGTGTCGCCTCGAAACCGGCCATGAACGCCTCGCCCACCGGCCTGCCGTTGATGGCGACCTCGATACGCTGGCGACCATTCGCGCCGGCCAGCAGCTCGAGCTCATAGTTCCCACCCGCCGCGGTGTTTCCGGGCCCTGGTCCAGCGACGGGATACGCGATCCGTGCGAGTTCGCCATCGGTCCAACGCCACCCCTCCTCCGCCGCGCTGAACCCCTCCCGGAAGAAGACGTCGTCGTCAAACCGCACGGTCAAACCCTCGACGGGCGCATGGCGCCATTGCAGTGCTCGGAAGGCGAGGCCAAGCTGGCGCGCGTCTGCCCCCTCGGGGCCCGGGCTGGAGATCGCGAAGTCGACGACGGTGTCCTCGCGTGGCTCCAGCGCCACGGCCGGCACCATGAACAGATGCCGGACCGGCTCGAATCCGTCGAGGTCGACCGCCCCGACGGTCACGCCGTTCACCGCGACCCGCACCCGCTGGCGTTGACGTGCCCCAGCCACCACCTCGAGCAGGTGCAACCCTGATCTGTGCGCGCCCTCATGATCGAGACGCAGCCGGATGGTGGCGCCGGTTCCCCTCGACCATCGCCATCCCGCCTCAATCGGGTACCACCCGGAGAACGCGACGTCATCGGCATCGAATCTGACCGGCGTACCTAGCGGTCGGGCCGGGAGCGCCCCCATGGGCTCAGCGTCCGACGCGTCGAGCGCATCGAGGCGGGCGTCGAGGCGGGCTGCGGTCGCAAGAAACTGCGGGAAACGCCAGTCGAGTGCCAGGCCGGGGTCACTGTCGATGTCCGGCATCCGGTTCCATTGCTGCGCCGCCGGATTGAACAGCCCCTGTCCGGAGTGAATGGCCACCGCCACCCCGCCGAGCACCCAGAAGAGCGCGGCCGCGGCGCGGCGGCCGATGCGACCGTCTGGGCCACGACGCGTGATCTCCTTCCACACCAGACACGCCAGGACCACGAACGCCGGAATCACATCGGACAACAGTCGTGGTCCGAACGAGTACCCGCCCCACCACTTCCCGGCCACCATGGCCGCCATGGCGGTCGTCGGCAGAATCCACGTGACGCACAATCTCGCGAGGGGGTCGCGCCAGAGGCGCGCCCCGTGCCACGCGGTCCCGACTCCGATCAGGGCCACAAAGGGACTGAACACCAGGAGTCCCCGCGACGGGCTGGCGAGCACCCCGTACAGACCGAGTCCCAGCGGGCCGTGGAACTGCCGGGCCCGGGCCGGTGAATAGTGGCCGGCCATCCACGGCCAGAGCGTATCGAGCGGCAGCACCACCAGCAACGCCGTCACGACCAGGGTCACCCTCGCGGCGACGGCGGTCCGCCGGTTCGACCCACTCGCGAGAGACACCAGGCAGGCGATCGCGAAGACCGCGGTCGACGGACGCACCACAAACGCCGTGACCAGCAAGGTCCCGACATAGAACAACCTGACCTCTGCGCCGCGCGCGAACCGCCGCGCCGCGTGTAGGACCGCGAGACTGGTAAACACCAACGCCACGTTGGTATTCCACAGACCGGTGGCCCCGGTGCTCATGACTGTGGTGCCGAAGGTGCACACCGCGGCAAGGCCCAGACTCTGGCCAGCCTTGAGATACACGCAGCCGATCAAATACAGCAGCAGGAAGACAGCCGCACAGCCGAGTGCGGACAACACGTTCTGGGTCGCGAACTCCGCGTCCTGATCGAGCATGTGCCACCCGAACTGATTGGCGACCCAGACCGCCGGCACGGAGACAATCGGCACCCCCAGCGAATTGGGATAGAAGGCACCACGTTCCGCATGGCCGCGGATCCGGTAGTCGTTTCTCAGGTAGTAGGCCAGACCATCCCGATCCGCGTAGGGATCGAGGCGCAGGCTCCCGTGATCGAGCAGGGCCTGGGCGCCGAGCAGGGCCACCGCCGGGTCTGAGTCAACGGTCTCGATTGGCGACCACAGCGCAAGGCAGAAGACGACGGCTGCGGTGAGGCCGACAGCAGCCCGGGCGCCGGGGCGCGGGCGCGGGAACGCCGGCGGGTCGGACGCAAGCTGGGTGTTCGCGCTCGTCACGACATCAAGACCCCGGCCTGGGGTGGGCGAGGAGCCGACGATAGAGGGAGACAAAGCGATCCGTGGCGGGCTGCAGCCCATAGTCCGAGACGAGGCGCGCCCGGCCGCGCACCTGTGGCCAGGGCGGCTGACGCAGTGTCGTGGTCAGCAGCGCCGCCAGTGCGCGCGGTTCGCCGGAAGGGACGGCCGCTGGGGCCTCGTCCATCTCAGCAAGCTCAGCAAGCTCAGCAAGCTCACCAAGCTCACCAAGCAGACCGACCCGGGTCCCGATGGTCACCCGCCCACAGGCGGCCGCTTCAAGAACCACCATGGCCTGGCTCTCGAACAGGGACGACAGCACGCAGACGTCAGCGGCGCGGTAGTAGTCGGGCAGACGCTCGTGGGGCACCTCACCGTGAAACGTCACGCACGAGTCGAGCCCGAGACGGTCGGTCAGCGCTCTCAGGTCACCCTCACACGGGCCACTCCCCACGAGATGCAGATGCGCATCCGGCAACGCGCCGCGCGACGCGGTCAACGCCAGGGCCTCGAGCAGCGTGGCCTGGTCCTTGACCGGCACCCAAGACGCGACACAGAGCAAGGACGGACTTCCCGCCAGCCGTGGTCCTCCCTCCGTGGCGTCAGGCGAGAAGCGCTGTGTGTCTACGCCGAGCGGCGCGAGGCTGATCTTCGCCGTGTCCGTGTAACGTCGAGCCTGGCTCTGCAGCCTGGATGATCCCACCGTCACGGCATCGGCATGTTCGAGCGCCGTACGAGTCAGGTAACGGTTGCTCCACGAAAGCTGGCCGCCATACGCGGCGCCCGGCAAGGCCACAAGCTCGCCGCCCAGAATGGACACCACACTGGGCACACCGAGATCGCGGCCCACGCGCGTCACGACCGCCCCCGGCTCGTGTGCCCAGAGCGCGTGGAGCACCTCGAGCCCCCGGCGGCGCGTTTCACGACGCAGTCGCACCACGGCGTGGGCCAGCAGACCCAGGCGCGAAAGACCTCGTCGCGCGCCCCCGCCCAGGGTCTCCACGGTCGCGCCATGCACCTGATACCGCGCGGCAGGCGACGGGTAGCGGAGAGCGAGCACATACACATCGTGGTCCCGCGCCAACGTACGCACGAAGTCCAACAGCGCCGGGATGCACCAGTCGGTTTCAGACGCGCTGAACCCCGGCGTGACCAGCCCGACTCGCATCGGTTCAGAATCCGGCCGTCTCCGGCCGACGGTACCGAACCAGCCGCTGGAGGATGTCGAGCTCGAGCGGCCACGCATAACAGCGCAACTGGTAACGCCAAGAGCCGAGCCCCCGCAGCAGTGCCCGACGCATGCCAGTCAGACGCGTGTCGGTGACGGTTGGATAGAACGCGTTCAGCACCTTCTCGAAATTGCGTGTCCGGCGTCGAGCGCGGTCGCTCAGCCATGGCGTCCGCGGGTCGCGCCGGAGCGCGAAGGTGCTCCACTCGCCGTTCACCCATTCGTCCAGCGTGTCCGGATAGGTGAACCCGAGCCTGCGCGCTTCGTCCCACAGCGTGCCATCGACCGGCAGCGGCGTGTAGGTGTAGAGAATGATCTCCGCCGCCGGGTTGATCGACTTGATGCGCCGAATGAACTCGAAGGTCGCCTCGGCATCCGCCATCGGGTCTGGCGGCGTGCCCACCATGAACGAGAATTCCGGCACGATTCCGTAAGCCTGCGACCGCCGAGCCAATGCAAGTGCCTGGTCGGGGTGGGCGGTCCCACCCTTGTTGAGCTGCGCCAGGCGCTCTGGCGACGCAGACTCCACGCCGCAATAGACCATCTTCAGGCCGCTGGCGGCCATGGCGCGCCACGTCGTGTCGGCGTACCGCATCAACTCATCGATGCGACCCAAGGCCCACCACGTCAGTCCGAAGGGGGTGATCCGCTCGGCAAATTCAGCCGTTCGCTTCTCCGAGATGAAGAAGTCCATGTCATGAAACTGGACCGCGTCCATGCCGTAGGTCGTCTGCAGAAGCCGTAGCACCGTGGCGGTGCGTTCCGCCGATTCGGCGACCCAGCGCCCGCCCGCAATCGGCACGATGCCGCAGAAATTGCACCGGAACGCGCACCCGTAGGACGAGTGATGCGCGCCCACGCGACGACCCAGATAGTGCGTGTGGAGATAGCGCTCCATCGGAAGCCGGTCGTATGGCCATTGCGGTAGTGGGTCCAGCGGCTCGAGGGCGGCTGGACCGTTGTCGCGGACAGCGCCGGCGTCCCGGTAGACCAATCCAGGAATAGACGAGAGCGCGCCGCCGTGGTCCAACGTATCGAGCAGCGCGGGAAATGCACGCTCGCCTTGCCCGACCACGCAATAGTCCACCGCATCGTCGTGCAACACCGTCGTCGCGTGCTGCGAGGGGAAGTAGCCCCCCCAGACAATCGGCACGTCAGGCAGCGCCGCTTTCAGCCGGCGCGTGTCGGGCAGGGCCTGGTTCAGCTGCGGACCCGGCATCACCGTCACGCCAATGGCGGTGGGGCGGTTGCGCGTGGCGGACGCGATGATCCGACCGACCGGGTCGGGTTCACAATTGCCGTCCACGATCTCGACGTCGCGTTCGCCAAGGGTCGATGCCACCGCGAGCAGCGACATCGGCAACGGCGTGCGCTGCGAGAAGGTGGAACGCGGGTTGTATAGCAGCACCATGGCTAGACCTCAGCCCACGCGGAGCGATGCAGCGTGCAGACGCAGGTGTGGCACACCTCGTCGCGGGCGACGTCCAGCTCTTTGCGAAACCTCACCGCCCGTTCCGCATTCAGAATGTCGGACAACGAGCCATCCCGCAAGTTGCCAAGCGGCGGGTGAAAAAAGCAGGGGCGTACGGTGCCATCCGCCTCGATGACGGTGGAGACCCAGGGCGCGTTGCAGGATCGCAAGGGTTGCTCACCAAGCCCGTTCATGGCGAGAAAGTGCCCGGCGAGGGCGCGCAGGCGATCCGGCGACTCGGCGACGAACCGCGGGGGCAGCCCGGTATTTTGCCGGGCTATCAGTCGCTCGACCTCGTCGACCAGCGCGCGCGCCTCCGTCGGACCGAGTGCCACGTCATCAGCCCGCGCGTCGGACCACCCCGCCGGGCGATTGAACGCCTCGCTCGTCACGTCGACGGCCAGAAACGAGATCTGATCGAGCGCGACGGACCGCGCCGCATCCACGATGTCCGACAACGCGTCGAAGTTCGCCCGCTGCACGACACACCGTCCCGTGACCCGAAACCGCGGCTCGACCTCCCGCAACGCGGCCACCCCATCGACAAGTTGCGCGAACGCGTCGCGACACCGACGGATGCGGTCGTGTAACGCCGGCCCTCCGTCGAGCGACACGATGACCTCGTCGCACCAGCGCACGACCGCCACCGCATGCGATCGCAGCAACAACCCCGTTGAGAGTAACGTCAGCCTGATCCCGATGGCGCGCAGCACCTCGCACAGCCCCCACAAGTTCGCGTGCATCAGCGGCTCGCCGCCGGTGAGCACCACCCTCCGCACGCCGAGGGCCTGGAAGTCACGCGCATGCCGTTCGAGGTCATCGCGCGACAGCTCTTCCCGGCGGTCGTTGGCCATCCAGATGTCGCACATGACGCAGCGGCAATTGCAGCCGCTGTGGGGCGTCAGGACCACGATGGGCAGCGTGTGGATCCGGTCGGTCCACAACGTGGCTTGCCGCCGAGCGATCTCTGCCACCTGGAGCATCATGCAGACCCACCGGCAGACCCATCGGCCTGAACCGTATGCCAGATCGGGTTGTCCCTGACGCCCACCCCGTCCGTGGCCTTGTGAATGCGTGCCCGCAGCGCCGCGACGTCCACCGACAACCACTTGGTCCGACCGTCGATACGGGCATGTGGTCCGCCCTCGTCGAGTGCCGTAGCCCATTCTGGCGCGGCGAGACGCGGCGTCCCGGCCACCATGACCAGCGCGAGGTCGGCCGGCGTGGTGTGCAACAGCGTCTCGGCCGGCGACCGCCCCGTGTCTGGCATCACGCACAGGTCGGCGGCGGCATGGGGCGCGAGGCGGCCGGCACCGGCATCGAGCTGGAGCAGGTCGGCCGCGTCCGTGGTGACCATGCGCAGCAGCTCGTCCGGCGTCGCGAGACCCGTGTCGGCAGCCGCCCGCAACTCGTCCAGCAGATGGGGCGATCCGCTGAGGGTGGAATCCGTACCAAGCCCAATCCGGATGCGTCCCTTGAGGTCGGCGATCGGCGCGGTTCGACCGTACAGACGCAGGTTGGACGCTGGGCACCACACCAACCCACAACCGGCTTCGACCATCATCCGTTGCTGCGATGTGGTCACGCCGACCCCGTGCACGAGAACGGTACGCCGGCCGACCACGCCCAACTCGTCGAGCTGGTCGACCTCCGCGGCCGACCGCGCATCGAGACCTTCGGCAGCGTGTACCACGTACGGGCCCGAGGAGCGCTGGAAGTCAGCGGCGAGATCTTCGCCAAACCCGAGCGAGTGCGACCAGCCGTAGCGCGCGGGCACCCGAACCGGAAACCGTGCGGTAAACCACCGCCGAGAGTAGGGATCGTGGTGCATGACGGTAGTCGCGCCGGCAATGAGATTCCGCACCGCACCCCATCGTAGCCGGTCGCGCAGACCCACGCGCAGGATGTGGCTGATCGGAGGCGTCTCGGGATGGTAGATATCGTCTGCCCACTCGTACATGTTCCGGTAGGGCGGCGTGCCCAAGAGTGGCAAGAGGTCGAGTGCGAGGTGGTCATGGCAGTTGATGAGCCCGGGCAAGACGAGATGACCGGCAAGCTCCAACACGCGCTCGCGCCGGCCGACCGCCAACCCCCGACCCATTTCAGCGACGACACCCCGTCGAATCCGAATGTCGCCCGCGTCCTCACGCGCCCCCGACCACCACCTGACGTGGCGCAGCAGAACATTCACACCGGTCGGTCCATCGGTTTTCTGGCTCGCAGCACGAACGCCACCGCTTGTCCCTCGTGGCTCGGCTCCCTGAGCGCTTCCATCGCGATACCGTGCCGTGCGAACGCGTCGGCGTAGTCACTCAATAGATGCGCATGCTGTTCGAATTCGTGTTCGCGACCGCTGACGGGGTCCATCACCGTCCGTCGCCACCCGCGGATGGTGGCGGCCGGGTGAAAGTCCGACACCACCAGGGCGCCACCCGGACGGAGCACTCGCGCCATTTCATCGATCGGCCGCCGAAGATCCTCCACATGACCGAGCATCAGGCCGCACACCACGAGATCGACGACGCCATCCGCCAGCGGCACGGCGGCCGCATCGGCCTGCAGCCAATGTGCGGGCCGCGGGCCCCCGTCGACGGCGCGCCGTAACATCGGCCGCGACCGGTCAATACCTACGACGAGCGTTGCGCCGCGATCCAGCAGCGTCGTCGTCGTACGCCCGGTCCCACAGCCAAGGTCGAGTACCGTGCACCCGTGCACGGGCGGCAGGAGCGTCGTGAGGGCTTCGTGCTCCAGCTGCTGAAAGGTGTTTGGCGGGTCGCCATAGGTTGGTGCCCACATCTGGTACCCCGTGTCCGATGACACCTGGCTCAGAGGCCTCCGCGTCGCGGCCATCCGTCTCAGCCACCCGATCATCCACGGGCACCCCGCTGCGACGTCGTCGCGTCCAGCGCGCCCGCCACAACCCGGAAACGGGCCGGCTCGCGCCGCCCCAGCAGGCGGTTCTGCAGCGGACGCAACGCCCATCGCAACCCGTAATAGGGACGCCGGACCCGCCAGGTCAGGTCGAGCAGGCTCCCAAGTTCCTGCAATCGGGCATCGGTCAGAAACGCCTCGTTTCTTGTGGTCTCGGCCACGACCCCGTACTGCTGCCCGTGACGGCGGTTCCGTTCACCGACCATCGCCCGGCCGCTCGCCTCACGAGCGTAGAACGGGGTATCGAGCACAACCACCTCGCCAGCGCGCTTCAGCACGCGGAGCGCCTCCTGAAGCGTCTGAGCATAGTCCGGACTGTAGTGCAGGCTGCCGTTGAAGATCGCCAGATCGAAGACCGCGCGCGGCCACGGAAGATGGTCGAACGAAGCCTGCACGCTTTCCGCTGGCGCCTGGTCCCCGTAGTGGACCACGGCCCCCAAGCCGTCGCGCGGATCGTCGTCCAGATCGACGGCGGCGACCTGATGCCCGCGCCCGGTCAGCCGGGCCGACAACCATCCGTTGCCGGCCCCGAGGTCCAGAATCCGCAGTCCACCGTGCCGTTCGCGTTCTCTGGGCGCGAGCACCCAGCGGAGAAAATGCCGGTAGGTCACGGCTCGGATCCGCCAGATGTCGGGGTGCCGTCCGCTGAGGTCTGTGAACGGCAGGCGCTGGTAGTAATCGGCCGAACCGCTCCCCCACGCTTCAGCCCGGCGAACGGTTCGATACTGCGCCGTGAACGCGGCATGATCGGTCTCACCATCGAGAAACCGCCAGATGCCCGCGTGACGGCGGAACACCGCCCGCTCGGCGACACACGCGAGCGCGTCTGCGGTTTCTGGAACCAGGGCCGCGCGGCAACGAGGACACGCAGACGGCCTCAGTCCGTCGGGGTCAGCTACCGCGCGTGTCTGGGTCAGCACCGTTCGAACACGCTCAGATGATGGTCGTTGAACCACGCTCCGGCCGCCGTGGCGGAGGCGGAGCGGTCGAGGGCAGCCACCGACCGAAAGACGCGAGGCCATCGCTCGACGACACCACTGAAGTCTGTCGGTGGCAACAGCACACCCACTCCGGCTGTGTCCACATGACGGAACCACGGGGCCATCGCAGCCCGGACCGCACTCGGCGCGTAGTACCAGACCGGCATCGAGGCCGTATCTCCAAACCGCGCGCTCGGGCGGCGGACCGTCCGCCGGAATGCGTCACGAAAGCGGCCGCGCACCCCGAAGCCAATTACCTCCCACGGACAGTAGGGACCCATCACCACCACCAGCAGTCGGGCGCCCACGCGGAGCCGGGTAGCCACGGCCGACGCGAGGGGGCTCAGCTCCGACACGCAATTGAGGACGCCGAAGTTGGAAAACGCGCCATCGAACAATTCCGTGGGGTCGCCGGCCGAAGGCAGTGTGCCTGTCGCCAGATCGACCTGGCAGAGTGTGATCCGATCCGCGGTGCCGCTCCGCCGCACTTTCCCCTCGGCGACCCGCAACATGGCCGCGGACGCGTCGACAGCCGTCACCCGTACCGCGCGTTCGGCCAACCAGATGGCGTCTTCGCCGGTGCCGCACCCCAGTTCGAGCACGTGATGCCCGGAGGTGAACGCCGCGGCCAGCCGCCCACGCACCCGCTCACGCAAGAGACGTCCCAGCGGACGGTGGGTGAACTCCGCATCGTAGCGATCGGCCAAGGTATCGAACGGATGCGTCACACCGGACCCTTTGCCCATCGCATGCCCAGCCTACCGAGACGGGCGCCGAGGAGCGTCTTCACCCAGCGAACCGCTCCCCGGAAACCATCGCCGCATCCGCGAGCCAGTGCCACTTCGTTGACCATCCAGCGAATCGCGTGCCGGTAGTAGCTCGGCGAACCACTGCCAGCCACACGCAGGTCGCGGTCCGACCCGGTGGCCCATTCGGCCTGGGGTTCGAGCCGGTCCGCAACCTGGTTGTAGTACTCCGTCCCCTTGATTGGATACGCCACCGTCGTCAGGAACGTGTCCGGCGCCGCGTCCTTGAGGTAGCCGACCGTGGCCTCCAGATCTTGGACGGTTTCGCCGTCGTAGCCGACCATGATGAATGTGCCCGACTCGATACCGTGGCGTTGAAGCGAGGCAAACACCTCCCGCATGCGAGCCGCGTCGGTCCGACGTTTCATCAGGTCCAGCACACGCTGTGACCCACTCTCCGCGCCTACCCAGATGCGGAAACACCCCATCTCGGCCAGGGTCCCGATGATCTCGTCGTCGAGACGGTCTTCGCGGGAGATCGCTTCGAACGGCACCCGCACGCCGCGCTGCTGGAGTTCGGCCGCGTACTCCCGGATCCACCGAGCGTGCACGGTAAAAACGTCGTCGGCGTACCACAGCAGATCCGGTTGATACCGGTCGACGAGCATCTCCACCTCGTCGGCCACGTTCTGGGGAGACCGACGTCGATGCGTGAAACCGAACACGCTGTGACTGCACCAGGTGCACTGGTAGGCGCAGCCTCGGGCGGTGATGAGGGACAGCGCGCTGCGACCACGATGGCGCCGCCAGGTCTCGAAGTACCGCTCGATCGGCACCGCTTCACGGTCAGGAAAGGGCAACTCGTCCAGGGACGCCAGGGCAGGTCTCGGGTCCGTTCGTACCACCGTGCCGTTGCTGTCCAGAAACGCGACGCCCCGAACGCCCGCGAACGTGTCGCCGCCGCCCGGACCATCTGCCAATACACGGAGCAACTCCGCCAGCGTAGACTCGCCCTCGCCAGCCACGACGACGTCGGCGCCGCGCGCCAGGTATTCGTCGGCGTAGCCGAACGGCTCTGGCCCGCCAAGCACGACGGTGGCGCGGTAGCGCTTCGCAATCTGAATCATGGCCAGGACATTCGCGCGGGTCCTGAGATTGCCGGAAATACCGACCACCGGCGGCCGGTGCAACGCCATCTCGCGGTCGAATCCGGCCAGGCTCCCGAACGTCGTGTCGTAGACCGACACCGACGCACCCTCACCCTTCAGAAACGACGACAGATACAGGAGTCCCAACGGGGCGTAGGGATACACCTCGGTCGGATCCTCATCGAGGCTATAGCCGTGCGTCAGCAGGAGATCCATGGATTGGCCTCGACCCATCACGACAGCGGCGGGCTGGGACGGAGTCGCTCGACGATGGCCTGCTCGAGCGGATACCCGTAGAAATCTCGGCGACAGCGCCACCGCGCCAGGCGTTGCAGCGGCCAACGACGCCACGTCGCCGCCCCGCCCGCAAACCGGTTGTAGAACTTGAACCGTTCGAACCACTGGTACTTGTCGTCGCTCACCCAGGGCCCGGAAGAGCCGATGAAGTCGAACGCCGCCCAGTCGTCCAGCGTGGTCGGCAACGTATACCCCTGCTTGACAAGGTCGTCCGTAATGCGCGACCCCGGATAGGGTTTGAAATAGAACAACGGCGTCTCGAAATCCGGGCTCATCGCCCGCAACCGTTTAATCAGGTCAACCGTCGCGCGGACGCTCTCCCCGGACTCGCCCGGAAACCCGACAATGAACGGAAAGATGGCGCCGAGATGCAGCCGCTTGCACATCGCGGCGGTCTCGAGCACCTGCTCGACCGTCACGTCCTTGAGCATCCAATCCAGCATCTCCTGCGACCCTGACTCGACCCCCACGAGCACCCGCCGCAGTCCAGACCGGACGCAGAGCGCAAGTCCGGCCTCGCCCAGTCGGACGGCCTGATCCGCCCGGAGCGTGGCAGTCCACTCGAACGAGAGGCCCCGGCGCAGAAAGCTGTCCGCCATCGCCTCCGCACGGTCGCGGTAGGTGAAGAACGTCTCGTCCTGAAACGCCAACTCGGTAAACGCGTAGCGCCGCCACAGCGCCTCGACTTCCTCGCCGATGCGAGAGGGCTCGAGACCGGTCCAGCGCCGGGCATACACAAAGGGGTCGGCGCAGAACGCACACCGGAAGTGGCACCCGATCGACGCGATGTAGTCGAATTGCCGCTGGCGTTTCATCGCAAAGTAGTCCTCGACCGGCAAGAGGGTGTAGTCGACCGGTGGGAGATCGTTCATCGGCACCATCGGGCGGGCCGGTGTGCGGACGACCTCGCCGTCGCGCCGAAACGCCAACCCGGCGACGTCGTCCAGCTCAAGAACGGGCCGTCGGCCGGCCTCGGGGCGGTCCGCCAGTCGCTCCAGGAGGGCCGCAAATGTCGGCTCGCCCTGGCCGAGGACCGCAATGTCGATGGAGGGGTCCGCCAGCGTCTCCACGGGAAAGAGCGACGGATGCCAACCGCCCCACACGATGGGTAGACCGGGAGCGTGGGCCTTGGCGGCGCGGCTCACGCGCAGTGCGTCCCTAATCGGGTCGCCGGTCAGCACGCTGATACCCAGCGCCACGGCGCCGTCGAGACACTCCAACACGGCCGCCACAGGATCCGTCTCGAGCCGGCCGTCGATGATGCGGACGTCATACACCGTCCGGTCGAGCGCGGACGCCACCGCGAGCGGGCCGAGCGGCATCGTGTAGAAGACCGACGCCGGGTTGTACAGCACAACCTGTAGTCGACGACTCATGTCGGGTCCTGCGGTGTCGGAGTGGCGGCCTGACGGGGCGACAGCGCGGCCTGCGGGGATGCGGCGACTCGAGCCGGCACGCGTGACAGCGGCCCGAGGCTCATCCGGACGAACGGCCACGTCGCCACGTGATACAGCGCCGCCGCCGCGAGCCGGGCCCGGCCCGTGAGCGGCGGACCGTCCGACCCAGCGAACACCAGCCGACCGGCGGTCCGGGCGCGAAACTCCTTGTGCACGACCCGATAGAGCTGCCGATAGAACGCCGTCGAGTACGTGCCCACGAACATCATGTCGAGATCGTCCGAATCGACCCAGTTCTGCTTGGTGCCAAGCTCCGCCCGGACCCGCTCGTGAAACGGCGTGCCCGGTAACGGATAGGACACCGAGATGCCGATTTCGTCGGGTCGGCAGTCTCGGACCATCCGGCGCGTGGCATCGATGTCGGCTCGGCGTTCACCGGGGTAGCCGAACTGGAGAAAGAACCCGACCCGCAGGCCAGCGGCATGCAACCGGTGGGCGGCGTCTCTGATCTGCTCAACCCTGGTGCCCTTTTCCATGGCGTCGAGCACGCGTTGCGAACCAGACTCGGCGCCGATCCAGACCGTGTGCGCCCCGGCACGGGCAAACGAAGCGACTTCGCCGTCCCGCAACAGGAGATCGGCGCGAGTCTGGCACTTGAACGGCGCCCGGATGCCGCGCTGACCCAGAGCGTCAGCGTATCGGGCCATCCAACCCGGTTCGAGCCCAAGAATGTCGTCCGCGAACCAGAGGCGGTCCGGCCGAAACGTCGAACGGAGCATGGCAACTTCGTCGGCGACATCTTCCGGACGACGGACGTGGTAGGTCTGACCCCAGATCGGTTTCGCGCACCAGTTGCAATGAAACGGGCATCCTCGGGTCGTCACGACATTCATCGCGTGGTAGCCGTGGCGCTCCCGCCAAGCGGCACGATACCGGTCGATATCAACGAGGTCCCAGGCGGGCCACGGAAGACGGTCGAGGTCAC
>SXGT01340602.1_pt1 | contig 15713 bp, 12 predicted proteins | sample 3176221 | NCBI WGS metagenome assembly SXGT01 (sample SAMN11356862, study PRJNA531348) | freshwater metagenome | isolation source: freshwater sample F1-120 | place: China: Fuxian Lake, Yuxi | collected 2017-12-25
GCTTACAGTAGCCCAGTGCAGCCCCGAAGCCGGTGAACGCTTACGGTAGACGGGGCCCGGTGAAAACACCGCCACCTAAATGACGGCTTTTCCCGATGATGATGGGGCCTTTGACGGTTGTCTCGAACGTTAGACGCGCCCCGCCGACCAAGCCGACCCCAGGTACTCCTCGCAGGTCGCGAGGTGCCACGTGAGGCTCAGGAAGACCGTGACGTCGGCACTCGGCACGCACGTCAGCGGATAGAGCCTCTGCCGCGCCGCCTTGCTTGGTATGACGCGTGACCTGATAAGGAGTCACGCTGTCCCAGGTCTGCGACGCTGCGAAGAACGGATCCTTATCGACGTCGATAGACCTTGCATGCAGTGTCAGGAGTCCGGACGAACCCGCGCGCAGCTCTCGAAACTGGGTGAGCGCTGCGTCCAATGATGCAAGGCTCACGACCTCCTTCGGAGTCGGAGCGCGTCGCTCGAACACGTGCGGCGCGATAATCAAGAGACGCTTGGCCCCAAGATCGAACACGAACGCCAGGTGTGAATGATTCGATCGCGCGGGCGAGCCGTCACGCTCGTGGCCGGTGAAGAAGCTCGGCAAGCTCGCGCGGGCTCCGAGCACATCCTGCACTCTTGCCATGACGGCGCGACGTAGCGCGATCACCACCTCGGTGACCTGAGGGGTCGCAGCGAGCCCGCCCTCGACCACGAACGCGTGGATGCCCTGGCTCCGTTGAAGCGGCGCCATCACTCCGAGACCGAGGAAGCGACCGTCCCCGATAACCAGGGGTCCCGCGATCGGCGCGTTAAAGGTGATCTCGACGTGCCAGAGCCGCTCCTTCGCGAATCGCGTCCCGGACGCGAATGCCTCCGCCCGTTGGCCCTTGGCCTCGAACGGCTCGTGCTGCGCGCGAATCGACTCTACCTGGGTGCGCACCTCGACATGGCGCAGCGCTTGAATCACCGCGGCTGCAGCGCGGGCCTGTTCAGCGGCACGTTCCGCGCCGCCCATGGCTTCCGCCGTCCCGCGTGTTGGCTCGATCCGGCGGCGCCTCGCCGAGACCGGCAACGCGGCAGGGGTCACAGTGCGCCAGACGCGAGAATGGACGCGATCCGCCGTCCCATAGTGGACGAGCATGCTCTCATCGACGGATGGGGTGAGGATCAGAACCTCGCCGCTCTCCGGATCGGTGAGTTCGAGGCCCGAGAACGCCCAGTGCACATCGTCGGCACGAACGGGGCAACCCGCCGGAACCTCGAGCAAGACACGGCGGATGCCACGATCTGCGTGGGGATGCCCGATGGAGGGCAAGGGCACGAGCCGCACTCGTGAGGAGGTGGGGCCTTCGTCGGCTCCGTTGGCCTTGCGTCCCACCAGGACGCGCTCGATCTCCGGGATCCGTTCGGGAAGGGCTTGCTGGAGGCGTTGGACCGATCCATCGCGTAAGCAGACCACGAGCGTGGATGCGCTCGCCAGGGGCCACACACAAAGCGAAGCCTCACCGGCGCCATCGCGAAGCTCATATATGCGCCGTGATGGCGGGCTCTCGTATGCGACCTGGGCGAAACGAGGTTTCGGTGATTGGGAAAAGAGCTGCCTTGCAGCCTTGCCCTGTCCTTCGGTCTTGAACCGCTGGCTGTTCGCTGCGTAGCGCTCTTCGAGGCTCTTCAGCGATCCCGGCTCGGGACAGGCGAGCGTTCTGCCATTGCCGCCTGATGGACGGGATATAAGCCCCGGATAGCTCGACAGCCGCATCTCGAGCGCCTCGTTGTCCAGCACCTCACCGCATGCCCACGCCATGTCGACGCCACGGCCGAACTGATAGAGCCGCTCCGCGAGCGCACAGATCGCCTGCGCTTGGAGGTCCCCTTCCTTGCCACCTTCGAACATCCACACGTAGTGGAATGGAACGTCGCGAGCGAACAACTTTGGCTCGATGGTCTTGGACGATCGGATCTCTCCGACCCGACTGATGTCACCTCTCACTGTGTCGATGTCATTGTTGGGCACAAACACTTCCACACGCTGGCCGAACCACATCGCCGGTGAGAAGATCGTCGGTCGGTCGAGACCTTCAAGCCACTTCAGTGCGTGACTGCTCACATCGTCCAAAGCGCTTCCGCGGGTCGCTCCGGCCACGAGCGCTTGGAAGATCCGTGCCGGTGAGGGAGACAAGTACTTCCGCGTCATCGCAGTGCGCTCGCGCGATCGAGACCACGGCAAGCAGCTCTATCTTTGGAACGATCTGGACTACGCAGTGCAGGCTTACATAACAAATGATATCTATAGCGACGCCGACGACATGGCCCAGGATTACAATGGTCGTGCAGGGATCGAAGCGCTGATCGGGGAGTTCAAGTCGCACTGGGGTATTGGCAAGGTCTCGACCGAATCGTTCGATGCCAATCACGCAACGCTGTTACTGAAACTGCTGGCGCACAACCTATTGCGCCGGTACGTAAACGCCAAGGTTCCACATCTTCGAAAGTGGCGTGCGCCCTGGGTACGGCGGGTGTTGATAGGTGTTCCCGGGAGATTGGTGAGAGGGCCAGGACGGAAGCGCATCTTGCGCATGGCCCCTCGTCCTTCGTTTACGCTTCGAGAATGACCTCCGTGCCAGTAAAATTCACGATGGGGGTCAGGGGAAGTGTATTCGGATTGCGGGTTGACGTCGCGATTTACCTGAAATAGGCACCAAAAGTGGCTTGGGCGGTGGATGCGGCCTGCACCCCTCCCCCCTCGCGCGAAATCCATGATGAAACTCTACGTTGGGAGCGCCCTTATATCCCGGACCGCCCCACGACGCACCGCGCAAGATGCCGGACCGGGGATCCACGCGAGCTCGAGGGATCGAGCGCACCACAGGTGTGCTCTCCAAGGTCCATGCGGAGCGATCCAGGTAAGCCCGCCCTGGCCAGCCCTCTTTCTGGCGGATCTCTCGAGGAACACGAGCTGGCTCGATCGGTGCAGCCATCCCCGGGAACCTCGCTCTCCCGGCGCGGCTCTGGTCTCCCACTTCTCCACCTCGACCAGACAAGGATCAACCATGAGTTTCCTCTCTTCGTATCGTCCCCTCTTGGTTCTTCCGTTCCTGGCCGTCCTGCCTGCGGCCTGCGCCGTCGACGCGGCCGACGACAAGGAAGGCGAGACATCTCTCAACCTGGAAGGGGCGACGATTCTGGCGCACGACAATTTCCTCATGCGGCACGGCGCTGTTTCGAAATCTGACCTCCGCGTGAGTGCTGACGGTGAAGCCGCTCTGAGACAAGCCTGGGGCTCCATCGACTGCCCACCCGACTCCAACATATACTCCCTGAACTACCTCAGCTCGAACGACAAGGTCTCCACCCAACGGTATCTGGATACCGTAAAAATAGTCCGGGAGACCATCGAGTCCAAGTGCGACTACACAAAAGTTTACGTGGACCCCATCAGGGTTGGCAACGTGACCTCACTCACCGATGCCGAGTACGACAGAATCTCCAAGAACTTACTACAATCCACACCAGGCAGCAACAGAGTCTTCATTCTTGGCGCAGGCACGATCGGAAAGCTCGCGGGCGACAGAAGCAACAAATTAGCCCCTCTCACGAATCTCATCAGAGCCAGGGCCAGCTTCGACAAGTGCACCAAAAATTACCGAGGAGACAATGTTGGCGCCGAGTACATGTACAACTCCATCTTCAGATATCGTCTCGACAAAACCCCACAGTGCCAGGAGGTCCTCCCCATACTCTACTCACCAGAAAGCCAGGAGTTTTGCGACTCCTATTCAAGCGACACTCGACCCGCATATTTCGGAGCAATCAAGCCTTGCCACCGCGCATCCGAAGCCTCATGCCGCCCTCCACTACCTCAATACGATGCCACCCTTCAACAATGCCGCGGAACAGAGCCCAATGACTGCCGAGGCTTTCACCCTGTTTTTGTGGGCAGCGATCAATATTGCTCCCCCAGAGAGCTGTCGACGCGATGTACGGGTACCACACCTATTTTAGATCGCGGACGTTGCCGCTCCAAGAAAGTTTCGCTCCTTGACATCAAATACACAAACACCAGGTTCCCCCACGGCATATTTTTTGATATTTATGGCACAATTCCATTTGATGGAAGCAGATGTCCAGCGACGTGGAAGGTATCCGCTTCGGACAGCCGGGTGTGCACCGTGCGCCTGGTAAATTCACTCGGCAAAGTCGAGTCCATACCGGACACCTGGAGCACAGAGATGGCATATGGCAAGAAATTCAACGAATCACAGGCCTGCCCGACAGGTTGGGAGCAGGGACCAAGCCAAAACTTGTGCATGGTAGACATAACGCTAGACCCCCCCGAAGAAGTCGGACTTCTTGACATCAAATACACAAACACCAGGTTCCCTCACGGCGTATTTTTTGACGTTTCTGGCACGATTCCTCACGGGAAGGTCAACTGTCCAGCGACGTGGAAGGTATCCGCTTCGGACAGCCGGATGTGCACCGTGCGCCTGGTAAATTCACTCGGCAAAGTCGAGTCCATACCGGATACATGGAACAAGAAGGTGGCGTACGGCAAGAAATTCAACGAATCACAGGCCTGCCCGACAGGCTGGGAGCAAGATCCAAACCGCTCTTTGTGTGTGAAGAGTATAATGTATGTGGACAGGTAAAACGACCCGCAAAATTTTCCTCAGCGCCTTTGCCCCGATCAGGCTCGTCGTCCGATCCACCAGACGCTTCCGTCGAGCACGGGTCGCGTGATGCGCGGAGTTCGAGTACGAGCGGCTGGGAGCGTGGGCCCCGCTGGCGGCGTGCTCCCAGAGACGGCCGACGACCCTGGGAAGTCCCTGAAGAGGGAGGCCGCGAGCCTCGCCAACCCATCGTCGCTCCCGTCCTCGTCGCCCGGCTCGAGCAGCCCTCGGCGGGCGCCCTCGACGACCTCACGGGGTTCGAGACCCGGGCCCACATCGACACCACCCACTCCAACAACCCCCGCCCCGAGCTCGAGGTGCAGGTGTCGCGGACCGTCTCCATCAGCTACGGGCACGTGCTCGGCACACCGCCGCTCAGCGAGCCCGACAAGAACCTCGGGACCGTGCGCTGGCATTTCGCGCCCAACTGGTCGCTCTCCAGCACCGTGGGAGATCAGGGAAAGGCCACCCTGGACACCATGTGGCAATACCGATACTGAGGCGCTCACCGCCGCCAAAATACCGTCTTGATCCGCAGGGCTGTCGGAGACCCTCCTCCCAGGGATATCCCCTGGAGGGCGCCGAGCCCCCTTCCGCCGAAGCTCATCATGCGGCTCTCTCCGCCATCAGCTCCCAAGAGGCAGTCCTGCCGAGTTTTTTGCCCTTCCCTAAAGCAGGCGAGGGGTAACTCACAGGAAGAGGAGAGAGGAGACGAGGATGTTGCCTGCTCGTCTCCTCCCCGTGAATCGAACCAGGTCACTGTCTTGCAAGGGGACCGGGAGCGCGGGCTCGCCCCAGCCCCTGTATCGCCCTCAGCGGCTGCAGCAGGCCGGTCTCCGACGCTCGCTTTCGTCTGGTAAAGTACAGAGAACCGGTCTCCTTGGCTTGCTTTCGCCTGCTAAGGGACAGAGAGACGGTCTCTTTACCTTGCTTTCTCCCTGTAAATTCCAGGGGACCGGTCCCAGTAGCCCACGGCAGTCCCGAAGCCTGTGAACGCCTACCCCGGAGGGCCACTGCGGATCGTCGCCGTGCTGCCGCCGTGAAACGCGCTCGCCGAGCGGTGTCGAAGCCGCCACCCTCGCGCGGGCCTTGACACTGCCTCGCGCTCAGGGTCGCCTCTCCGCGGAGAGAGGCGACATGCAAAAGACATGGAGAGACGCGATCGCGTTCGTCACCGGCGGTGGATCGGGCATCGGTCGGGCCCTCAGCCTGGAGCTCGCGCGGCGCGGGGCGCGCGTCACCGTCGCCGACGTGAACGGCGAGGCGGCGGCGAAGGTGGCGGCGGAGGCTGGCAATGGGGCGTCGGGGCGCGCGGTCGACGTGCGCGATGCGGCGGCGGTGCGCGAGGCGATCGAGGAGACCCGGGCGCGCGGCGGGCGCCTCGATCTGCTCATCAACAACGCAGGGATCGGGGTCGCCGGCGAGGCGCACGAGATCCAGCTCGCGCACTGGGATCGGGTCCTCGACGTCAATGTGCGCGGCGTGGTGCACGGCATCGTCGCCGGTTATCCGATCATGGTGCGCCAGAAGAGCGGCCACATCCTCAACGTGGCCTCGCTGGCCGGGCTCGGGCCGGCGCCCTTGTTCACGCCGTACGCGATGACGAAGCACGCCGTCGTCGGGCTCAGCACGAGCCTGCGCATCGAGGCCGCCGCGTTCGGCGTGGGCGTCAGCGTGCTCTGCCCGGCCGCGATCGAGACGCCGCTCCTCGACTCCGAGCCTCCCCGCGATCTGCCGGCGCCCTCGTGGATGCCCAACGTGCGGCAGATGCTCACGGCTTTGGCGGGCCCGCCGTATCCGGCCGATGCGCTCGCGCGCGAGACGCTCGACGCGGTGGACGCGAACGAAGCCGTCATCGTCATCCCTGGGCGCGCTCGCCTCGTCTGGCGACTCGGCCGGATGCTGCCGGCGCTCGTGGAGAAGGCTGGGCGCGACGCCGTCGCGAAGGAGCGGGCCAAGCGGGCGTCAGCGGTTGAGTGAGGGGACCGTCGAGACGGAAGTGATCAGCTCGAGCTCCCACAATCGACGTGAAGGCATGCGTGCGGTGCGGGACCGGCTCCGAGTTCGGGCCGTGGGAGAGCAGGGAAAGGCCACCCTGGACACCATGTGGCAATACCGGTACTGACGCGCTCTCCCCGGAGTAGCGGCTCTCTCCGCCATCAGCTCCCAAGAGGCAGTCCTCCCGAGTTTTTTGCCCTTCCCTAAAGCACTCGAGGGGTAACTCACAGGAAGAGGAGAGAGAGGAGGCGAGGCTGTTGCCTGCTCGTCTCCTCCCGGTGAATCGAACCAGGTCGCTGTCTTGCGAGGGGCATCCAACCTGGTGAGGGCGGTCCAGAGCGACGTGGTGGAGGTGGTGGCGCCCAACGGGGTGTGGATGGCTACGGCGCCCAGATCGACGCCAGATCGAGCTCCACCGCCTCGAACGGCTCTGCCCGTACCTTCTCGAGAGCTCCCCGTCGAGGATTTCGGCCACCATCTCGGGCGGCACCCTTCACCGAAGTGCGCGACGTACTACACTGACCGGACGCATGACGACCGCCGCCCAGTTGCTCTTCACACCCTTCGACGAGTACCTCGCGCTCGAGTCCGAGGGCGACGCCAAGCACGAGTGGATCAACGGTCTTGTTTACGCGATGTCGCGCGGGACTCCGGAGCACGGACGCCTCACCGCGGCGATCGTCCGAGCGCTGCCGCAGACGAGCGAGTGTCGCGTCTATTCTTCGGACACGCTCCTCTACATCGAGAAGGCCCAGCACTCCACGTACGCGGACGCCAGCATCGTGTGCGGTGCCATTCTCACGCGAGGCGCCAAGGACAAGAACGGCAAGAGCCTCGGCGAGGCGATCACCAACCCGAGCGTCGTCGTCGAGGTACTCTCCCGCTCCACCGAGCAGCGCGATCGCAGCGAGCGGTTCGTCCTCTTCCAGCAGCTCGACTCATTGGAAGAGTACGTGCTGATCTCCCAGGACGAGCGACGCGTGGAGGTCCGTCGGCGGACAGGGCGGAGCTGGACGTTCGACGTCAAGGGCGCGGGAGAGACGATCCGCGTCCACGGACACGATCTCGAGGTCGACGCCCTTTATATCTGAGGCGCCCGAGGTACACAGCTGGACACCATATGGCAATACCGGTACTGCGGCGCATCATGGGATACGGTATCGACGTGAAGAAGCACCCGAACAGGAAGTGGCCGCCCATCATCGGGTACGCGGGCGGCGAGTAGCGCGAGCATCGCCGCGGCCATGCTCGCCTGGTCCAGCGCCCTCGGCCTGATCACCTTCGTCCGCGCGTCGAGCAAGCCCGCGTTCACCGTGCGGCTGGTGGACGCGACCCGGGAGTCGGGCTCCACCATGTGGAGCTCCGGCGACAGCCTGAACGGTCGAAACCCCAACCCGGGCGCCGAGGGGAACACCCTGATCATCAAGGACACCGACACGGTGGGGACCATCGTGCACGAGCTCGGGCACCTGCCCCTTGGCGCCCTCGACGCGCCCAGCTCACCAAGCCGCCTCCTCGCCAAGAGCCCACCGGCGCGCGTGGCCGCGTGACGCGCTTCGTGATCCCCGAAGGGGGAGAGAGTGAACCCGTCGAGCGCGACGCACAGGGGCTTGGCAAACACCCTCGCCCGAGCCGCAAGAGGCCGCGCTCCGCGAGGTGGAGGCGACGCTGGACTACCACCGGGCGATCGCCGACGCCCGGGCGGCCCGCGGCGAGTGACCTTGGACCGCGGAGACCTCACGACGTCCGGAGTCACATTGTGGTACCTCCCCCCTGAGCATCGAGCGGGAGTTCGCGACCAAGGCCACGCTCGGCTCGGCCCCGTTCGTCCACATGGATCCGACGACATCGAAGAAGAACCTCGCGCCGGACGTGTTCGTCCGCCTGGGGGTGCACCTCCGCCACGCCGTATCTCCCGCCCCGATATTGCACGTATCTAAAGGCAATACGCATACGGACGGCTCGCGTCCTGGAACACGCACGTGCACCCCCCCGGAGGACCGACGACCGGACAGACGACCCAATCGCTACCATCGCAATAGTTCGGGGGCTGGCGAACCGCATCGAAATGACAGCTGTAATTCGTCGGCCTCTGGCACGTTCGAGTAAAAAGCCCGCACTTGAGCCCGCCCTTGCACTCACTGTTACTCGAACAATTCTGACCGATCCCTCCAAGGCGAACGCAGCGGCCATTGGAGCAAGTAACCCCCGAGCAACAGTTGAAGCGATCTTCGCAAGTAGCCCCTTCGCCGCCACAAACCGACGTACATATTTTGTCGTTCGGAACACCGCTCATCCGGTCGTTGCAGACGAGCCCGGAACAACACTGCGAGTTTCGGGTGCAACCGTTGCCCGCGTCGACGCAGAGCGGAATCGAACCTCCGCCGCCACCTCCGCCGCCACCTCCGATCGGTGGTTCGCTTCCGCAGAAGCCAAGGTCGATCTGAAAAAACTGTCTGTCGCGAAATTCTTGGCGAACGCAGTGGTTCGATGCATCGCAAAACCCACCGGCGAGCGCGCACGATGTAAACGAGTAACTCGTCGATTCGAGCGATGAGCCCCCACCGGAGAGCACGCTGACGCGTGCGTCATTCTCGTCGGGGTCGTCGGCCGGGGTTGATGAACACGCGCCGAGCACGGGCAGCGCGAACAATGAGAGCGTACTTAGCACGATTGGTTTGGCCGAGAATTTCTTCATGGCCCGCCTCTACGCACGTCGAACCTTTCGGTTTCGCGAAACGCGAACAAAATAAAACTGCAGGGTCCACGCCCTCGGCCCCGTAGCCTCCCCGGCCCCTTTCGCTCCTCGCTCCCCCATGCCCCTCCCAAGTCCGGCACATGCCATAGCCTGGCGCCAGGGCCGCGTCCCCCTTTCCTGGCGCACAGCGTATCGTATGCTCCCAAGCATGAGCCGCTCCACGCCCGCGGTCGGGCTCGCGTTCGCCTGGCTCCTCGTCGCGCCGTTCGCGGCCTGTGGGAGCGATCCGAGCCTCGGCCTGAGCGACGCGGCGGTCGACGCGCAAGGCCCCGTACCCGACGCGTCTGGCGCGGACGATGCTCCCGACGCGCTCAACCAGGACGCCGCGCCGGACGGACGGGCGGACACCATGCCGAGCTGTGGCGGACAGACTCTGTGCACTCCGCCGGGCGTTCCGCCCTACTGCACAAACACATCGACCGACCGCGCAAACTGCGGCGCCTGCGGCAAGGCGTGCCGCGCCTCGGCGGCGTGTGTGGCGGGGCGCTGCCTCACGTGCTCGCCCCACGTGGCGCTGCCTGGCCCGCCGCTCACGCACACGGCGAGGAACCCCCTCGCGGTGGCGCTCGGCGACGTGGACGGGGACGGCCGGCCCGACCTCGTCGTCGCCAACTACGGCGCCGACACGGTGAGCGTCCTCATCAGCGATGGCGCAGGCGGCTTCGCCCCGAGGGTCGACTACGCGACGGGGATCGACCCGTACGCCGTGGCGCTGGGGGATGTGGATGGCGATGGCAGGCCCGACGTCGTCGTGGCCAACGCGGGCAGCGACACGGTGAGCCTGCTCGTCAACCGCGGCGGGGGGCTCCTCGCGCCGAGCGTGGACTTCCCCACGGGGACGAGCCCGCGCGCGGTGGCGCTGGGCGATCTCGACGGCGACGGCCGGCCCGACCTCACCGTGGCCAACTTCGGCGGCGATACGGTGAGCGTGCTCGCAAACAGCGGAGGAGGCGCGTTTGCTCCCAAGGTCGACTATCCTACAGGGAGCGGGCCCATCGCGATCACCATGGGTGACGTGAACGGCGACGGCAGACGCGACGTTGTCGTGGCCAACTTCCGGGGTCACACGGCAAGTGTCTTCGCCAACCGCGGAGGCGGGGATCTCGCCCCGAGGGTCGACCACGCGACGGGACGCGCACCTCTCGCTGTGGCGCTCGGGGATGTAGACGGCGATGGCAGGCCGGACCTCGCCACGGCCAACTACTCGGGCGGCGGGGCGAGCGTCCTCGCGAACACCGGGGCTGGGGCGTTCGCCCCTAAGGTCGATTACCCCACGGGGAGCACGCCGTACGCCCTGGCGCTGGGGGATGTGACCGGAGACGGCAAGGCCGATCTCGTGGTGTCCAACGGGGGCGGCGATACGGTGAGCGTGCTCGCGAACAGCGGAGCGGGCGCGTTCGCTCCCAAGGTCGACTACCCCACGGGCGGAGCTCCCGGCCCCCTCGCGCTGGGCGACGTGAACGGAGATCGCTGGCTCGACGTCGTGGTCGCCACCCCTTCCGACGACGCGGTGGCCGTGCTCACGAACCGCGGCGCAGGTACGCTCGCCGCGCGGCGTGATCACTCGACCGGGCGAAGCCCACGAGCAGCGGCGACGGGGGACGTCGACAGCGACGGCAAGCTGGATCTCATCGTCGCGAACGGGGGCGCGGGAACGGTGAGCGTGCTCTTGAACGCGGGAGCCGGCATGTTCGCCGCCCGCGTCGACTACCCCGCCGGGACGAACCCCGTCGCGGCCGCCGTGGGAGACGTGAACGGCGACGGCCGGCCCGACCTCGTGGTGGCCAACTACGGCAGCGGCACGGTGAGCGTCCTCATCAACGCCGGCTCGGGCACGTTCGCTGCCAGGGTCGACTATACCGCAGGGAGCGGCCCGAACGCCGTCGCGCTGGGGGACGTGACGGGGGATGGTCGGCCCGACATGGTCGTGGCGAACCTCTCGAGCGGGAACGTGAGCGTGCTGCCGAACGCCGGCTCGGGCACGTTCGCCGCGAGGGTCGACTACCCGACGGGGAGCGGCGCCGGCTCGGTGGCGCTGGGAGACGTGGATGGTGACGGCCGGCTCGACGTCGTCGTGGCCAATGTCGCGAGCGACACCGTGAGCGTGCTCATGAACCGAGGAGCGGGTGCGCTCGCCCCGAAGCTCGACCATCCGACCGGTCCCGGACCGCGTTCGGTGGCGCTGGGCGACGTGGACGGTGACGGCCGGCTCGACGTCGTCGTGGCTAGCTCACTCGGCGACGCGGTCAACATGCTCTCGAACCGGGGCTCGGGGGCGTTTGCTCCTAAGGTCGATTACCCCACGGGGAGCACGCCGTACGCCCTGGCGCTGGGGGACATGACCGGAGACGGCAAGCCCGACGTGCTCGTCGCGAACGGCACTGGCAACATGCTGAGCGTCCTCGCGAACCGAGGCGGGACGTTTGCCGCCAAGGTCGACTACCCGGCGGGGAGCGGGCCTCGCTCGGTCGTGGTGGGCGATTGGGATGGGGATGGAAAGCCCGACGTCGCCGTGGTCGCCCTCCTCGACGACGCCATAGGCGTGCTCATCCATCGAGGTCCCGTCTGCGCCGTGGATCCGTGAGGCGCTCACCCTCGCGTCCACGGGCGGCGCCCGCACGAGGGCGACCGCCCTCGCGGCAGGTGGGTCGCGGCATACCGGGACCCACGCGGCGGGGAGATCGAGTACCCGCTCGCCGGCACGGAGGTCGGCGCGACCGAGCAGAAGAACGGAGGTGTCATGTCGCCCGCGTCGATCTTTGCGAAGTAGATGTCCGGATCGCCGTTGCGGGGGTCGGTCCACGCCGCGAGCACGTTCGTTCCGTACGCGAGGGCCTTCATGTAGTCGCCCGCCGCCGTGAAGCCTCCATCGAACGCCACGCCTTGCCACGTGCTCGTGACGTCGGTCACCGGCTGATCGACGAACGTGAGGCCGCCGTCCGTCGACTGCGCGAGGTAGACGTCCGTGTAGCCAGTGCCCGGGTTCTCGCGCCGGTCCAGGAAGAGCACGTGGACGTTCCCGGCCTGGTCGATGCTGACCGTCGGGGACCAGTGATAGGCGTTCGTCGTGTCCGAGTTGACCGGGATGGGTGCGCTCCAGGTGGTGCCGTGATCTTCGGAGTGCGAGATCACGGGCCGAACGACGCCTCCTAGAGTGGCGTGCCACACCATGTAGACCCAGCCCTCCCTGCACCCGCCGGATGTGTCGACCGCCAGCTGGGGGAACGAGGGCGAGCGATCGACGTACGGGACGGCCTGTGTGGAGAACGGGAAGCTTACGACCTCGCTGAAGGTGGCGCCGCCGTCGAGGGAGCGGGCCACCGTGGCCGCCTGGTTCGCACCCGGCCACCCGACGTTGTAGGCGATGTAAAGCGTGCTGAGGTTGTCGACGACGGGGAACGCGCCCTGCGCGAAGCTCGCTCGCACCGTGGCTGCCGGCGTCCAGGTGTGCCCGGCGTCGAACGACGTCGTGACGTAGACACGCTGCCCCAGGCGCGTGTACGCAAGGTGGATGATGTTGGTGCTCGGATCGACGGCGAACGCCTCCTTGTCCATGACGTGGCCGGGGAAGGAGATGACCGTCGGCTCGTCCCAGGCAATGCGACCGCCGTCGAGGACGCCGCGGTAGAAGCCGATGCCCTGGAGGCCGGTTCGCAGGCCGCTGAGGTAGAAGGTGCCGCCGTCCGGGCTGACGCCGAGCCACGGATCTCCGCCGCTGAAGAGGGCGCTTCCGGGCAGCGCGCCACCATCCGTGAAGGTGGCCCCGCCATCGAGCGAGTACCCCCAGCCGACCGCGGCGTGCTCCTCTTGGCAGGCTCCCGCGGCGCCGCGGGCGTCGTTGAAGGCGACCACGACCACGTCGCCGCCCCCGCCGACCGCGATGGCCGTCTCGTTCTGTTGGAGGCCGCGCCCGTTCGGGCAGAGCGCGCGATCGTTCACGAGCACGTTGGGCCCCACGGCGGCCGCGCCCCTCGGGATCGGGGGCGCGGGCGCCTCGTCGGGCGGCGAGCCCGCGAGGTCCGGGTCGATGGGGGTGGCGATGACTTGCGCCCACGCCGAAGTGGGTAGCCAGAGCCACGGGAAGAGCAGGCCGAGGGTGCGCTTCATGATCACGTGGGTTGGGGTTTGACGCGCTCCGGGAAGCTCCGCACGCCTCCGATAGCCAACACGGTACCATGCGCGCCGAGCCTTGTCCTCGCCTCGGCCCCCTCACCGTACCCGTCGCGCTCGTCGACGGGGAGGACAGGCCCATGCTCGTGGGCAGACCCTTGCTCGCCATGCTTGTGCGCATCCTCGTGCCCACCACGAGAGCCTGTCGTCGCTAGACGGCGCACCTGGCTCGACCATGTAGGAGCCCGTAAGGCCGTTCATAAATTTTGTCTCATGTCAAGGCATTGTTGACAATATCGAAAACACCTTAAATTTCAGCTCGAGGGTAGCTGACGCCACCATGTAGGCGCACGTTAGCGTTCACAGTGGAGCCTTCCCCTTGGTTGGGGCTGCGAGGTTCGCAGAGCGCGGTCGCACCCGCGGGGTGTGCAGAGAATCCACCCGAGCCTGCTGCGCCAGCAGCGGGCGAAGGTGCTTGTCGCGGCTGCGATCGCGCGCCCCGTGGAGAATGTCGGCGGCCACGGAGTACGCCGCACGGCGCACCCCCAGTCGGTCGCCCTGATGGCCGGCGCGTACCAGGGCCGCCAGCGCGCAAAGCGCTCGCGCCATCTGCAGCGTAACGGCAAAGACAGTGACGGTTCGGGTCGGCTTGCGCGGCGACGATTCCGCAGGGGGGACGGTTCGGGTCGGCTTACCTGGCGACGATTCCGCAGGGGGAACAGTTCGGGGCGGCTTACCTGGCGACGATTCCACAGGGGGAAAAACCGTCCATGGAGGACGGTACAGGGTCTTTGAATTCCGATATCTTTGGAGTCGGCGTCTCGTTCAACGCTTCGAGCGCCGCATGCAGATCGCGGCTGAGCAGTGCGGCGAGCATGGAGGCTGTCACCGCAACCGCGAGGGAGGTCGGGTTGCGCAGGCGATGGACATGGTCCATGCGCACACCCCCTTTCCAATTTCGGAAGAACAGCTCCACTTCCCAGCGGATCCGGTAAAGTTCGGCGATATCGCACGGAGTGAAGACGGAACGTAGGAGAGTCGTGAGGTAGTAACGATCCTCGCCCTCCGTCGGCACGCACACCACACGCGCGATGACGGTGCGGCCTTTGCTGTCGACGAGTCTGACATCCAAGTCGAGTTGCTCGCTCCTGTGCACGAGCCCCATGGCCAACGCCTCCTCCAGCCGGACAGAGCAACCGTCGGCATCACGCACCACGCGCCGAGCTCCCGTCGGCCCATAGGACGCCACAATTTCGGGATTGTGATTGCTCTTGAGCCGTTGCAGCAGGTGGGCATTGGCGAGCGCACCCTCCACGAAGCGGTCGACGTTCTGATAGCCGAGGTCCGTGATGTACAGAGCCCCGGCCTGCCATGTGGGCCAGAAGCCGTCGCTGTCGTGCACGCTCCCCGCCGTGGGCGTCACCTCCACCGCCGTACGAGCTTTCACGCTATAGACCGTATGCAGTTTCAGCTCCGCAGGCTGGCCGGTTCCAGGCGAGATGCCCGACAGCACACTGGCGAGCTTGAAGGCGCAGCCATCGGGAATGAGCACGTCGTGAAACGCCTCGAGTCGTCCCCGAAGCTCGCTTGTCTTGGCCTCCTCGGCGAGCTGCTTCATGCGACGCTGGAGCATCTTCTGCATGACAGGCAACATCTTGCGCCCCATGTTTCGAATCGACGTGGTGCCGGTCTCGGGGCCACCCATCTCACGGTAGAAGGCCGCGGCGTCCAACCACCGTCCCTCCACCTCCGACTGGTGGAACGCCGAGAGGATCAGTCCACAGACCAGAAGGCCCGAGTGGTGCTTGCGGTGGCGTTTCACCACGCGCATGTCCTCGGCGAGGGCGTCGATCCGCTCGGGGTCGAGCATGGCGAGCACAGAGCGTTCGACGTAGGGGGCGAACCGCACGCGCAGGGGGTCGGGCTTGGTGGTGGGCGGCGGGCGGTAGAAGGTGGGCGTGGTGGCGAGTTGCACGCTCCATCCGTTGTCACACCGCCACAAACTTGGCCAAATTTTCAGCCCTCAGGTAGCAATGTGCGCCTGGATGGCTGCAACACCTACGGGAACAAGAACCCCTACTCGTCAGGGCCTTATCCCTACGACGTATCGGGTAGCCCGACCAACAGCGTGACGTGCTCGCTGGAGCAGCTGAAGCTCAGCCCGAGCGGCGTCAACTACATCAAGGACC
>SXGT01706025.1_pt1 | contig 15712 bp, 11 predicted proteins | sample 3176221 | NCBI WGS metagenome assembly SXGT01 (sample SAMN11356862, study PRJNA531348) | freshwater metagenome | isolation source: freshwater sample F1-120 | place: China: Fuxian Lake, Yuxi | collected 2017-12-25
ACCCCTAGACGATACCGCCACTGATCTCGTTCCCCGGAGGCCCGGGACAGCAGGCGCATATATTACCAGCCGCCTATCGGACCGGTCAAACCGCACAGTCTTGGAGAATGGACGGGTGATTCGACTCGCCTCCGCCGTCGTCGTCCTCGCCGTGATTGGTCTTGGCGCGGGCATGTTTATCGGGGCAGGCCGCGCCCCTGGTCCTGTCATCGAAATTCATCAGCCGACCGGCCTGTTCGGCCGAAACGCGCGGTTCGCAGCGTCCGTCGACCCGACGGACGGTGAACTGACCCAGCTGGACGCGGTGATCGAACAGGCCGGGTCCAGCTGGCCGCTGTTCTCCCTCACGGCGCCCGGCGCTGGCGAACTGACCCAGGAGTCTGAGACTCGGGTTGGTATTGCTCGCGAGATCACGCGCGACGCGTTTCCAGATCTCGTGCCCGGGCCAGCCACGATCGTGGTACGGGCTACGCGGTCGGTGCTGTATGGACTCCGCGAGCGGGAAGCGGTGGCCCAGGTCGAGGTCGAAGCTCGGTTCGCCCCCCCGCGGCTGAGCGTCGTCTCATCATTCCACTATGTGAATCACGGCGGGGCTGAGCTCATCGTCTACCGGGTCACGCCCCCGGACTCCGAATCGGGCGTCCAGGTCGGTGATCGGTTCTTCCCTGGCTACCCGGCGACCACCGCCGGGGTGGAGGGTGCAGACGATGCGATGCGGGTGGCGCTGTTTGCCCTGCAGCACGACCAGGACCTGACCGTACCGATGCAGCTGGTCGCGCGCGACCTCGCTGGGAACGAAGCCGCGACCGACTTCGACCATCGCGTGTTCCCCGCGCAATTTCGACGCTCTCGCATCCCTGTCAGCGACGGATTCCTGCAACAGGTCGTGCCCGAAATCATGTCGCGTTCGGAGGCGTTCGCCACCTCGACGCTCCCGCCTGGCGCCGGCTTGCTCGAACAATACCTGGCGATCAACGGCGGCCTCAGGCGCATCAACGACGAGCGGATCAGGTCCCTCGCGGCTGAAACGGCATCAGCGCCCCTATGGGAGGGCCCATTCAGACAACTGGGCAACTCACAGGTCGAGTCAGGATTCGCCGACCACCGGACCTACGTCCATGAGGGCGAAGAGGTGGACCAGCAGATTCATCTCGGATTTGACCTGGCGTCGACCGCCAACGCTCCGGTCCTGGCGTCGAATACCGGGCGTGTCGTGTGGGCCGACTACCTGGGTATCTACGGCAACTGCGTGATCGTTGACCACGGAATGGGACTCCAATCGTTGTACGCGCATCTGTCCTCGATCACCGTCAACGTCGGCGATGCGGTTACCAATGCCGATCAGCTCGGACTGAGCGGACAGACGGGGCTGGCCGGCGGAGACCATCTCCACTTCGCGATCTTGCTCCAGGGCTGGCCGATCAGCCCCATTGAATGGTGGGACCCGCACTGGATCGAGGACCGGATCACTCGCAAGCTGCGGAGCGCCTCGTGACCGGCGGGTCCTGCCGGTTTACACGGTGGTGCCCCTGTGATAATTAAATAAGGCTGAACCAGCGGATTTTTCCGTAGAAACCCACACCCTCAGGGTCTGGCGGACTTTCGGCGCGACCGGCTCGCTCGATAACCAACAACTCGTCATTTCGAAGAAGTGCGTAGGAGAATCTCAATGCAACAGCGAAATCTGTGGACGGTCCTTTCCCTGCTCGTGCTCGCGACATCGGTGGCGTGCGGCGGTGGCGAGACTGGTGGCGACGCGCCGGCCGCGGCGCCGGCGGCGCCCGCGTTCGACCCCTCCACCGCCGGCAACGTATCGGGCATGGTCATGTTCGATGGCGAGCTGCCAGCGGGTGTAGAGCTGATGATGAATTCGGACCCGGTCTGCGCCATGACTGCCACGAACAAGACATCGAGCACGTTCGTGGGCAGCGACGGCCACCTGGGCAACGTGTTCGTGTACGTGAAGTCCGGGCTCGAGGGCCGGACCTTCCCGGCCTCGAGTGGCAGCATCGAGCTGAACCAGCTGGGATGCGAGTACGTGCCGCACGTGATGGGGATCCGGGTTGGACAGACGCTGAACATCACCAACAGCGACCCGACGCTGCACAACATTCACGCCAGTCCGGCCACGAACGAAGAATTCAACATGGGTCAGCCGATTCAGGGCATGCAGTTCGAGCGGACGTTCACCACGCCCGAGGTCATGGTGCCGTTCAAGTGCGACGTGCACGGATGGATGAACGCCTACATCGGGGTCGTTGACCACCCGTATTTCGCCGTCACGGGCCTCGACGGCGCGTTCTCCCTCGACTCGCTGCCTCCGGGTGACTACGTCATCGAAGCCTGGCACGAGGCGTTGGGCACGCAGACACAGAACGTAACCGTGGCGACCGGTCAGACGGCCGAGGTCTCGTTCACGTTCGCGCAGTAGCGCGGCCGCTCAGGAAACACAGGTGCGGGCTCGACGCCACTCCGGCGTCGGGCCCGGCCACCAAGGCAGCTCTCACCAAGGGGGCCTCATCCCCAGCGGTTGTCTCATGACCTGGCTTCACGTGTATGCCCGGTTTCTTTGCGCCGCCACCCTCCTCCTGATTGCGGCCGGGGGCATGGTGACCAGCACCGGGTCCGGGCTCTCCGTTCCGGATTGGCCCAACAGTTACGGCTACTTCATGTTCTCGTTCCCACTGTCGAGCATGGTGGGCGGCATCTTCTATGAGCACGGCCACCGATTGATCGCGTCGAGCGTCGGCATGCTCACTATCGGTATGGCGGTATGGCTCTGGCGGGTCGACCCTCGACGATGGGTACGCCGGCTCGGGGTCGTGGCGCTCCTTGCCGTCATTGCTCAGGGTCTGCTCGGTGGCATCACGGTGCTCTATTTCCTGCCGACTGCTGTCTCCGTGTCCCACGCCGGCCTGGCGCAGGTGTTCTTCTGCCTCACGGTATCGCTTGCCCTGTTCACGGCGCCTGGGTGGCAGCGGACCGCTGCCGCCGGACCGACGGCGCCACACGCGTCCAGCCTGACAACGGAAAGGCTCGGGATGGCACTGCCGCTCCTGGTCTTCGTGCAGATTCTGGTTGGTGCGACCATGCGACATACCGGAGCCGGCCTCGCTATTCCAGACTTTCCGCTGGTGTTCGGCGGGATCGTGCCGCCGGAGTGGACGTTCTCCATCGCGGTGCACTACATCCACCGGGTTGGCGCAGGGCTAACGGCGGCAGCGGTCCTCGTCACCGTGGCGCACCTAGGGAAACATCATCGAGACAGACCGGAGTTCCTCCGTCCGGCCGGGCTCCTGACGCTCCTGGTTCTCGTGCAAATAGGCCTGGGCGGCTGGACGGTGTTGAGCGGGCGTGCGCCTGTCATCAACACGGCGCATGTGGCGACAGGCGCGCTGGTGCTCGGCACGTCGCTGCTCCTGGGTCTACGGGTCAATCGTCACCGGTTTCCCGACCTACGGCACAGAGACGCGTACCTCGCTGGTCGACCGACACTGGCCGGTTCGAACAGTGCCCCAGAGGCGACGGTGTGACGACTGAGGCGGCCGCGATCGCGAGACCACGAAGCCGGCTGGGCGATTTCTTCGCGCTGACGAAACCTCGCCTGAACTCGCTCGTCGTCGTCACCGCTGGCGTCGGCTATCTTGCCGGGCGCAGCGGCCCGCTCGACCCCGTGTCGTTCTTCCACGCCACCGTGGGAGCCGCGCTCGTGGCCGGCGGTGCAGCCGCGCTCAATCAAGTGTCGGAACGCGACCTCGACGCGCGAATGCGGCGAACCGAGGACCGACCGCTGCCGAGCGGCCGACTACGGCCAATCGAGGCCATCTGGGCGGCGCTGGCGCTCGCCCTGGCTGGATTGGTGCAGCTGGCCCTAGGTGCCAACTTGGCCGCTGCCCTGGTCGCGCTCGCGACGTTGCTGAGCTATGTGGCCGTGTACACCCCCTTGAAACGAGTAACACACTGGGCCCTACTCGTCGGCGCCGTCCCTGGCGCGCTCCCGGTGGTCATCGGTTGGGCCGCGGTGGCGCCGCTCTCGCCCGGCGCGTGGACGCTCTTCGCGCTCGTCTTCGTGTGGCAACTTCCCCACTTCCTGGCCCTGACGTGGTTGTTCCGGGAGGACTTCGCCCGCGCCAACCTGCCATTGCTTTCCCTCGCCGACCGGAGCGGGCGACGGACCGCCACCCACCTGCTGGCCTATGCCACGTTGCTCATCCCCGTCAGCGTCGCCCCGACGTGGTACGGCATAGCCGGCACGACCTACGCCGTCGGCGCGGCCGTGATGAGCGTGGCCCTGCTTGCTCTTGGGGTGTGGTTCGCCCGTGAGCGAACCACCGACCGCGCACGATTCGTGTTCCGGGCCACGCTGGCCTACCTCCCGATTGTCTGGCTCTTGCTGCTCGTCGATCGGGTCGGGTGACGACCATGTTCGACGTCATGATGCTTCCGGCCGTCAATGCGACGCTCAACGCCACGGCGGGGGTGCTCCTCGTGCTCGGCTACGTGCAGATTCGTCGTGGGCAGGTTGCAACACACAGGAAGTTCATGCTGGCGGCATTTGCGGCCTCAGCCGTTTTTCTGGTGTCGTACGTGACCTATCACGCCCAGGTGGGCTCCCAGCCGTTCACCGGCCAGGGCGCTATCCGGATCGTGTATTTCGCCGTCCTGATCCCCCACATCATCCTGGCCGCCCTGATCCTGCCGCTCGCCCTGATCACGCTACGGCGTGGCCTCCGACGCGACGACGCACGGCACCGCGCCATTGCTCGCTGGACGCTCCCGATCTGGCTCTATGTGTCGGTCACGGGGGTCATCGTGTACTGGATGCTGTACCAAATGTAGATTCTCTCAAGTCTCAGCTGGTCCGAAAAACGCCAGGCACGTCAGATGGGCGTCTCTTGGACTATACTTTTCCAACACACGACTCTGAACTGCAGCGATCGGACTGACCATGACCATGTCCACCGTGGGCGGAACCCCGTTGATGGTTTGCACCGCCAAGCCTCATGTCCTCCACCTCATAGTGGCGACCGGACTCATCGTTTGCACGACGGCTCACGCCGGCGCCCAGGGGCGTATCCTCGGAACAGTGGTCGACCGCGACGGCGACCCGATCGCCGGGGCCACCGTGACCGCTGAGGACCTCGGCAGCACCGTGACGTCAACGACGACCACGGCCGATTCTGGCCGCTTCTCCTTCCTCGGGTTGAACCGTGGCGAATGGATGTTCGTCGTGCGAGCCGATGGGTTCGAACCGGTACAGGGCATGGCCGTAGTCCGTGCGTCGGGCCCCGGCACCGCGATGCAATTCACGATGGACCGCGACCTGTTCAATCCGCCCCCCCCAGCCGGTGGCGTGCTGGGCGGAGTGCGATCGAACACCCTGCTCACGGATCTGACAGAAGCTGACCGACTGTTCGATGCGGGGGACTACGAAGCAGCCGTCGCGGCCTACGAGGCTGTCCTGGCGAGGACGCCGGCGCTGACCAGTCTGAATCTCCACATCGGGCACGCCTATCGGGAGCTACAGAATCTCGACCAGGCGATGGCCGCCTATCGCGCGGCGCTCGCGGCCGACCCGACGAATGCGGAAGCACAGGCGGCGCTGGACTCGACTGGTGTCGGGGCGCGCTGACGACATCCCGCCGCTGGCCATGGTCTATAATTCTGGTGGTGTTGTGGGTGGACACCGTGTGTCCAGCCTGGTCGAATGGAGACAGACAGCACTGTGTAAGGAATAACCAGGACAGTTAGGAGTTGGCAATGCGAAAGCACTTCCTGTCGTTGATCGTCATTCTGCTCGCCTTCGGCATGTTCGCGCCGAGCGCGCTGGCGCAGGGCGGGATGGTCGCCGGCAAGGTAATGAACGAGGAAACCGAAGAACCGTTGGCCGGTGTCTTGGTTGTCCTCGAGAACCCGAGCGCGAACCCGGCGCGCATCGAACAGACCACCGACGACGCAGGTGGCTTCACCGTCCTTGGCATGGCCAGCGGAAACTGGTCGCTTTCCCTGCAACTCGCAGGTTTCGATCCGAACCCCGGCACGGTGCAGGTCCGCCAGGGCAGGAACCCTGACATCAAGGCCTATTTGAAGCGGACGCGACATCCGCTGGAGTTGAAGTACGGGGAGGAAAAATTCGAGGGCCTGGACGTGGCCGTCATCGCTGGCGAGATCGCGGCCGCTGACGCCGCCTACGAGGGCAAAGAGTGGGACGCCGCGTTGGGTGGCTACGACTCGGTGCTGGCAAAGCTCCCTGGTGTAACCGAGTTGCTCGTCAAACGGGGTAACACATTGCAGCAAATGGAGCGCTACGAAGAGGCGATCGAGGCCTTCGAGGCGGCAGCCGCTGCCGACCCGTCCCTCCGTGAGCAGATCGACCAGGCCGTGGCCCGCATGCGGGTCGCCATGGGCGACCTGAATGCTCTTGAGACCCTGGCCAGCTCGGCCCGCTCCCGTGAAGATCTCTTCAACCTGGGCGAGGCCGCGTTCGCCAAGGGAGACGTCGATGCGGCGAAGGGATGGTACGAGAAGGCATCGGCGGCCGACTCCAATTGGGCGAAGCCCCTGTTCAAGCTGGCGCTCGTGGCGCTGAACAAGGGTGACATCCCAGGAGCCAAGGCGTTCTTTGCGCAGGTCGTCGAGAAGGATCCTGGCTCGGAAGAAGGCGCCCAGGCCAAGGCTACGCTTGACGCCCTCCCCTGACCGATCTCAAATTTACAATAGTGTAATGACGTGGCACATGCTTGGACAGTGCGTCCAGGCATGTGCGTTTTTTTTGTTCAATCGGAGCCTGTATCAGGGAGACATTGACGCCGATATATCTATTGCAGTCACTCGTTTACGAGTCGATACTGGCCCGTGACAATAATTGGCGCGTCTCTTGCGCGGGAGGGATCACACGTGAACCATGGTTGGTCTACGTCTGACAGTAGTGCTTTTGTCCAATTGTGTCTTCCGCCTTCGAGGGTTGAAATAGTCTTGTTAGCCAAACAGCGCAGCGGGACGCAAGGCCGCGACGCCGGTCATTCCAAACCCGAAGGAGACTCAGCACCATGAGACGTCTTCGTGCATGGCCACTCAGCAGGGCGTATATCGCCTGCGTGAGCCTGGCGCTGATTTTCGCGACCGGAGTCCAGGCGTTTGCGCAGGGTCGGCAGACCGGCATGCTGCGCGGCTCGGCGCGCGACGCCACCAATGCGGTTCTACCCGGGGTCGTCGTGACCGCCGCGTCAGACGCCCTGCTGGGCACTCGGACCGGCGTGACCGATATGAACGGCATCTATGAAATCCTCGGCCTGCCGAACGGCGAGTATGTCGTCACGTTCGAGCTCCAGGGTTTCACCACACTGGAAACCGAGACCACCGTCCCACTGGGTGGCGTCGTGGAAGCCAACGTGTCCATGCAGGTCGGACCGGTCGCTGAGGCGGTCCAGGTGACCGCGGTCGTCCCGACGCCGCTGGCGTCGAGCGAGGTCAGCGCCAACGTCACTGGCGAACAGGTTCGTATCCTCCCCATGGGCCGCAACCCATTCCGCATCGCCGAGATCGCGCCCGGCCTGACCAACAACACGGTGAACGATGGCCAGGTCACGATCAGCGGCGCGTTCGCCTACGACAACGTCTTTCTGATTGACGGCGTCGACACGAACGACAACCTCTTCGGGACGTCGAACAACCTGTTTATCGAAGACGCGATCGAAGAAACCCAGGTGCTGACCTCCGGCATTTCTGCCGAGTATGGCCGGTTTTCCGGCGGTGTCATCAACGTGGTGACCAAGAGCGGCGGGAACGTGTTCTCCGGAAGCTTCCGCTCCAACCTCAACAAGCCCGACTGGATCTCGCGGACGCCGTTTGAGATCAAGAACGACAACGAGCGAACCGGGACATTCAAGAACAACACCACGTATGAAACGACGGTGGGCGGCCCGATCCTGCAGGACCGGCTGTGGTTCTTCTACGCGAACCGGATCCAACGCGAAGAGGATCTGGAGACGTTCGACGAGACCGGGTTCGAGTATCCAGACAAGTTCGACAACGACCGAAACCAAGTCAAGTTCACGGGCACCATCGCCCCGGGACACACGCTCGAAGGCAGCTATGTCCGGAACAGCACGAGCGAGTCGTCACCCAGCTTCAGCTTCTCCATCGACCCGAACACGCTAGTCACCCGGACACTGCCGAATGACCTAGTGGTCGCCACCTATCGGGGCCCGGTGCGCAACGACCTCTTCGCGGAGTTCCAGGTCTCGCAGCGCGAGTTCGGGTTCCGGGGCTCTGGCGGCACCTCGACGGACATCGTCGACTCGCCGTTCATCACTCTGACGCAGGCGCTGGGACACTACAACCACCCCTATTTCGACGCCACCGACCCGACTGACCGCAACAACCGACAATTCGCCGGCAGCCTGACGTATTACACGCCGACGAATCTCGGCTCGCACAGCATCAAAGGGGGATTCGAGCACTTCAAGTCGACCATGGCCGGAGGAAACTCGCAATCGGCCTCCGGCTACGTGTTCGATGCCGACTACGCGGCGGCACCGGACGGCTCTCCCCTTCAGGATGCCAACGGCTTCCTCCTGCCAGTGTTCTCCCCGGGCGAAAGCCTGATCGAGAACTGGATCCCTGTGCGCGGCGCCAGCCTCGACATCAAGACACTGTCGTTCTATGTGAACGACAACTGGACGGTGAACGACCACGTGTCCGTGAATATGGGCGTGCGGGCCGAGAAGGTGGACAGCGCCGCCACTGGCAACATCAACGCGATCGACCACGGTACCGTGGTGCCGCGCCTTGGGATGGCGGTCGACCCGCTTGGGGACGGACGGTTCACCTTCCAGTCGACCTACAGCCACTACGCCGGCAAGTACAACGAGGCGCAGTTCAGCCAGAACACCAACGTGGGCACGCCAGACCTTCTGCTCGGGGTGTATACCGGGCCGGCGGGACAAGGACGCGATTTCGCGCCCGGATTCGACCCGGCCAACTACTTCACCGTCGTGGGAGACTTTCCGATTCGTAACATCTTCTTCGACAGCGACCTGCAGTCGCCGGTGACCAAGGAGTTCACGGTGGGCGGTGGGACGACCCTGGGGGAACGCGGCTACGCGAAGCTCACATACATCAACCGCCGCGCCAGCGACTTCGTGGAGGACTTCATCGATATCGCCGGCGGCACGACCGAAATCATCAGCAATGGTGTCAACTTCGGTACATTCACCAACAAGAACTTCCGGAACACCGACGTGCTGAAGCGCGACTACGACGCGGTCGAATTACAGGGCCGCTATCAGGTGTTCGACGACTTGATGATCGACGGCAGCTACACCGCCCAGATCAACAACCACGGCAACTTCGAGGGCGAGGCCACGAACCAGCCAGCGCTCTCGTCGGACGCGTTCGACTACCCTGAGATCACGCCCGAAGATCGGTATTTCCCGTATGGCCGTCTGGACGAATTCCAGCGCCACAAGCTGCGGATCTTCGGGATCTACAGCATGGGCCTCGGACGCTTCGGGAACCTCGACGTCGGTGGCATCCTGCGCGCCAACTCCGGGCTGGCCTACAGCCTCCGGTCGACCGGCATCGGATCGAACGCGACCCAGCAGTCAATCCTGGCCGGCCTCGGCTACCCGGACGAGCCGTCGTCGCGCACGATCTACTACACACAGGGTCGGGGCTCGGAGACCTTCAACGGCTACGCCCTCTTCGACCTCTCGCTCAACTACGACATCCCGGTGTGGGAAACGCTCAGCCCGTGGATCAAAGCGAACGTCTTCAACCTGTTCAACAACGACAAGCTCCTCCAGTTCAACACCACCGTCAGGCCGGACGCCTCAGGCCCGATCGACGCGCTCGGGATTCCTACCACCTTCACCAAGGGCCGACGTTTCGGCGAGGCGACCTCGCCGGATCACTTTGCGCACTATCTTCCTGGGCTCGACGGCCTGCGGGCGTTCCAGTTGGCATTCGGCGTCCGCTGGTAGTACCTGACACCCCTGCCCTGGGACCCGCAGCCGGGTTCCCGCGGCAAGCTCTCTCACAAGGGCGATGCCATCCGGCATCGCCCTTGTTTTGTACCGCGCGTCCGTCGTCAGCGTCGCAGGTCATCGGTGATAGATGGTCCCCTGTTGGGGCGTGAGCACGCGCCTGTTGACACCTGTCCTGGTCAACTGGAATAATCCGGGAATGAATGAATATTCATTCATTTCGAATCGCGGCCACGACTAATGCCTGCCTCCGTTACCATCTCCCGGCGCCCGGCGAAGACGTCGCCCGCCACAGACAAGCGTGAGCTCATTCTGCGCGCCGCCATCAAACTGTTCGCGAACCGTGGGTTTTTTCATGCCCAGGTGGCCGATGTCGCGCGCGAAGCAGGCATTGCGGCCGGAACCGTGTATCTCTATTTCGAGAACAAGGACGACCTGCTGATTTCTATCTTCGAGCGCACGATGGAGCAGGCCATGGAGGAAGGCCGGCAGGCCCTGACCCACGTGTCTGACCCGATCGAGCGACTTCGGGTGTTGGCTCGCTTGCACCTCGCACGACTTGGCGAGGACCGGGACCTTGCCGTGGTCTTCCAGGTCGAGTTGCGACAGTCGATCAAGTTCATGGAGCGCTTCTCGTCCACGCTCCTCCAAGACTACTTGCGCGCGATGCGCGACGCGATCGCGGACGCACAGCGGGCAGGCCAGTTCCGGCAGGAGCTGAGCGCAACGTTTGCCGCCAAGGCACTCTTTGGCGCTCTGGATGAAATGGCAACCAACTGGATACTCAGCCGCAAGCGTTACGCGCTGGCCGGCCAGGCCGACGATGTCGTCGACCTCTTCGTGCGGGGAATGACACCATGACCAGGACGGACACCATCATTCGCCCGATCCGCTCCGTGGCGGTCCTCGGCGCCGGGACGATGGGGGCCCAGATCGCAGCCCACGTCGCAAACGCCGGGCTCCCCGTGGTGTTACTGGATCTCGACGCGACCGCGGCCGGGACAGGGCTGAAACGAGCCGCGAGCCTGAAACCGGACCCGTTCTTCACGAAGGAGGCGCGGGCGCTGGTCACGCTGGGAGGATTCGACACCGATCTCGCCGCCATCGCGGACGCCGATTGGATCATCGAAGTCGTCATCGAGCGCCTCGATGCCAAACAGGCGCTGCTCGAACGGGTCGAGGCGCACCGACGGGTAGACGCGATTGTCACCTCGAACACCTCCGGCATCCCGATCGGCACGATCGCCAAGGGCCGCTCCGAAGGGTTCCGCCGACACTGGGCTGGCACCCACTTCTTCAATCCGCCGCGCTATCTTCGCCTCGTCGAGATCATCCCCACCCCGGAGACCGACCCGGCCGTCGTCGCCACGCTGTCGGACTTCGTCGACCGACGACTGGGCAAGGGCGTCGTCGTGGCGAAAGACACGCCAAACTTCATTGCGAATCGTATCGGGCTGTTCGGCGTCATGCGCGTGCTGGAACAACTCGAGACCGGGCAATACACCATCGAACAGATCGACGCCCTGACCGGTCCACTGGTGGGCCGTCCGAAGAGTGCGACGTTCCGCACGATGGACATCGCGGGGATCGACATCCTGACCCACGTGGCGACCAACCTGGCCGAACGGCTCGAGTCCGCCGAGGAGCGGAGCGCGTTTGCAGTGCCAGCGCTGGTGCAGAAACTGGTCGAGCGCGGGTGGATCGGCGAGAAAGCGGGCCAGGGCTTCTACAAGAACGAGCGCGGACCGCAAGGGAGTCACATCCTGACCCTCGACCCCGCGACCATGGAATACCGGCCGCAGCAATCGTCTCGGCTGCCGGCCGTGGACGCGGCCCGTACCATTGAAGACCCCGCGGCACGTCTGCGCGCGCTGTTCGGAGCCCGAGACAGTGTGGGCTCGTTCATGCGGGCGACATTGGGCCAGACCCTCCTCTACGCGGCTGAGGTGGCCCCACAGATTGCTCATCGTCCAGACGATGTCGACCGTGCGATGCGCTGGGGCTTCGGGTGGGACCAGGGACCATTCGAGCTGCTAGACGTGCTTGGAGTCGACACGGTGCTCGCGGCCGACGGTCGAAAAGACCTGACTCCGGACGCCCGGCGGTGGGCCTCGCTCCCGCCCCAAACCGACGGCACAGCGCGGAGGTTTCGGAGCTCGCCACTCCCACCGGCTGGACCTGGCCTCCAGCTACTGGCTCTGGCCAAGCGAGACGGCGCGGTGGTCAAACGCACCGCTGGCGCGAGTCTTGTGGATCTGGGCGACGGCGTGCTGGTGGTGGAATTCCACTCCAAGCTCAACACCATCGGAAGCGATACGGTGCAGATGCTCACCGGGGGTGTCGTCGAGGCGGCGGAGCGATTCGCCGGCCTGGTCGTGGGGAACGATGCGCCGACTTTCTGTGCCGGCGCCAACCTGATGATGGTGTTGCTCGAGGCGCAGGAGGGGAACTGGGACGAGATTGACCTCATGGTGCGAGGGTTCCAGCGAGCCATTCTCGGACTTCGCTATTCGCCCGTGCCGGTCGTGGTCGCGCCGGCCGGACTCACCCTCGGCGGCGGGTGCGAAATGGTGCTGCATGGCGATCGGGTCCAAGCGGCGGCCGAGTCATACATGGGGCAAGTCGAAGTCGGGGTCGGGCTGATCCCAGCCGGGTGTGGGACGAAGGAACTGACCATGCGGGCCATCGACGCCACGGTTCGCGGCACCGACCCGCTCCCGAGGCTCCAGCACGCGTTCGAGTTGATCGGGTTTGGCACGGTGTCGACCAGCGCGAGCCACGCGAAACAGTTGGGTCTGATGCGCGATGTCGACGGCATCACGATGAACCGGGAACGGCTGATGTCCGACGCGAAGGCGACGGTCCTCGACCGGGTGCGTGATGGCTATCAGGCGCCACCTCGTCGCACCGCCATTGAGGTCGGTGGCGAAGACCAGCGAGCGGCGCTGGACCTGGGCATCCACCTCGCGTGGCGGGGGGGCCGTATCAGCGACCACGACGCCCTGATCGCGCGCAAGATTGCGCACATCATGACCGGTGGCGACCTGCCTCACGCAACGAGCGTGTCCGAGCAGTATCTGCTCGATCTGGAGCGCGAGGCGTTCTTGAGTCTCTGTGGTGAGCGGGCGACACTCGAACGGATCAGCCACACCCTGAAGACCGGCAAGACACTACGGAACTAGTGACGTGAACCCGTCTGAGCAAGCCAGGATGACTGTCGCATGATTGACGTGGGTTCCGGTCCGCCGGTGCTGCTCATCCCTGGGGTCCAGGGACGAGGGGAGTGGATGGGTCCCGCCATCGACCGTCTCAAAGAGCGGTGCCGGGTCATCAGCTTCTCGCTCGCCGGCGACACTGGAAGCACCCGGCGTTTCGACCCCGCCCGTGGCTTCGACAACTATGTCGACCAGATCGAGGCGGCGCTGCACGGCCCCGGGATAGACCGAATTGCCGTCTGCGGCGTGTCGTTCGGAGGCCTTGTGGCGCTGCAGTGGGCTGCCCAACGACCGGAACGAACCCAGGCGTTGGTGCTCGTGTCCACCCCGGCCCCAGACTTCAAGCCAGACTGCCGCATGCAGTGGTATCTGCGCGCCCCGCGCCTGCTGTCACCGCTGTTCGCGGCGCAGTCGCCATTTCGGCTGGGGCCGGAGATCTGGCGGGCGTTCGACGGCCTGGGCGCGCGCGCCAGGTTCAGCGCGGCGCACCTCTCGTGCATTGCGCGGGCCCCGTTCTCGCCGACGCGGATGGCCGAGCGGGCGCGGTTGTTGACGGAGACGGACTTCGTCGAGACGTGCCGACACGTGTCAGCACCCACACTCATAGTGACGGGCGAGCCGGGACTTGACCGCGTCGTACCGGTCACGGGCACCCGCTCCTATGCCACCCGTATCGGCGGCGCGCGCCACGCAACCTTGGAACGCACGGGCCACATCGGTCTGATCACACGGCCGGACCGGTTCGCCGATCTGGTAGGACAGTTCGTCGAGGACACCGCCGACCAGACCTGCCCGTCGCGCGACGCATTGCGGCGACCGGCCTGACCCGACCAGCATCATGGTACCGACCACCCAGCCGGTCGCAACGATCCGTCAGTTCTCCGGTCCCGCGGGCATCCTGGAGTCTCTCTTCGAACACCCGACTGGTGTTCCCCGGGCGGTGATGGTCTTCGGACATCCGCACCCCCAATACGGTGGGACGATGCACAGCAAAGTCGTGTATCGCGCCGCCAAGACGTTTCTGGAACTCGGATGCGCGGTCCTGCGGTTCAACTTCCGCGGGGTCGGCGCCAGCGAGGGACAGTGGGACAACGGTCGCGGCGAACAGGACGATTTCCGGGCGGCGATCGACCAGGCCGCGGCCACCTACCCCGGCGTGGAGCTCTGGGCGGGTGGATTCTCGTTCGGTGCCTGGATGGCTCTGTCCGTCGGGATCGCCGACCCGCGAATCACAACGCTGCTTGCAATTGCCCCTCCCGTCGGACGCTATGACTGCACGGAGGCAGCGGCAAGTGGCAAGCGGATCCACTTCATCCATGGCGCGCAGGACGAACTCATACCGGTAGCCGAACTGCGAGCACACTACGACAATGTCAGCGAACCGAAGACGCTGACGGTCATCGACGGCGCCAGCCATCTCTTCGAGGGCCAGGTCGGAGAAGTTGGCGACGCTATCCGGACCATTTTCTCGGTCCACACGGAGGAAGAGTCATGACGGACGCGGTAATCGTGTCGGCAGTGCGGACGGCCGTCGGCAAAGCCCCGAAAGGCACGCTGCGCGCGACGAGACCCGACGAGATGGCCGCCACGGTCATCGCCGAAGCGTTGCGGCGGGCGCCTGGGATCGAACCGAGCGACATCGACGACGTCATCCTCGGGTGCGCGATGCCGGAAGGGGAGCAGGGGCTGAATGTGGCACGGATCGCGAGCCTCCGGGCGGGCGTGCCGATTGGGGCCTCAGCCGTGACGATCAACCGCTTCTGCTCCTCAGGACTCCAGGCCATCGCCTTCGCCTCTGAACGCATCATGGTTGGCGCGGCCGACGCCATCATCGCGGGCGGGACCGAATCGATGAGCCTGATTCCGATGGGCGGCCACAAAGTGGCGCCCAACCCACGGCTGATGCGTGACTATCCGGACGTGTATCTGTCCACCGGACTGGTGGCAGAGAATCACGTCCGTGAGGCCGGGGTCTCGCGAGAGGAACAGGACGCGTTCGCGCTCCGCAGCCACCAGAGGGCCGTCGCCGCGATCGCCGCCGGCCGGTTTCGAGACGAGAGTGTGCCCCTGGAGGTACGGGAGACCGTTTCGGCCAATGGCAGCGGTGGGGCCCCGACCGTCCGCATATCCGTCTTCGATACCGACGAAGGCCCTCGCGCAGACACCTCGATGGAAGCACTCGGCAAGTTGCGTCCAGCGTTCCACGTCAAGGGTAGCGTGACCGCGGGCAACTCGTCGCAGACCAGCGACGGCGCGGCCGCCCTGATCGTGACCTCGCGCGAGCGCGCCGAGCAGGCCGGCCTCACGCCGCTGGCACGCTTTGTCGGCTACGCGACGGCCGGCGTAGAGCCGGAGCGGTTCGGAATCGGACCGGTCCCGGCAATCCACAAAGTACTGAGCCGCACCGGGCTGACGTTGGATGACATCGACCTGGTCGAGCTCAACGAAGCGTTCGCGGCTCAGGCTTTGGCTTGCCTTCGCGAGCTGCCGATCGACCCCGACAAACTGAAC
>SXGT01661918.1_pt1 | contig 15710 bp, 10 predicted proteins | sample 3176221 | NCBI WGS metagenome assembly SXGT01 (sample SAMN11356862, study PRJNA531348) | freshwater metagenome | isolation source: freshwater sample F1-120 | place: China: Fuxian Lake, Yuxi | collected 2017-12-25
CGCGCCGGCGGCGCCCGTGCCGGCGCACGGCCCGCGACGCACCTTGGAGTTCAGCGGCAGTTATGGCCGCGACCTGATGGCCGAGGTGGGGCGCTACGCCGCCTCGGTGGCCGAGCTCGCGCGCACGCGCGAGCACGACGTGGTCCACGCGCATGATTGGATGGCCGTGCCGGCCGGACTCGCGGCCGTGCGGGCCTCGGGCAAGCCCTTGGTGCTGCACGTGCACGCCTGCGAGTACGACAGGAGCGGCGAGGCCGTCAATCCGCAGGTGCGCGAGCTCGAGCGCCTCGGCATGGAGGGCGCCGATCGCGTCGTGTGCGTCAGCCACTACACTGCGCGCGTGGTGCGCACGAGGTACGGCATCGACCCGCGCACGATCCGCGTGGTGCACAACGGGCTCGACGGCGATCCGCGGCGCGGCGCGCGCGCTGCCGCCAAGGCGATCCCCGAGCCGATCGTGCTGTTCCTCGGACGCGTCACCTTCCAGAAGGGGCCCGACTACTTCCTCGAGACGGCGGCGCGCGTCGCCAAGGTCGAGCCGCGCGTCAAGTTCGTCATGTCGGGCAGTGGCGACATGCTGCCGGCCATGATCGAGCGCGCGGCGCGCCTCGGCCTGTCGCGACACGTGCACTTCACAGGCTTCCTCCGTGGCGCGGAGGTGGAGCGCATGTACGCCATGGCGGACATCTACGTCATGCCTTCGGTGTCGGAGCCGTTCGGCATCTCGCCGCTGGAGGCCATGGCGCAGGACGTGCCGGTCGTGCTTTCGCGCCAGTCGGGCGTCTCCGAGGTGCTCAAGAACGCGCTCAAGGTCGACTTCTGGGACGTGCAGGAGACGGCCAACAAGATCCTCGCGCTGCTGCGCTATCCGGCGTTGTCGCGCACCTTGCGCGAAGAGGGTCGCGAGGAAGTCCGCCGCATGGGTTGGGGGCGGCCGGCCGAGCTGGTGCGCGGAGTGTACGAGGAACTCGCGGGGGTGCAGTCGTGACGGCCGTCAGCTTCTACTTCCAGGTGCACCAGCCGTTCCGGCTGCGGCGCTACACGTTCTTCGACATCGGCGCGAGCGAGCACTACTTCGACGATCCCGAGAACGAGCGCATCGTCAAGCGCGTGGCGCAGAAGTCCTACATCCCGATGAACACGCTGGTGCGCCAGCTCGTCGAGGAGACCAAGGGCGACTTCCGCTGCTCGTACTCGGTCAGCGGCGCCGTCATCCGCCAGATGCAGCTCTGGGCGCCCGAGGCGCTCGACAGCTTCAAGGCGCTCGCCGATACCGGCGCGGTCGAGTTCCTGTGCGAGACCTCGCACCACTCGTTGGCCTCGCTGGCCGACCTCGACGAGTTCCGCGCCCAGGTCGAGGCGCAGCGCGCGCTGGTGCACGACGTCTTCGGGCACGAGCCGGTCGTGTTCCGCAACACGGAACTGGTGATCGACGCGCGCATCGCGCGGGCCGTCGAGGACCTCGGCTTCCGGGCGCTGCTGGGCGAGGGCGCCGACCACCTGCTGGGCTGGCGCAGCCCGCACCATGTCTACAGGCCGGAGGGCTGCGAGAAGCTCAAGCTCCTCTTGCGCAGCTACGCGTTCAGCGACGACATCGCCTTCCGCTTCTCCAACCGCGGCTGGCACGAGTGGCCGCTGACGGCCGAGAAGTTCGCTTCGTGGGTCGGCGGCGTCGACGAGGACGACGCCTTCGTGGGCCTGTACATGGACTACGAGACCTTCGGCGAGCACCAGTGGGAGGACACCGGGATCTTCGACTTCATGCGCGCGCTGCCGGAGGTGCTCCTGGCGAACCCGCGGTTGTCGTTCGCCACGCCCGGCGAGGTGGCGCTGGCGCACGATCCGGTCTCGCGCCTCTCGATCCCGCGCCCCGTGTCGTGGGCCGACGCCGAGCGCGACATGACCGCGTGGCTCGGCAATCCGATGCAGCGTTCCGCGCAAGAAGCGCTCTACGCCGCGCTGCCCGCGGCGCGCGAACTCGCGCGCGCCGGCGAACCGGCGTGGCTCGAGACTTGGCGGCGCCTGTCGACCTCCGACCACCTGTACTACATGTGCACGAAGTGGTTCAGCGACGGCGACGTGCACAAGTACTTCAGTCCGTACGCGTCGCCCCACGACGCGTTCATCACCTTCATGAACGTCCTCGACGACTTCGCGCGCCGCAGCAACGCGGCGCTCGAGGCGTCTCGTCCCCCCCAAGCTCCGCGTCGGCTCGAAGCTTCCGCGGCGCCCTCTCCCGAACCAGGCCAGGATCCGTGAGCCTCCCCAACACGCTCTTCGAAGTCAGCTGGGAAGTCTGCAACAAGGTCGGCGGCATCCACACCGTCGTCTCGACCAAGGCGCGCACGCTCGTCGAGGAACTCGACGACAACTACATCTGCATCGGGCCTTGGCTGCTCACCGGAGGCGAGCCCAACGCCGCCTTCGTCGAGGAGGCGTGCTGGGCCGAGTTCTGCGATTCCTGCCGCGCCGACGGCGTTCCGGTGCGCGTGGGGCGTTGGAACATCCCGGGTCGCCCGCGCGCGATCCTCGTGGAGTTCAGCGGGTTGTACGCCCGCAAGGACGAGATCCTCGCCAAGTTGTGGGAGGACTACCAGGTCGACTCGCTCAGCGGCGGATGGGACTACGTCGAGCCCGTGCTGTTCGGCTGGGCCGCGGGCATGGTGATCGAGCGTTGGCGCGCCGCGCATCCCGCCCCCAAGAGCGACTCCTGCGTGGCGCAGTTCCACGAGTGGATGACGGGTGCCGGCCTGCTGCAGCTCAAGAAGAACGCGCCCGCGGTGGGCACCGTCTTCACCACGCACGCCACCATCCTCGGACGCTCGATCTCCTCGGGCGGCGTGCTGCCGGAGGATGGTCTCTCCGGCCGCACCAGCGCCGAAGCCGCCAAGGGCCACAACATCACGGCCAAGCACTCGATCGAGCAGGTGTGCGCGCGCGAGGCGGACGTGTTCACCACGGTGAGCGAGGTGACCGCCGACGAGGCCGAGTTGTACTTCGGCCGCCGCGCCAGCCCGCTGCTGCCCAACGGCATCGACCTGTCGGTGATCGACGAGATGTGCGGGCAGACCGGCCGGGACGCGGCGCGCGCGCGCCTCTTCGACCTCGCCTCGCGCATGGTGGGCGAGGATTGCTCCGACGCGCAGCTCGTCGCGACTTCCGGACGCTACGAGTTCCACAACAAGGGCATCGACCTGCTGCTGGAGGCCGCGGCCCGACTGCAAGGCCGTCCGGGCCGCAAGCTCGTGCTGTTCGCCATGGTGCCGGCCGGCCAATCCGGCGTGCGCAGCGAACTGCTCGAGCGCCTGTCGCGGCCCGCGTCCGAGGCGCGCGGCACGCTCGGCGTGTCCACGCACAACTTGTTCGAGCCCGAGAACGACCCGATCCAGCGTCGCTGCAAGGAACTGGGACTCGTAAACGCGCCCGGCACGCGGGTGAAGGTCGTGCAGGTGCCGATCTACTTGTCGGAGTCGGACGGGTTCCTGAACCTGCCGTACGAGGCGGTGCTGCGCGCGTTCGACGTCTCGGCCTTCCCGTCGTTCTACGAGCCGTGGGGCTACACGCCCGAGGAGAGCCTGGCGGTGGGCGTGCCCACGCTCACGAGCGACCTCGCCGGGTTTGGCCGCTGGGCGTTGGAGAAGCAGTTCGCGCGCGAGGATGGCGTCATCGTCCTGCCGCGCGAGGCGCGCGCGCGACGCGGCGCGGAGGGTTTCGCCGAGGCCGCGCAGGAGTTGTGCGAGGCGCTCGAGGCGTTGCTGGCCGACGATCGCCCGCGGGCCGAGATCGAACGGACTTGCCGCGCCACGGCGTCGGCGGCCGCGTGGACCGGACTGGTGCGGCGCTACCACGACGCCTTCGACTCGGCCGCCAAGTCGGCCGCCAAGCGCGCCGGCGCCCCGGCCTTCGCCATGCGCGCGCCGCGCACGGTCGAGATCCGTCCGACGCAACAACGCGCGCGTCCGCGCCTGATGGGGTTCACCGTGTCGGCCACCATGCCGCGCCAGCTCGAGGGACTCGAGCGGTTGGTGCGGAACTACTGGTGGTCGTGGGACTCCGAGGCCACGCAGCTCTTCTCGGAGCTGCAGGACCGCGGCGCGCACGAGGACAAGTGGAAGAAGCACGACCACAACCCGGTGCCGTACCTGCGCGAGCTGTATCCCGACGACCTCTCCAAGCGCGCATCCGACGCGGCCTTCGTGGCGCGGCTCGACAAGGTGATGGCGCGCTTCGACGCCTACATGGCGAAGAAGCCCGCGGCCATCAAGGTCGCCGGTGGCGCCATCGACGAGCGCCACCCCGTGGCCTACTTCTGCGCGGAGTTCGGCATCCACGAGTCGCTCAAGATCTACTCGGGCGGCCTCGGGATCCTCGCCGGCGACCACCTGAAGAGCGCCAGCGACATGGGCCTGCCGCTCGTGGGCATCGGGCTCTTCTACCGCAAGGGCTACATCCGCCAGCGCGTCACCGCGGCCGGCGACCAGGTGGCGGGCGAGATCGAGAACGATCCGCGCGACCTGCCCATCGAGCCGGTGCTCGACGAGAACGGCCGCGCGCTGACGATCACGCTGCAACTGCCGAGTTCCGATCTCGTGTTGCGTGCGTGGAAGGTGCAGGTCGGGCGAGTGCCCTTGTACTTGCTCGACAGCGACCAGCCGGAGAACAGGCCGGAGGATCGCGAGATCACGCGCCAGCTCTACGGCGGCGACCACGAGATGCGCCTGCGCCAGGAGATCGTGCTCGGGCGCGGAGGCAAGCGCCTCCTGACGCGCCTCGGCATCCATCCGTGCGTGTTCCACATCAACGAGGGGCACGCCGCGTTCCTCGTGCTCGAGCGCGTCAGCCGCCTCGGGCGCGAGCACGGCCTGACCTACGACGAGGCGCGCGAGTTCGTGCGCGCCACGACCGTGTTCACCACGCACACGCCCGTGCCGGCCGGCCACGATCGCTTCGGCGAGGAGCTCATTCGTCGCTACTTCAGCGACGCCTCCAGCTGGGTGGGCCTGCCTTGGGAGCGCTTCTGGGCGCTGGGCACGGCCGAGGACGATCGCGCCAGCTTCAACATGACCTACTTGGCCATGAACTTCGCCGCGCACGTGAACGGCGTCGCCAAGTTGCATGGCGTCGTGTCGCGCGAGCTGCTGCATCCGTTCTGGCCGCGGCTGCTGCGCGGCGAGGTGCCGGTTTCGTCGGTCACCAACGGCGGGCACCTGCCGAGTTGGACCAGCGGCCGACTGGCGGAGATGCTCGGCGCGAAGGGCCGCGTGGTCGCGGGCGCGGACTTCGCCGCGCACGCCGCCAAGTTGACGGACGCGCAGTTGCTGCAGCTGCGGCGCGAACGCAAGAAGGCGCTGGTCGACCACCTCAAGGAACGCATCGAGGAGGCCCACTCCTCGCGCGACGACTCGACCGCGCTGCAGACGAAGATCCTCGCCGGACTCAAGGACGGCGAGGACGCCCTGTGGATCGGCTTCGCGCGCCGCTTCGCGCCGTACAAGCGCGCGAACCTCGTGTTCCGCGATCCGGCCCGGCTCCTGGCGCTACTGTCGGACGCCAGGCGGCCGGTGAAGATCGTGTTCGCCGGCAAGGCGCACCCGCGCGACACGCTGGGTCAGGAGATCCTCAAGCAAGTGGTCGAGTTCACGCGCCGGCCCGAGTTCGTCGGCAAGGTGCACTTCGTCGAGGACTACGACATCGAGCTGGCGCGTCACCTGGTGCAGGGCGTGGATGTGTGGCTCAACAACCCGATCCGGCCGTTGGAGGCCTCCGGCACCTCCGGCATGAAGGTGGCAGCCAACGGCGGACTGAACCTTTCGATCCCCGATGGATGGTGGGTCGAGGCGCAAGAGGGCGAGCCCGCCGGCCAGGCTCAGCCGCGCAATGGTTGGACCATCGGCCACGGTCGCGCCATGCCCACGCAGGAGCGGCAGGACGAGCTCGACGCCGAAGCGTTGTACAACCTCCTCGAGGAAGAGGTCGTGCCGACCTACTTCGATCTCGAGGGCGGCGTGCGCAAGCGCTGGTTGGCATGCGTGCGCCGGAGCCTCGCCACCATCCCGCCGGTGTTCGACACCGACCGCATGGTGGGCGAGTACCGCGACGCGGCGTACCAGCCGTTGGCGGGCGCCTGGCACTCGCTGCGCGAGGACCGCTTCAGCAAGGCGCGTTCGTTCGCCGCGCGTGGCGCGCAGCTGCGCAAGTCCTTCGCGGCGGTGCGCATCCTTTCGGCACAGGTGGCCGACGTCTCCAGCCTGCGCGTGGGCGACGTGGTCGAGGTGCGCGTGCGCGTCGACATGGGCCAGCTGACCTGCGAGGACCTGGCGGCCGAATTGGTGCTCGGCCACCAATCGGCGGGCTCGGACCTGAAGAACCGCGTGGCATTGGTGCTCGACCCGGATGGTCCCGCGGACTCCGGCGTGCAGGCCTTCGTCGGACGCCAGCCGCTCGAGCGCAGCGGTACCTTCGGCTACGGCATTCGCGTGCGCACGCGCGGCGTCGACGAGCACGACCTGCGCACGAAGGACCTCGTGCTGTGGGGATGAGGTCCGCGCGTCGGTGGTTCCGCGGCCTCGCGTCGCGGACCGCCGGCGCCGCTCGGCAGGCGCGGCCTAGTCGGAAAGGCGCGCCAGCAACTCGCGCGCCGACGTGGGAACCGTGTCCGCGCGCAAGTACAGCGGATGCCCGGGCATGCCGCCCTTGGTGGTCGAGAGGCAGACGCACTTCGCCGCATGCGGCCGCAGGATGCGGGCGATGGACCGGTAGCGCTCGCCATGGCGAGCATGGTTGCCCCAGGCCACGACGATGCGGTCGGCTTCCCGGGCCAGCGCCGCGAGGTGCTCGTCGTTGTCCGGGCCGACCGGATCGGGGTGCGTGTAGAGGTGCTGCGGCGAGGTCGCGCGCAGGCCGAACACGTTGCCCACCAACGCGCGGGCCGCGCCCCAGCGCATCGAGAACGCCACGGCGCGGCGCACGGTCGGATCGACGCGCACTGCATCCGCCGTCGAAGGGTTGAGCATCAACCAGAACACGGCGCCGGTCCCGCCTTCCCACTCGCGCGTCAGGCGCCAGCGCCAAGTGCGGCAAGGCGAGAACACGGCATCCCCGCGCACGAGCCGTCCATCGATCAGCTCCGGATCGGCGGGATCGTCGGCCGTCGCGCTGCGGTGGCGCGCGGCGTTCCTCGGGTCGATGCCCATGCCGCACAGCCTAGCGCGCCGCGCTAGGCTGTGCGCCGCATGGCATCCAACGGCACGCGCCTCGCTCCGCTACTCGTCGCGTCGGGCTTCCTCGCCGCGGCGGGGACCATCGCCACATTGGTGCTCACCTTGCGCGCTTCGCCCACTTGGCAAGTGCTGCCGTCCTCGTCGGGCGGCGTGGTCGTGGTCGACGGCATCGAGCACTCGGCGATCGATCGCGCGCGCCTCGGGGACGTGCTGCAGACGGCCAAGTCGCTCGACTCGCGGCGCGAGGCGTTGTCGCTGCAGCTGCGCGAGACGCTCTTGTGCGAAGTGGCCGCCGGAACGCGTCTCGCGAACATGAAACTGCCGCCCAAGGGCGAGCAGGCGCTGCGGCTCGAGTCGGGGTCGCTGCACATCGCCATCGGCGCGGAGTTCGACGGCTTGGTGCGCGTCCTGACCGACGAGGCCCAGGTCGACGCGCGTCGCGGGGCCTTCGCCGTCTCCAAGGAGCCCGGCGGCACGCGCGTGTCGGCGCTGGAGGACGGCGTGTCCGTAGGCCGCAGCGCCATGGCGCGCGCGGTCGGAGGCGACGCGGCTGCGCGCGCCCTCGCGGCGGGCGAGTCCGCTTGGCTCGCCACCGGCGCCGAGCCCACGATCGGGGCGCTGCCAGAGCTGGATGCGCGGATCCTGCGGCAACTGGCGACCAGCGCCTCGGAACGCTGGAACCGGGGCGAGTGAAGCGTGCTACCTTCGAACCACATGGACAAGGCCGCGACGGACCTCGATGCGCAACTCTCCGCGGCGCTCTTCGTGCCGAGCGCCATCGCGTGGTTGGCGCTGCTCGCCGTGCGGGTGTTGCGCGCGCGCGCGCGTTCGACGACCGGTCCGGCGCGGCACGTGGACTTGCCGCGGCGCATCTCGCGCCGGCTCGTGCTTGCCGTCCCGCTCGTGGCCGTCGCCGGTTGGGCCTTGCAGGCGCAGCTGCTGCCGGCGACGGCGCTGTTGCTCGTCGTCGTGCCCGTGTCGTGCCTCGTCGCCGCCACGCCCGGCCGGTTGGATGCGGTGCTCGGCGCGCAAGGCGTCGCGCGCGGCTTCGAGGCCCGCCGCTTCGAGGACCTGGAGGAGTGGCGCCTCACGGGCGACCACCTGCGGTGGAAGTTGCACGGCGAATGGACTTCGTCGCCTTGCCCCTCGGCCGAGCACGCGGAGTGGCGCAGCCTCCTCGAGGCGCGTTGCGGCGCGGCCGAGAGCCGCTTTCGCGACTGACGCAGCCGCCTGGGTCGGAGCGGGCGCCGGTCGCAACGCCGCCGCTCCGTGCTAGGATCCGGCTTCCAACAGCCATGAAGACGATCCTCGCCGCCAGCATCCTGCTCCTCGCCGCCAGCATCCTGCTCTTCGCCGCCGCCCCCGTCGCCGACGAGCTGCACTTCGCCCCCGAGAAGGGCGCCAAGGTCCAGAAGACCATCCGCCACGAGACGAAGCTCGACAGCCAGTCCTTCTCCATGGAGTTCGACGGCGAAGTGGTCCAGCCGCCGGGCGAGATGCCCAAGCTGTCGCTCTCGGACGAGTCCGAGTTCGTGTTCAGCGAGGAGTTCGTCGCGTCGGCCGACGGCCGCGCGCTCGTGGTCGTGCGCGAGTTCGACACGATCGCCGGCAAGGTCGTGCAGTCGTTCTCGATGGGCGAGCAGTCCGAGGACGAGTCGAAGGACAAGTCCAGCAAGCTATCGGGCCTGTCGGTCAAGTTCACTTGGGACGCGGACAAGGAGGAGCACGCCGCCGCGTGGGCCTCCGAGGAGGAGGGCAAGCAGGGCGACGACGAATTGCTGGAGGAACTCGCCGCAGACACGGATCTGCTGGCCTTCCTGCCCGCGAAGGGCGTCGCCGAGGACGACACTTGGGAGGTCGAGGCCAAGCACCTCGTCGGCCTGTTCTCGCCCGGCGGCGATCTGTCGATCGACACGGGCGAGGAGGAGGACGACACGGAGGAGGACATCGACGACCAGCTCGACGAGAACATGGCCGGCAAGGTGGTCTGCACTTACCGGGGCCACAAGGAGATCTCGGGCGCGAAGGTCGCCGTGATCGAGGTGGCGATCGAGGCCACGACCAGCGGCGAAGTCGAGGGCGAGGATGGCGGCAAGCGCACGATGAAGGTCGGCTGGAACATGAAGGGCGAACTGCACTGGCACTCCGCCGGGCAGCGCCTCCTTGGATACGAGATCGAGGGCGACACGGACTTCGAGATGGCCACATCGGCCGAGATCGACGCGGGCGGCGAGCAGCATTCGATGCGCCAGACCGTGTCGTTCAAGGGCTCGACCAAGCTCAGCTGCAAGGTCGAGTGACGCGCGCCTCGAGCGCCAAGCGTCGCTCCGACGCGCGCACCGCTCGGCCATTGGCGGTGCGCGCGTCTTCGTAGGCGGCCCACAACGGCTCGAGCAACGCCTCGCGTCCGGCCGCGCGCAACGCGGCGACGACCTCGCGCAGATCGTCCTGCGCGCGCGGCATCCACGGTCCGCGCGCGCCTTCGCCCGAGCCGCTCCACACCAGCGGTTGCAACGCTGCCGCAGGCGCCACGAGGATGCGGTCGGGGCTCAAGCCGCCATGGCGGCCGCGCAGCGCGTGGAGCCGGCCCACCTCGTGTCCGAGAACGCCCAGCAGCGACTCGAGGCGCGAGTCGCCACGCGCGACGAGGGCCTCCAGCGTGTCCTCGCGTGGTTGCCAGCGCGCGACATGCGCCTGATAGGCGAGGCGGCCGCCGACGAACCAACTGGCGCCCGCCAGCGGCAGCACGACGGGGAACATGCGCTCGGTCTGCCACGACAGGAGCTTGTACTCGCGGATGCGCCGCCCCTCGCGCCCAAGACGCGCGGCCAGGCCGTCGCGCCATGACTCGGGCCCGGCCAGCGCTTCCCCCTCGATCCACGCGTCCCAGCCGTCGAGCACCTCGCGCTCGCGGTGCCGTGCTCCGACGCGCGCCAACGCGACGATGCGCTCGAGCGCCGCCTGCATGGTCGAGCTGCGCCAGCCGACCAGGTGCAGCTCGCCGCCTTGGAGTTCACGCTCCCAGCGGACCAAGGCGCACGCGTCCCGGGGCGTTGGTCGCGACGGGTGCGTGGCGCAGCGTCGAGGCGCGGCGCACGACGGCGCGCTTGCGGGCCACGAGCCAGGCTTGCTGCGACACGAAGCGGAACGAGTGGCGCCACTCGACCACGGCCGCGCCCGCGTCCTCGAACAACTCGCGCAACAACGCGCGCGGCATGGCCACGCGGCGCGCTGTTCCGCGCGGCCAAGGCATGCGGCGCGGCAGGGCCTCATGGTCCCAGTACGACGCCACGACCAGCCCGCGACCCACGCGCACGAGCTCGCGCACGACGGCGGCGCACTCGTGCTCGTCCTGCCAGGCGCGTTGCAGGCCGCGCGACACGACCAGGTCGAAGGCGTCGTCCTCGAAGGGCAGGTGGCGCAGGTCGGCGCGCACGCGGCTCGGATCGTCCATCCCGCGCGCCGGCTCGCCCGAGCCTTCGCCTTGCTGGTTCGGCTCGACGACGATGGAGCGCCAATCGCGCGCCTCGAACACGCTCAGCAATCGAGGGTCGGCGCCACCTGCGACGAGCACGGGATGGCGAGGAGCGATCGTGGCGTGCCGCGCGAGCAGTCGCTCGACAAGCGCGTCGTCGCGCGGCGCGACCACCCGCGCCAGCGCCAACGGAGCTCGCAACCCGTCTTGGGCTCGCATGGAGGAAGATGGTAAGCGCCCGCACCCGTACGCGCCACGCGACGAGCGAGGGGCGGTCGAGGACGAGTTCGGGCGCGACGGGATGGCGCCAGCTCGAGGCGATCGGCGGCCAGTCCGCCGCGCGCCAGGGATCGCGTTCGCGTCAGGGGAGGATGGCGCGCAGTTCGAGCGGCGGGCCGAAACGCTCCGCCTCGAGCAGCCTGGCGTAGTAGCCGGGGATGCCCTGGTAGGCGAGCACGACCCGGTCGAGTTCCGCGCTGGCGGGCGAGGGCAGTGGCGCCGGGGCCAGCGCGGCCCCCTGCGCGCGCACGCGCTCGAGCAGGTGCAAGGTGCCGGGGCTGTGCAGCGTGCGGCGCGAGACCTCGACGCAGGCGTGCGAAGGCGCCACTTGCGCCCACCACTCGTCGCAGCGCTCGACGGCGCCTTCCTTGGGGCGCGCGACGCGCGAAGGCAGCAGCCGCCAACGGCGGCGCGGCAGCGACGCGAGTTCGTCTTGGTGCGCTGCTTGCCACGCGACCCACGGCACCACGCGGCCATCGCGCTCCGCCAGCGTGGCTTCCAACTCGCTCCTGTCGAGCAGCGTGGGCAAGGCCAGCACAGGCGAGGTGGCGACGAGGGCGTCGAGTGTTGCAAGCGCGCGCGCCGCCTCCTCGATGCTGTCCAAACGGCTGGACAAACGCCACCACGCCGCCACGCCCGCCGCGGGCAGCGCAAGCGCCAGCACGAGCAGCAGGAACGCGACGCCGCGCAGCGCGAGCGGAGTCGCGGCGCGCCAAGCCGTGGTGGCGAGCCAGCCGAGGCCGATGGCGGCCAGCAAGGCGACGGCGGGCAGGACGGGCAGCCAGAAGCGTTCGTAGTACTCGCGGTTGGCGCCCGCCACGACGAGGTAGGGGACCGCATGCGCCAAGAGCAGGTTGCGCGGCGCGTGCGAGCCGTCGCGCCAGCCGCGCGCGAGCGTGGCGAGGCCGGTGCGCGCCGCCCACAAGCCCGCGAGCGGCAGCAGCGCGAGCCAAGGATCGTGCTCGAACAACAGGCGCGCGGCGGTGGCGAAGCCGCTGAAGTCGTACTCGCCCGAGCCCAGTTGGTGCGCTCCGCTGCCTCCCAATCGCAGCGCGCCGTCGACGAGCGTCGGCAGCCCCGGCCACCACGGCAGGCCGACGAACAACGCGAGGAGCGCCGCGCCGGCGGCGAGCAGCAAGCCCTTCGCGCCGCGCACCGCCCACCATGTCGCGAGGCACAAGGGCGGCAGCACGAACAAGCCGTTCTGCAACGAGGCCAAGGCGAGACCGGCTGCCAGCGCCGCGACCAAGCCGCGCACGGGCGAGGGGCGCTCGACGAGGCGCACGCAAGCCAGCAGGCAGGCGAGACTGGCAGCGGCCACGACGGCGTGCGGCCGCGCCTGCGTCGAACACAAGAGGTGCAGCGGACTGATGGCGACGAACGCCGCGCAGCCAAGCGCCGTCCACGGGCCGGCCAGGCGCCGCGCGAACGCGAAGGCGAGCGCGCAGGCGAGCACGCCGCACAGGGCCGCGACGCCGCGCACGAGCACGAAGGGCTGCGCGGCGGCGCTGAGCGCCTCGGGCAGGTCGCGCGGCGCGGGGTGCGGATCGATCGTCGACAACAGCGTGGGCACCAGCGAGGGGTAGCGCTCGCGGTAGTCGACGCCGTCGGGCACCGTCTCGCCGCGCAGCTCCATCAAGTGGTAGCTCCAGAAGGCGTCCGGCTCGACGAAGTGGGGAAGCAGCCGATCGAGCGCGACGAGCCGCAGTGCCAACGCGAGCGCCAGCACGAGCACGAGGGCCACGAGGCGGGCGCGCGCGCTCCAATCGACGGCTGGCGCGGCCTTGCTCGGCTGGTCGGCGGCTGTCGGAAGGGCCATCGTGCTCCGCATCCTAGGGGTTCGAGCGTCCCCAAGCCACGCGGCGGGGGATGCTCGGCCCGTGCGCGCGCTGCGGCTCCTGCGCTAGAGTCTGAAGCAGCTCATGTCGCGCCGAGACCAAGGACAAGGACGCTTGTGGGAGCCTGGGCCTCGGGCCGAGTCCGTGGCTGGCAAGCCCGACGAACCAGCGCGCGCGCGAGGCGTCGCGCCGCGGCGAGTCGGCATGGAGGAAGGCGCGAGCGCGGCGCGGCCACCCTTGGACTTGGACGCCAGCCTGGTCGAGGGCTTGAACGCGGCCCAGCGCGAGGCGGTGGAAGTGGAACGCGGGCCGCTGCTGATCCTCGCCGGGCCCGGCTCCGGCAAGACGCGCGTCGTGACGCGGCGGATCGCGCGCTTGGCGCGGGATTGCGGCGTCGAACCGTGGCGCATCCTCGCGATCACCTTCACGAACACGGCGGCGCGCGAGATGAAGGAGCGCGTCGAGCGCCTCGTGCCCTCGCAGGGGATGTGGATCTCGACCTTCCACGCCATGTGCGCGCGCATCTTGCGGCGCGACATCGAGATGCTCGGCGGTTGGACCCGCGACTTCACGATCTACGACACGTCCGACCGCAACCAGCTCTTGAAGAAGCTGATCAAGGAGGCGGACTACGATCCGACGCGCTTCCGGCCAGCACTCGTGGGCGGCTGGATCTCGGACCGCAAGAACCGTCCCGCCGAAGCGGTGCAGGCGCCGGACGGGTTGGAGATCGAGCTCGAGGTGCTGGACAAGGTCGCGCGCGCCTACCAGGAGGCGATGGTGCGCCAGAACGCGCTCGACTTCGACGACCTGCTGCTGCTCGTGCTGCGCTTGTTCGACGAGCATCCCGGCCTGCGAGATTCGTACGCGCATCGGTTCCTGCACGTGATGGTCGACGAGTACCAGGACACGACCCACGCGCAGTACTTGCTGGCGCGGCAACTGGCGTCGGCGCATGGCAACCTGGCTGTGTGCGGCGATCCCGACCAGTCGATCTACGCGTGGCGCGGCGCGGACATCCGCAACATCCTCGACTTCGAGCGCGACTGGCCGCAGGCGCGCGTCGTGCGGCTCGAGCAGAACTACCGCTCGACCATGACGATCCTGCGCGCCGCGCAGGCCTTGATCGAGAAGAACAGCGCGCGCAAGCAGAAGGACTTGTGGAGCGAACGCGGCGAAGGCGAGCCCATCGGGCTCCTGACCTGCTCCGACGAGACCGACGAGGCCGAGGCGATCGCCGAGCGCATCCGCGCCCACCTGCGCGCCGGAGGGAAGGCGGGCGAGGTCGCGGTGTTCTACCGCGTGAACTTCATGCAGCGCGCATTGGAGTCTGCACTGCGCCTCGCGCGCGTGCCCTACCAGGTGGTGGGGGGCCTCGAGTTCTACGAGCGGCGCGAGATCAAGGACTTGGTGGCCTTCGCCAAGCTGGCGGTCAATCCGGCCGACGACCTGGCGTTCCTGCGCGTGGTCAACACGCCCCAGCGCGGCGTGGGCGACCGGAGCCTCGAGCAGTTGGCGGCCTTCGCCAAGGATCGGCGCATCCCGCTGTCGCGCGCCGCGCGGTCGAAGGAGGCGCTCGCCCTCGTGCGCGGTCGCGCGCGCGGCGGGCTGGAGGGCTTCGCGGCGTTGCTGGACAAGCTCGCCGAGTTGAAGGACCTCGACGCGGGCGTGGCCTTCGGGCAGATCCTCGAGCTGGTCGGTCGCGAGCAGTGGTTGGCCGAGATGGACGACGACCAGGCCGTCGATCGCGAGTCCAACGTCGAGGAATTGCTGGTGCACGCCGAGCAGTACGACTTGCTGGCGGCCTCCCGCGCGCGCGAGGCCCAGGCAGGCGACGAGACGCCGCGCGGGTTGCGCGGCTTCCTGCAGGAGATCGCGCTCGTGGCGGATGTCGACCAGCTGCCTGACGCCCAGGCCGAGGGCGGCAAGGCGACCTTGATGAAGCTGCACACGGCGAAGGGGCTCGAGTTCCCGGTCGTCCACATCGCGGGATGCGAGGAGGAGCTGTTGCCCCACGTGCGCGCGCTGCAGGACGGCGGCGACGAGGCGGTAGAGGAGGAGCGGCGCCTGTTCTACGTGGGCGTCACGCGCGCGCAGGACAAGCTGTGGTTGTCGCATGCGCGGACGCGCAACCACTTCGGGCAGTTCAGCTACCGCGAGCCGTCGCGCTTCCTCGCCGAGATCCCCGGCGGCGCGCAGGAGCCGGAGGTGGCCGACGACCGCAGCACCGAGGACATGCTCGGCAGCTTCGAACCCGCCAGCACGAACCTCAAGGTGGGCGACCGCGTCGAGCATGGACACTTCGGCCGCGGCACCATCGAGGCGCTGCAAGGCGCCGGCGTCAACGCCCGGGCCAAGGTGCGCTTCCCGGCGCATGGAGTGAAGGATCTCTTGCTCCAGTACGCCAAGTTGACGAAGCTCGCTTGATGATGCAGGACCTGCGCGCGATGTTGGAGGCGATCGTGTCGGAGGCCAAGGCCGCCGGTCGCATGGCCGACTTGCTGGCGGCGTGGAGCGAGCTGGTTCCCGCGCCGGGCGCGGATGCAGCCAGCGCGGATCGGGTGATGGACGCCACGTCCATCCCTGGACGCTTCGGCATGGTTGGCGACAGCGCGCCAATGCGCGCCTTGCACGAGCTGGTCGCCAAGGTCGGGCCCTCGGACGTCTCGGCGCTGGTGATGGGCGAGACGGGCACGGGCAAGGAGCTCGTGGCGCGCGCGTTGCACGACACGAGTCGTCGCGCCAAGAAGCCGTTCCTCGCCGAGAATTGCGCCGCCGTGCCGGAGAACCTGCTGGAGAGCGAGCTCTTCGGGCATGTGCGCGGTTCGTTCACGGGCGCCTTCGCCGACCGGTCCGGCCACTTCGTCGCGGCGCATGGAGGCACGGTGTTCCTGGACG
>SXGT01750859.1_pt1 | contig 15709 bp, 17 predicted proteins | sample 3176221 | NCBI WGS metagenome assembly SXGT01 (sample SAMN11356862, study PRJNA531348) | freshwater metagenome | isolation source: freshwater sample F1-120 | place: China: Fuxian Lake, Yuxi | collected 2017-12-25
CCGCTGTCGCCGAGATAGATCCGTGCCGGCGGACGGTTGTAGGCGAGAAACCCGGTGAGGGCGCCCGCGACCGCAGCGGCAACGGGTCGGGCCGGGCCTCCGATGATCACGAAGCCGACCGCGGACGCGACCGCGACCCCGCTCGCGAGCGCGTCGAGCCCGTCGATGAGGGTGACGGCGTTGATGAGTCCGACCACGAGTGCCGCGGTGACCAACACCCCGAGGCCGACGGGCAACGGCGAATCAACGACGAGTCCGGCCGTGAGTCCTACGCCCACCTCGGCGGCAAGCCGCACGCTGGCGCGGATGTCGGCGATGTCATCGACGAGGCCGAGGAGCCCGGCGAGGCCCAGCGGCAGCAGCAGCATCGGGCGCACGGCCGCGATCGGTCCGGCCGCGGCCGCGAACACCGCGACGCCGCCAAGATATGGAACCGCCCGCGTTTGGATCTTGAGGGGCCCCGGGCGGTCGACCACGCCGGTGCGGCGCGCGACCCACGCTGCACACGGTGTCAGGATCAGCGCGGCGACGATGGCGACCGCTGCGGCCGTGAGCGCGCTCATCGCGACCCGATCCCCGACGAGTCGACCGGAGCCGCCCGAACGTATGCGACCGAAGCGACCTCGGCGTGCACCCGCAACTCGTGTTCTTCGACGAAGCCACAACTTCGATACAACGCGGCGGCGATGGCGTTGTCGGCGCCGGCGACGACCTTGATCGAGCGCACGCCACGCCGCTCGAACTCGCGCACGGCCATCTCGACCAACGCTCGCCCGTGGCCCTGGCCGTGGTGAGCCGCGTCGACGGCCACCGCGAGGATCTCGGCATCAGGGAGTCGCGGCAGGTCGGATCGGGCGGGATACCGCAGGGTTTCGATGACACGCGGCAACGACCGCGCGATCCTCGGCGCGGACGACAAGCCGGCGATCACACCGTCGCGGACCAGGAAGGTTCGATACAAGTCCGAGATGTCGAGCGCCCCAGCGACGAAGCCGACGACGGCATCGCGATCACCGGCGACGTACGCGAACGCGTGCTCGGTCCGCAAGATCCGCCCGTAGAGGCGGGTCAGGAACTTCGGGCCCAGCGAGGGGAGAAACCCCTCGGCAATGCCCTCCGAGTGGAGTCGGGCCATGACGGGCGCGTCCGCAGGCGTGGCCGGACGAATGGCGATCGACGGCGCGGTCATCTGCCCGGACTCGATCGTCGAGCTTCGAGCGCTCGATAGGTCGCGAGCGTCGTCTCGATCACCCGCCGCTGATCGAACTCGCCCAACGCCTTCGCACGAGCCGCTGCGCCCATCGCAGCTCGTCGACGGTCGTCGCGAGCAATCGCGGTGATCGCGTCGGTCAGCGCGCCAGCATTGCGGCTCGGCACGAGCATCCCGGTGGTACCAGAGTCGACCACCTGTCGACACCCGCGGATGTTCGTGGCGATGATGGGCACACCCATTGCCGCAGCTTCCATTGCAGATCGAGGAAATCCCTCGCGGTACGACGCGAGCACGTAAACGTCCATGGCGGCGTAGAGGTCGTCGACGTCGTCGCGCATGCCGAGAAACGAGATGTTCCCGATCGCCTCCGCTGCGGCGATCTCGGCGTCGGTGACGGCATCGGACTTTGCCGGATCGGATGGGCCAACGATCGCGAACTTGACGTGCGGTAGCCGCGCGCCGACGCGACGCGCGGCCTCGAATACCTCCCGGTAACCCTTCTCGTGGACCAGCCGACCGACCAGACCGACGACGAAATCGCCCGGCTCGGCGCCCATTTCCTTGCGCAGGATGCCGACCCGCTCGGCGTCGATCCGATCGGGACGGAACCGTTCGAGGTCGATGCCGTTGCCGAGGACGGTGAGTTTCGCGGCCGGCACGCCGAGCCTGCGAAGGACGGGGAGGTCTTCGACGTTCTGAAGCAGTTCGGCGTGGCTGCACGTCGCCGCGATTCGCTCGAGCGAATAGACCACGGCGCGCTTGCCGATGGGGTCCTCGGGCAGCGCGTACAACCCGTGCACGGTGTTGACGATGATGGGCACGCCAGCAAACCGTGCGGCGATGCGACCGTACACGCCGGGCTTCGGATTGTGTGTGTGCACGATGTGGGGCTCGAGTTCGCGAAACACGCGCACGAGTTCGGCCAGCGCACGAGCGTCGCGCTGCAACGCCATCGAACGGGTTGCATGACGGAGCGCGACGTGGTGGATTCCCCACGAACGCAACTCGGCAACGTGCGGTCCCGGCGCTGACACGCCAACGACCTCGTAGCCAGCCTCGGCGAACGCCCGCAACTGCGGTCCGAGCAACAACGAAAGGCTCATGTCCGTCGTGGTGAGGTGCACCAGACGCGGGCGACTCGCGACCGGCTGGCCGGGGTAGCGAGGCACCGAGACGGTTGCTGCGTCGGTCACGACGTCGCCCCCGAGTAGCGCACACGGTTCAAGATCGCCCGCGCCGAATCCTCGAAGGCCATCCCGCCCGCGGCCTTGCGCAGGAAGTACGCGAAGCCGTCGTGGGTCTGAATCGGCGAACGCGCGATGCGGTGCAGATCGGTCGAGCCGTAACGATTCGAACGAGTGCCGGCAAGCACGGCCGACCGAAATCGGGCGCGAACCGCGGAGTCGGCAGCAGCATTGGGCGGGAGTGCTTTCGGGTACGCGAAATCTTGGGCCACGCAGCCGAGGCGATCCGCGATGAGTTCGATCGACCGGTCCAGTTCGGCATCGATCGCGGCTGGTTCGAGGCGGTCGAGGAGCGCATGGGTGTGGGTGTGCGATCCGAACTCGACGTAGCCGCTGGACCGACAGTCGTGCGCCGCGGCCCACGACATCGGTCGCCCAGCATCGGGGAACGCGCGCCCCGTGTCGACGAAATCGGTGGCCAAGTACATGAGCGCGGGCACGTGGTGACGGGCGAGGATCGGGACGGCCACCTCGGCGAAGTCTGCCGTACCGTCATCGAACGTCACGACAATCGGGTCGAGTTCGGGGACGGCTGGCGCCGCCACCATCTCGAGCGCGCGCGTCATGGTGACGACCCGGCCGCTCGCGGCCAACCATTCGATCTGGGCCTCGAACGCGCCCGGGTCGAGGTCGACCGCGAGGCCCGAGCCGCCGCCGACACGGTGGTAGATGAGCACGACGAGGCCGCGAGCTGGTCGTCGCACGCGATCGACCGTGGCCGCGGTGCGTTTCAGCGCACGGTGAGCAAAGCCGGTTTCGGGAGCGGGAAGCGTCGTGCTGGGTCGAGCGCTCATGGCCTCCCAAGCCTCGATCGGTACAACACGGCCACGTCGAGTGACGCAGGCCCGGGGCAACAACACCCCGCGTGGCGGGGCACACACTGTAACCCTGGCCTCACCAGCCTCTCAAGGCCCAACCTGACGAGTCACCCCGCCAAGGTGACCAATTTGGCGATGGGCGACTCGTACCGCGTCCTACACGTTGGTTTTCGACCGACCCGAACGCCGACGGACGCCCGCCCGACCTCAGAACAGCTCGATGTCGCCGAGGGTGCAGGCGAGCGCGCCCAGGACCGGGACCGCCGTCGGCTCGGCCCGAACGTGGCGCCACGTGAGGATTGGCCCCTGGTTGGGGAAGGGAACGAATCCGGGGAGCCGAGCGCCGAGCGCAATCAGGTAGTCCGCGCCCGATGAGCGCCGGACGGCGCGCAACAGCCGAATCGCCGTTCGAGCATCAGCGGCCGGCGCAACGACATCGCCGACCGCGGCTTCGAGCGCCGGCCCTCGCCGACGAAGTCGGAAGACGACGAATCCGCGATCGAGCCCGCCCGGCGCCGTCACGACGCGGTAATGCAGCAACGGCGTCCCGTAACGCCAGCGATAGAACTCGGGTGAGCGGGCGGTCGTGAGGCGCCCATCACGAGCTCGGCAGTCGAGCAAACGATCCAGCGCGGCGGAGTTGGCAAACGCGGTCGAGGCCGGCGCGCCGACGTCGGTTTCGACCGACCACCGTTCGGCCGGGACACGCGCGCGGGCGAGACGAGCGAGCGAGAGCGGACCCCGCGGCCGAATCGAAACCGGAAGTCGCCCGACCGTTTGCCATTCCATCTTCACCTAGCCCGGCCGACTCTGGTCGTTCGGCGTGTTGAACACGAAGTCGATGCCGTCCTCGGCTGCCGCGGCGAGCCCGTGTCGGGTCAGCTTCGTGAACAGTCCGCGGCCCTGATAGTCGGGATGGGTGGCCGTGTCGACGGCTCGGAGCGCGCGGCGGCGAACTTCGCCGTCGTCGAACTCCCAGCGCATGAACACACGTATCGCAACAACGCGCCCGTCGTCGACCGCCACCCACGCAGGAGATGGCCCGAACGCATTTTCCACGTGCTTCCAGGCATAGAGCGCCCGATACCGCTCGTCGTCGTCGCGACCGAGCGAGGCCGCGAGCAGATCGATGATCTGACCTCGGTCGTCGGGCGTCGCTTCGCGAATTTCGAGTTCGCTCATCCGACTGCCTTCATCGTTGTGTGACCTCTCGGTAGATCGCCTCGAGGCGAGCCTGGGCGCGAGCCGCGTCGAACTCCGGCGCCCGCCCCGCCGACGCCTCGGCCAGCCTCGCCCGCAGGCTCGGGTCGTCCACGACGCGACGGAGCGCGGTTGCGAGCGCCTGGTGATCGCCGGAAGCCACCAACAAGGCATCCACCTCGTGATGCAACGTGGCTGGTATTCCACCGACTGCGGTCGCCACGATCGGCAGTTCGAGGGCCATCGCCTCCATGATCGCGACCGGCAAACCTTCCCACTGCGAGCCCAGCACGAAGACGTCACACGCGCTCATCAGGCGGACCGCGTCCGTACGAAATCCTGGCAGGATCACGTTGTCAGCCAGACCGAGCTCGCGATGCAGCCCTTCGACCTCGCTTTGGAGTGGCCCCTGCCCGACGAGAATGGCCCGAACGTCGGGTCGGTCGTCGAACAGCGTGCGCATCGCACGCAACCCCTTCGGCCAATCCTTCTTCGGGTGGTAGTTCGCGACGGTGCCGATCACGATCGTTTCATCATCGAGCCCGAACTCAGAGCGCACCGCCTCACGTTCGCTGCGCAGTTCGCGCACCTCGTCGGTCGCGATTCCATGGACGAGCACCTCGCAGCGGGCTCGGGCGCGTGCGGACATCGAGTCACGCGTCTCATTGGACACCGCGATCGTGGCGTCGTCGAGGCGTGCCGTGCGGGCATTGAGCAGTCGAGTGGGGAGACGAAACGTCGACCAGGCATTGTGCTCCGTCGTCACGATCCGAGGCCGGAGCTGAGATGGCAACGATCGGACGACGAGTCGAGCGATCGCCGCGACATACGGCGAATGCGCGTGAACGACGTCGACCGGATCGTGGCGCAGACGCGAGCGGAGTCGACCAGCCCAGCGGACGTCGCGCTCGTCACGCACGTCGAGGCAGGCCGTAGCGACGCCCTCCGCCTCCAGCCGCTCGACGAGCGCGTGCTTCCACGGCAAGAGGAACGCCGCCGAATAGTCGAAGTCGTCGCGATTGCGTGTCTTCGCCGCAGCGAGCAGCAAATGCTCCGCGCCGCCAGGACCGAGGCCCTTGATGAGCCACAGCACACGGAGTCGATTCGTCAAGGGATCCAGCATTGCACTTCACGCCGGTGAAGTCGCAACCTGTGACGTCGGTAGCATCGCCGCCCAATGGGCTTGACCTTCGAGACGGTAGCGACCATCGACGACGCTCCCACCGTGCGCGTGTGCTTTGCGAGCTACAACACCGCGGCCGTCACCGAACTGTGTCTGCGGACACTGCGCGGCCGCGCCGGAATCGACTTCGACCTCGTCGTCGGCGATTGCGGTTCGACTGACGGATCGCTCGCGATGCTCGAGCGATTTCGCGACGATGGGTGGTGCTCACTCGAAGTCGCTCCCAACGGTCGGCTGCACCCAGATTGGCTCGATGGCTGGCTGTCGTCCTGCCCGACCCGCTACATCGTGTTTTGTGACTCCGATGTCGAGTTCCGTCGTGACGGCTGGCTCCGAGCGATGGTCGCGACCGCGCAATCGACCGGAGCAGCGCTCGTCGCGACTCGGATCCAGGCGCGCGGCGGAGTCCCCTACCGCCACCCGGTGACCGGGGCGCAAGCGACATTGGCAGCCCGGCCCGAGCCCTGGCTCGCGCTCATCGACGTGCAGCAAGTACGTGGGCGCGTCACGACGAGCTTCGCGTACACCGAAGAGATCGACGGCGAGGGCAACAAGACCGCCTACGACACCATGGCCGCGTTCTTCCGTTCACTCGAAGCGAATGGGCTGGCCCACGCCGAGATGCCGAGCGACTTCGCGAAGGCGTACCGCCACTACGGCAGCATGACTTGGCAGAAGGCAGACGCGGCGCGCATGCCATTGCCGCGTCGCGCGAAACAACTCGCGAAGCTCGCCTGGGTACATCTGAAGCTCCAGATCGCGCGTCGGCGCTACGCAGTTCCCCCGGCGGGAACTCGATAGTTCTCCGGGTCGGTGAACCGCCGGTAGAAGTCGGGTTCGTGCTCGATCCAGGCGAAGACCTCGTCGGAGAGATCCTGGCTCTGTTCCACGTACTCCTCGATCGACCGATCGGCCCTTCGCCGGGCGATGCGGTATCGGAGCGAACGCTCCAAACGTCCGAACAGCGGAACCGATTCCGGGATCTTCGCTGCACCGACCGCATCACGAACGGCGCGCGTACCTCCCAAGTTCGCGATCATCGACAACGGCGGTCGGAAGCCCGCACCGTGGTGGTAGACGACGTCGGCATAGACCCCGAACCACAACGGATCGAGGTCCCAGCGATTCGACCGCAGCAGTGGCCGCCATTCGATCTCGCGTGCGCGCAAGACCCCGAGCAAATTCCCACCGCCGTCGGTGGTCTCCACTCCGTTGCTCGCGATCCACGAGTAACCCTGTCGCCAGTCGCCTTCGATGTCGAACCAGAAGTCGACGGGGACCAGACAGAATGCTGGATGCGGTTGCGGTGCGCCCATGTTCTCGTCGCGCCGCATCGCCGCCAGCGGGTACCCGCCGAGCAACTCAGGTCCGATCGGCGCGATTGGAAACGCGTCGCCATCCAGAAACAAGAACAAGTCGTCCGCCCCGGCTTCGGCACGAGCGAGATCGGCCAGGCGATTCAACTTGACGGGATGCGGCGCCTCGAAGTCATCGGCATAGTGGAAGCGTTCGGCATGGGCCATATCGATGCCGTTCAACGCCGCCCAGACCTTGGAGTTCGGCATCCACCGTTCAACTGCTCGAAGTTGCGGCTCGATCCAACGATCATCCATCCAATGCACGGTGATCACATGGACACAAGGAGTGCTCGCGGAACTCACCACCCCGCTCGGATCGTGTCGATGACGAATTCCCGCTGCTCGGGAGTGACCCACCACCCCACCGGGATGCAGATCATCCGCTGCACGAGTTCGTCGAGCTGTGGAAGCGGTTCGGCGAATTGCGCCACACAGGAGTGAATGTCGTTGCGCTCGTGCACGCGGCTGGACGCGATCCCGACCGACGACAACTTACGCATCAAATCGTCACGCCGATCGGCTTTGAGCGTGTAGATCCAGAACGAACTTTGCCGATCCGGCGCACGCTCGAGCGTCTCGATTCCATCGACGTCGGTGAGCGCCTCGTCGTAACGCGCTGCATGCTCGCAGCGGCGGCCAACCACTGTGTCGATGATCTCGAGATTGGCGAGGCCGGTTGCCGCCGCGATGTCGTTCATGTGGAACGTGTATCCCCAGGCTGGGATGTCGGCCTCGCATCGGAAGTCGCCGCGTCCGTTGTCGTCACGGTCGATCCCGTACCAACGCAACAGCTTCCCGCGCGCGTACAGGTCGTCGTCGGGACACACCAACATTCCGCCGTCACCGCACGTGAGGTGCTTGATCGCCTGGAAGCTGAATGCAGCCAAATTGCCGTGATTGCCGACGGGCGTGCCTCGGTAGGTCGAACCCCACGCGTGGGCGCAGTCTTCGATGACCGCAGGGCGATGCCCGTATCGAGCCGCGTGTCCGTCGAGCATCGTGTCGAGTCGTGCCAGATCGACGGGGTAACCGCCCCAGTGCACCACCATCACGGCGCGAGTATTCGGGCCCAATTTCCTTGCGAGGTCGTCCAGGTCGAGGTTGCAGGTGTTCGGGTCGGCATCGACCCACCGAAGGCGTAAGCGATTGGCAAGCGCGGGCCAATTCGTGGCCGTGCAGGTGAGCGCCGTTGTCAGCACCTCGTCGCCGTCGACGACCACGGGGCGCTCGTCTGCGGAGCGGCGGCCTCCGAGCAAATGCCAGGCCAGGTGCAAACCCGACGTCGCGCTGTTCAGCGTCAGCACTCGCGGCGAGCCGATTCGAGTGGCGAGCGCCGATTCGAACTCCTCGACTCGAGGTCCTTGCCCGATGTACCCACTCCGAAGAACTTCCGCGACGCGCTCTGGTGCGCGTTCCGACATTGCGACACGAAACAGGGGAACCTGGTTGGTCGCCGGGGCAACAGACCACGGATCGTCGATGATCTGAGTCCCGGGGACGGCGCGAGGCGCCTCGCCGTCGAGTTCGCGTAGGACCATCTCGTCATTCCACCATTTCGCCGTGCGATCGCCAAAACGAAGGCTCGACACTGGCGCGCCAGCGTGGCCGTGTCAACATTCGGCGACGGTCGTCACAGACTCCGCTCGCCCTGGTCGTCAGTACGCATGCTCATTCAGGTCGTGCCATGTGCTTCGCAGGCGCCAAGGAACCCGACCCGGTGGATCGTGGTGCACGAGGGCTGTGTCGGAGAACGCCGGGGGTCTCGAGCCTGCGATGCCGAACTCGGGTGCGAGTTGGCACAACTTGGCCTCGAGGTCGGCGATCGGCGAGTCGAACGCCAGCAGCGGCGACGCGGTCGGCAACAGCTCCTCCAGGAGTCGTTCGTTGTACACGCGCCACATCCTGAGCGCGTCCGATCGAGAAACCGCAAGGCTCCCTCCTCGAGCGGCGAGCGAGGCCGCGACGCTGATGGGATGACGAAAGACGCCGATGAGGCGAAGATCCGGCACGGCTTCACGCCAGAGGTCGATCGCGAAGACCGTCCTTGGGTCTTTGAACCCCCATGGTTCTCCGAGCGCACCCATCTCGGCCGCGATCTCCCGGGCCGCTTCCACGTGCATCGCCCCGAATCTCACGCGTCCGGGCGGTGACCGCCATGACCCCCCCGTCAAGCGGAACAGGTCCGCGTGCAGGGCCTGGATCTTCGAGTTCTCCCGATTGCCCCGGCGGTTGTGCGGGTTCGAGGTTTCGACCTCACCGAGCGCGAGACCCATCGACTCGAGCGATCCGGCGAGCCAACTCGTCCCGCTTCGGTGCATGCCGAGAATGGCAACGACCGTCACGACCGCCGCATCCGCTTCTTGAGCGCACGCCAGTGGGCTCGCGGACGCCCAACCAGCGAGTAACGCCAGGAGCCGCTTCGGAGCCTGCGTTCCTCCTCACGCGAGAGCGGCGCTTCGGTGATCAAGGACGCGTCGACGAGTTCGGCGAGCGCCGATTCGTAGTCGGCGACCGTCTTGTCCGGGGTCAACCAGCCCACGGCGGCATACAAATACAGGGCGTCGTGCGTGAATCGTGGGAACTCCAACAACGTGAGCGAAGTGTTCGTTCGGGTACACGCCCACACGAGTTGGTAGAACGTTTCGGCCAACACCCATCGCTGGTCAGTCGCTTTGCGAGTCCCGAACACGCCACCCGGAACGCCGCGTCGAGCGCCGTAGTGGCTCACGCGGATCCGACTCGCCGTTGCAATATCGAGGTCACGCATCGGGGCGATGACGTGTTCGACCTCGAGTTCGCCGCGTTCGATCAGCTCGCCGAGCCGATCCGAGATCGCAGGGTTCTTCACGATCCGCGGCGCGTCGACCGCCAACGGGTTCCGTTCGAAGCCCGCCCGTGCAGACGCGACGTACTTGCCCTTTTCGTCGCCCGAGTAGCCCGTATCGGCGCCGAGGCGCGACAACACTCGTACGAGCAGGGTCGTGCCAGCCCGGCCGGTGCCCGCGATGATCACCTTCGGCTGGGTCATCGGCCGTTTCCTCGGGCGTCGATGTCGAGGCTCGGAGCGACGTAGCCGAACTGCGCGATTTCGCGGTGGAACACTTCGGCGATCCGAGCAATCGTCGCCTCGGTGTGCGTTACTGGGGTCGCCGCCGCAACCGGTCGGAGATTGCCCTTCTCGCGAGTGAGCGAGCCCGAGGCATCGAGCCCCACCGCGGCCAGAGCAGTCGCGAGGTCGGATGCGAGATGCTCGAAACGGCCGACGAAGTCGACGGCGATCTCGTCATCGATCGTGTACTTGCCCCAGTCGCGCGGCAGGTGCTCGCGTTGGATCCACTCCTCGAAGCCGAGGTCAGTGTCGCCGTTGCGTGTGCGGAAGTAGAACCAGGACACGACCTTGTCCCAGGGGTCACGTTCGAACGCGAACTTGTAGTACGACTCGAAGCGACGTTTTCCGAGGCGCTCACGAATCATTCGTGCCGGGATGTGATTGTGAAACCAACGATCGCGTGCCAGGTCGTTGCGCGCGTGCACGTTGCGACGATTCCGAACGGTGGCCACCAACGAATCTGGTCGCTCGAAATTGCGGGGATGGTGTCCTTCCACCGGCGGCTCGATCGGCGTGACGATTGCATCAGGCTCGATCAATGACGACAACAACACTTCGATGCTCGTCCCCGCGGTCTTGCGGGTCTTCACGAAGATGAAGCGATGTTCATGCGAGATGATCACGGCAAGGTCCCCCGCCAGGCGCGACTTCGACGGTCGAGCGAACTCGAACACCGGCTCATCAGCCGATTCGCCAGGCCGGCGACACGCCACACGGCGGTGCGACCCACCCAATGGGAGGATTGTTCGTAACCCAGCTCCACCAGGAGTTCGCCGGCGCGTGCCGCGAATGCAGCGCGGTCGCGTGCGCTCCACGACGTGCGCCAATCCCCGGTCGACCCCGACCGCACGAACCCATGGGGTTCGCTCGCGCTCGTTCCGATTCGAGTTGTCATCTCGCCTGCGATCGCGAGTCCGTCCAGCTCCCCAGCGACCCGATCGAGGCTGACGTCACGCACGAACGATTCGACGACGTGTTGGTCGACCTCGACTCCACAGAGCGCAAAGGCGTCGACGAGACCGCCCAGTTCACCCGCACGTACCGCCTCGTAGCGCAGTTCGACGTAGCGCGAACCCGTCGCGGCCGCCTGGCGCGCCGAGCGAACGTGATCGGACCAGATCTGCGCGCCCTCGCCCACGGCGTGCGGCGCCCAATAGTCGCCCCACCCGGCCGATGCAGCCATCATCGAATCGACGACGTCGCGTCCGTCACGCACCAAGTGAATGTAGCGAGCGCCGGGCACCAGTCGTTCGACGGTGTCGACCTCGAGGCTGTGCATCGGCGTCTTTTCGAGCACGATTCGGGCCGTCGGCTTGGTCTCGACGGCTCGATCACACAGCGTCGCGACCAACGAACGACACCACGCGTCGAAATCTGCTGCTGTGAGCAGCGAGCCCAGGCCTTTGTAACGTCGTTTCGCCAGCTCGTCCGGGTCGAGATCGAGTGACCCGCTCCACGTTCGCAGCGCGGGACCGAGATACTTCGCGAAGACGTCGGTCTCCTGAGGCGTCACGATGTCGGGGTGCGACGCGAGGATCCGTTGGATCCACGTGGTGCCGCTACGCGGCGCACCGACGAGCAAGACCAGATCCGCCATGAGCCCGCCAGCCTAGAAGGGGCGCCGCTCCTCGACCGACGGGCTCGAGGAGAACGACCGAGCGGTGAAGGTTGTCACGGTGGAATCGACGCATCGGACCTCGCGGTACATTGCTTCGATGCCTGGCGGCCCAACCTCGCGCGTGCCACGGCGGAGGGCAATCTCGCGATTCGTCATCATGTTTCCCGGAAGAGTCGGCAGCACCTACCTGGTTTCGGCCCTTGCGCAGCATCCCGACGTCGCGGTGGATGGCGAACGACTGAGCGGCATTCGTCCGCGCGGATCAGTGGCCCAGCTCGAGTGGGCGGCCTCGCACTTGCAGGGACCGAGATTCGGGCGGCCACGCGCCCGAGGCTTCAAGACCAAGCTGCGCGACGTGCTCGACCCCGACGGCTTCGCCGAACTGATCGCGCGACTCGACGCTCGCGTCGTCCTCATGACCCGCAGCAACGACGTGAAGCACGCGGTCAGCCGGGTGACGGCGAAAGAACTCCACGAAGCGACCGGGCGGTGGAATCGTTACGCGGAAACCGATCCGGTCGTTGCGCCGGTCGAAGTCGACGTCGCTCGGTTTCAACGCCTGCTGGAACGCGTCGTGGCCGACAAGGACGAAATCGCCGCCTACGTCACGGCGCTGGACCGGCCGACGATGGAAGTCGAGTACGAACGCCTCCTCGCCGATCCCGGAACGGTGTTCGACGAGGTGCAGCGCTTCATCGGCGTGGCACCACGTCCGCTCGCCGGGACCACCCGCAAGAACACGAGTGACGACCTGCGCGACGCAGTCGCGAACTTCGACGAGCTTCGCGCCGCGGTCGACTCGGCCGAACTTCGCTCGATGTTCGACGCCTGAGCGTCACGTCCGCACTGGGTCGCGAATCCAGCCGACGATCTCGCCGGACACGCTCGCAGCGATCCATACCCAACGAATCCGTCCGGCGCGCGATCGCAGCATCGCCGAGCGCACCACCAGCCATCCAGATCGTCGCAATATCCGAGGTCGGCCCGACCGGCCAAGCCGTCGTTCGAGATGCGGGCGCACACGCGCGCCGATGAATGCCTGCCGCCAGGTCTCCCGCAGCGTCGTGCGATATCGATAGTGCACGACGGCGTCCGGCACGTAGACGCATTCGACCCCTGCAGCGGCCATTCGTATCGCAAGGTCGATTTCTTCACCCGCACGGAGTGCCTCGTCGAAACGATGCTCGAGGAACACAGCACGATGAACACCGAGGTTGCATCCGTGCGGGAAGGTGACACCGCCGAAGGACATGGACCCGTGGGTGATCGAACGTCCCCGGCCTTCGATCACCCACGCTTCGTTGAGTCGATCGACGTCGAGCGCACCTGCGACGAACGTGTTCGTCTGCAAGGCGGCAAACATCGCGACGAGCCAGCCCGCGGCGACGATATCGTCGGCATCACAGCAGGCAACGAGTTCGCAGCGAGCCGCGGCGATGCCGACATTGCGAGCGTGACTCGGCCCAGATCCGGTGGTCGCGGGCACGAGGCGCACCCGCTCGTCACGCCGGCCGTACGCCGCCACCAGGTCGGCCGTGCCGTCGGTCGAGTTGTTGTCGACGACCATGATCTCGATACGCAAGTCGACCGGAGCTTCGATCAGTGCCTCGAGCTGGTGAGCGAGGGTCGCCGTCGCGTTGTGGGCCGGAATCACGACCGAAAGGTCGAGGACAGGTTCGCTCACGTGAGGCCGAACCGATCGCGAAGCGCGACCTCGAACGTGTCGACGACAACCGATGGCTGGATGTCGGGGCGCGCTGCGAACGCACGAGTTCGGGCGACGACCTCGTCGTAGTGCTCGACGTCGTCCCAGAGTGCTCCGAGCGCACGCGCCCATTCGTCGCGAGAGGCGTCCACATCGACACAGCTTCCTCCCGGCCCGACGCCCTCGGCGAGGCCGTCTTCACGCGATGCCAACACCGGGATCCCGTTCGCGTGCGCCTCGACCACGACACGGGGTCGGCCGGGGTGACGGTACGGCAGCAACACGACGCGAGCGCGGCGATAGACGTCGGCAACCGATGCGCTGAACTCTTGGATCTCGACGTTGCCGAGCGCGGCGATGGCCGCGTCGAGCGCGGCGGACTCGGATTCCTCCAGCGGCCACGACTTCACGAAGGTGAAAGGGATGTCGGGTCGGTCCGATGCAAGCCCGAGCGCGATGTCAAGGCCGAAGAGCGGCACCGGATTCACATACACCACCCGCTCGCGCGACGACTCGACGCGGGCGGCGTCGGTCTCGACGATCGAGGGAATCACCGTCGCCCGATAACCAGCCGCCGCAGCCTCGGCGGCGTGGCCGGATGCGTTCGACAACAACAGATCGCCCGGCAATCCGAGGCGGGTCAAGTGGCCGAGGGACGTTCGTTCGCGCAGGTAGAGCACGCGCGGGATCCCGAGTTTTCCGAGATCGTCGTGGATCTGACGCCACTCGGGTCGTTCGACGCTGTTCGTGACGACGACGTCGGGGCGCACACGCTGGATCATCGCCGCCAACGCGTTCGCGGGTTTCGCGGCCCGCGCCGACACGACGCCGTTCGCCTCCGACAGCTCGCAGAGTCGAGCTCCGACCCGCCGACGAATTGGGTCAATCGTCTTCTCGAGCGGGCGCAGCCGCACCGACGCGTCGAGCAGCCGATCATTCCAGGCCCGAGTCCGGCGCGCCTCGTCGAGCGCCATGAGCGTCGCGACTCGGTGACCTCGTCGGGCAAGCGCGGCAGCGAGTTCGGCGGTGCTTTTGGCGGCACCTCCAACCGAGGTACCCGAAACGAAAAGGATTCGCATGAGCTCGGGGTCACAGTAGCAAGGTCGTCCGATCGCGCCCGCGAGGACACGAACTAGCGTGACACCATGCATTCAGTGCTCGTTGCGGGCGTTCCGCGCGGCGGAACCACCTGGATTGCCAGCGTGCTCGGCAGTTCCGACGACACCGTGTACGTGCACGAACCCGACGGCGTGCACGACCCGTACGCGTTCCGGGCCAAGCTCAGCGAGCATCACCATCCGATGATCGATCCGGGCCACGTGCGTCCCGAGTTCACTGCGCTCTGGGACGGCGTGTTCGCTGGCGGTCGGGCCGCTGGCGGTCTGGGCGACACCATCGCGCGACGGGCCTACGCCCGCGTGACACGAGAGCAGAAGATGGCGGCCCGATTGGAAGGCGCACGACCGCTCCTGGTGCGCGCCTCCTTGCGGTACGCCCGCCCGCGTGCCGAACGCAACGATTGTCGTCACGTCGTCGCCAAGTCGGTCAATGCCGCGTTCTGCCTCGAATGGATCGTCGAGCGCTCGCCGAAGCCCGAGGTGCTCGTCGTGACGCGCAACCCGCTCAACGTCGTGGCCAGCTGGCGCGACTTCGGTTGGCAGCCTCCTCAGAGCACGATGTACGACGCGATCCGAGCGCGCGCCCAACAACGCTGGAACATCGAGCTGCCGCCGCCCGACGCAACGGCGCTCGAACGTTCTGCCGTCATGGCCGCAACCTTGGGTCACTCGTTGGCCGACGCGTGCGCCCGACACCCAGAGTGGGTGGTCGCGTCGCACGAAGCGCTTTGCATCGATCCGCTGTCAGGATTCGAACGGCTCGCCGCGCAGCTCCACCTGCCGTTCGGTGATCGAGCTCGAGCCGAACTCGCCGCGACCAACACCGATGGATCCGGTTACGCGACGAAGCGGGTCTCGGCCGAGCAGCCCGATAGTTGGCGACGCCGCCTCGCCCCCGACGAGGTCGAGGTGATCGCGGCAGTACTCGACCGCTTCGGACCGCACCAGTGGCTCGAGCCCGCCCAGCCCGGAACCTGACGCCATGGACCGCGACGCCGCCGACCACGAGCCTGTGATCGAGCTGTCCGTCGTCATCCCGGTCAAGAACGGCGAGTCGACATTGGCAGCCCAGCTCGAGGCCCTCGTCACACAGGAGTGGGATGGATCGTGGGAGGTACTCGTCCTCGACAACGGATCGACGGA
>SXGT01863588.1_pt1 | contig 15709 bp, 10 predicted proteins | sample 3176221 | NCBI WGS metagenome assembly SXGT01 (sample SAMN11356862, study PRJNA531348) | freshwater metagenome | isolation source: freshwater sample F1-120 | place: China: Fuxian Lake, Yuxi | collected 2017-12-25
CGAGCACGTGGTGGCGAGCGGTAAGCTCGAGGAGCGGTCGCAGCCGTCGAGCACGAACAACTTCCAGGCCCGCTACGCGATCCGCCACGAGTGGACCGGGGCGATCACGTGCAAGGATCCGAAGCGCGGCATCTGGGGCGGCCCGCCCAGCGGCGGCGCGCGCGCCGACGTCAAGCCGGCCCTGGACCTGGCCTTCGCGCCCCGCGGCAAGGCTCAGCTCCCGAGCCTGGTTCGCCAGGATATCCCCGAGATCGACGTCAAGGCCGGGGGCGGCACAGGCCCCAGCACCGCTCCGCCGGCGAACGACAAGACCGAGCCGGCGACTGGCACGTCTGACAAGAAGACCGACACCAAGAAGAAGACCGGCTGCGGCTGTGCCACGGGCACCGGCGAGGGACTCGCTGGCTCGCTGGCGCTGGCCGCTGCGATCGCGTTGACGCTCCGCCGCCGCAACCGCAGGAAGGACTGACCATGCACGTCTCTCGAACTCACCCCGGTGGTCTCGGCCGGCTTGCGTTCGGCGCCGCCGTCGCGGGCGCCGTCCTCACCGCTGCGCCCTCGGCGGCCGACGCCTTTTGCGGCTTCTACATCAACGGCGCTGGCAGCGAGATGTTCAACGACGCCACCCAGGTCGTGCTGATGCGCAAGGGCACGCGCACGGTGCTGTCGATGCAGAACAACTACAAGGGCCCGCCCGACGCGTTCGCGATGGTCATCCCGGTGCCGACGGTGCTGCAGGAGGCCGACGTCAAGACGCTGCCCAAGGACGTGTTCACCCGCGTCGACGTCATGGGGGCGCCGCGCCTGGTCGAGTACTGGGAGCAGGACCCCTGCTACGTCGAGCGCTACGACCGGCGGCCGTCGCCCAAGATGGCCGGTGGCGGCGCCCGGATGAAGTCCGACGACTCGGCCGCGCCCGACGACGATCTGGGCGTCACCATCGAGGCCGCGTTCACGGTCGGCGAGTACCAGATCGCGATCCTGTCGGCCAAGGACGCGACCGGGCTCGACACCTGGCTGCGCCGTGAGAAGTACCAGATCCCGGCTGGCGCCGAGCCGTTCCTGCGCCCGTACGTGGAGGGCGGCATGAAGTTCTTCGTGGCCAAGGTCGATCCAACCAAGGTCAGCTTCGGCGCCGACGGCCGCGCCGCGCTGTCGCCGCTGCGCTTCCATTACGACAGCGAGGAGTTCAACCTGCCGATCCGGCTCGGCCTGGCCAACTCGAGCGGCACTCAAGATCTGATCGTCAGCATCCTGTCGCCGGGCCAGCGCTACGAGGTGAGCAACTACGCCAACGTCACCATCCCCACCAACCTCGACGTGCGCGACTCGGTGCGCACCAGTTTCGGGTCGTTCTACGCGGCGCTGTTCGACCGCACGCTCGAGAAGAACCCCGGCGCGGTGGTGACCGAGTACGCGTGGGCGGCGTCGACCTGCGATCCCTGTCCGGGGCCCACCCTCGGCATGAACGACTTCACGCTCCTGGGCGCCGACGTCCTCGACACGCCGATGGGCGCGGTCACCGGCGGCGGTGGTGGCGTCATCGCCACCGACAAGCCTGGCCCCGGCGCGCGCCGGCCCATGCCCAGGCGGGTGAGCAACAACTTCGTCCTCACCCGCCTGCACGCCCGCTACGGCAAGACCATCACCGAGGACCTGATCTTCAAGGCGGCCGCTCCCATAGTCGGTGGCCGCGAGTTCCGTGGCGGCGGCGGCAAGCTCGAGGAGCGGGCCACGCCGTCGAGCATCAACAACTTCCAGGCCCGCTACGCGATCCGCCACTGGTGGACCGGCCCGATCAAGTGCAAGAGCCCGCGTCGCGGCATCTGGGGCGGCCCCCCCGGCCGCGGCCGGCCCGACATCAAGCCGGCCCTCGACCTGGCCTTCGCGCCGCGCAACAAGGCCGCCCTGCCCAGGCTCCTGGTCTCCAACGTCCCCGAGATCGGCGTGCGGGCCTACAAGCCGCGCCGCAAGCCGCGACCGGTGACCCCGCCGCGCCCACCGGTCGAGGCGCCCGATCCGAAGGTCAAGGGCTCGCCGATGGCGCCGATCGGCCAGGGCTGCGCCTGTTCGACCCCTGCCGGATCGCGTGGCGATGCGACGCTGCTCGCGCTGGCTGTGGTCACGATCGCGCTCGTGCGTCGTCGCCGTCGGGCATAGTTGGCTCGTGATCCGAGGACGTTCGTTCATCGCAATCGCGCTCGCGTGCGCCGCCGTCGCCGTGAGCTGCCGGACCCGCGACCGCTCCGGCGCCGCCGGCGGCGGCAGCGCGCTGGGCAACGACACGGTGACGCCGGCCCGGCCGCTGGTGGCCAGCCTGCCCAGCGCGCCCGGGCGCTTCGCGCCGTCGCTGGCGGCGATCGCCGGTGATGGCACCATCGTCGGCGACACGCTCGCCGACATCGACACCTGCGCGACCTGTCATCCGGCGGTGGCCCGACAGTGGCAGTCGGGGATCCACTCGTTCGCGTCGTTCGGCAACCCGATCTACCGCACCAACGTGGAGCTGGCCCGCCGCGTGCTCGGCAACGAGAACAGCCAGCATTGTGGTGGCTGCCACGACGCGCCGCTCGAGGTCGACGGCGCCATGAAGGCGGAGATCGCCGCCGACGACCTGCGCGCTCACACCGGCGTCTCCTGCCGGGTCTGCCACGCCGTGCGCACCACCACCACCGACGGCAATGGCAGCTACGTGCTCTCGGCCGGCGATCTGCCCACCCCCAACGTCGACGATCCGGCGTCGGTCGAGGTCCACCGCCAGGCGGTGACGGTCAAGCCGCTCGGCGACGAGCTGTGCGTGGCCTGCCACCGCGGCTTCCTGTCGCCCGACCTCGACGTGCCGGTCCACCTGGCCGGGATCGACGAGCCCACGTTCTGGCGCAGCTCGGCGTACACCGGCAACGGCACCAGCCGCGTCGACAAGGTCGACAAGCAGGGCTGCATCGACTGCCACATGCCGGAGGTCGAGGCGCCCGACGAGGAGTACAGCCAGGACCGGGTCGTCCGCGGCCACTACTTCGCCGGCGGCCACTCGTGGATGGCGGCGATGCGCGACGATCCCGAACAGCTCGCGCGCATCCGCAAGATGCTGGTCGGCGCCGCCTCGATCGACGTCGCCGGCGTGATCGTGCCGCGTGACGCCGGCGGCAACGGTCCATCGACGCTCGGCGGCCAGTGGCACCTGCCCGCCGACGGGGCGCCGGTGGCGCCCGGGCACGAGGTCTTCCTCGACGTGACCGTGCGCAACAAGCTGGTCGGCCACCGCTTCCCCGGCGGCGTCGCCGACATGCAGGACACCTGGATCGAGCTCGAGGCCCGCGACGCGCGCGGCAAGCTCCTCGCCGGCTCCGGCCTGACCCACGAACGGGACGCCAAGGACCAGGACGCCCACGTGCTGCGCGCCTATCCCGTCGACGATCACGGCACCATCATGGAGGAGCACGAGCTGCCCAGCTTCCGCGCGGTGGTGGCCAACCACACCATCGCGGCCCGCGACGCGCAGACCATCCGCTACGCCCTCGCCATCCCGACCGGCGCGGTCATGCCACTCGAGGTGCGCGCCCGCCTGCGCCACCGCTCCCGCAACCTGATCGTGCAGCAGGCGGTTTGCAAGGAGGCGCGGTCGCCCCGCGGCGCGGCGTTCCTCAAGCAGGCGCGCGACCAGCGCGACATGCGCGTCGACCCGTGCGCGCCCCAGCCGATCACCGAGATCGCGCGCACCACCACCTGGATGGGCGCCGGCTGGGAAGCCGCCGCCGCCAAGGCCGGCCCCGCGGCCCGCGCCGCCGGCGGTGCGCCAGCCGCGGCCTGGGAGCGCTCGTACGAGCAGGGCATGGGGCTGATCGGCGTCATCACCGAGCGCCTCGACGAGCCGCGCCAGGTGCTCGAGCACGCCCTGGCCCAGCTCCCCGAGACGGCCGAGACCACGCGGGCCCGTGCCATGGTGCTCACCCAGCTGGGCTCGGTCGCAGGCCGCCAGGGGCGCACTGACGAGGCCCTCGCCTTGCTCGAGCGCGCCCGAGCACTTCTGCCGGCGCCGCAGCCGCCGGCCATCGACGCCATCGCCGCCGACGCCCTCGCACGGGTGTGGCGCTGGGAGGAGGCCGCGGCCTACGCTCAGGCCGCCACCGAGAAGGCTCCGCGCAACGCCGCGGCGTGGGTCATGCTCGCCCGCGCTCGCGGCAGCAAACACGACGACGCCGGGGCCCTCGAGGCCGCGCGCCAGGGACTGGCCTGGTCGCCACGCGATCCCGATCTCCTGCGCAGCCAGGCCACCGCGCTCGCCGGGCTCGGCGGCGGCGAGCACGCCCTCGCCCGGGCCGCGCTGGCTGCGTTCGATCGCTTCCGCGCCCCCGACGAGGCCGCCGCGCTGCGCATCGCGTGCGCCCGCGGCAGCGCTCGCTGTCAGCGCGAGCGCGAGCTCGGGCACGTGCACGACATGCAGCCGGCGCGTTGAACCGCAGACCGCAGACCGTCCAGGTCCAGGTCCACGTCGACGTCCACGCTCACGAGGTCGATCACGACCACGCCCACGATCACGACGACGTCCACGATCGTGGTCGTGATCGTTGACGTTGACGTTGTCGTGGTCGTCATCGTGGTCGTCATCGTGGACCTGGACCTGGACGATCTCGGGCGGTTCCGTCCCGGCTTATCGACCCGACGCTGATCCGGCGACAGCCGTCGCGCTACCATGCGCGCCGTGCCGCGAGTCACCACGACGCGCCTGTGGGGAGCGGTCGTCTCCATCGCGATGCTGGCGGCGGTCGCGTATCCGCTGCGGCGAGATCCGATCCGCGGCGACAGCTTTCCGCTGTCGACGTATCCGATGTTCGCGTTCAAGCGGCCGGGGGCGCGGGTGGCGATCGATTACGTGATCGTGACCGGGCCCGGGGAGGCGCGTCGGCACGTGCCGCCCGAGCTGGTCGCCAACGCCGAGGTCATGCAGGCGCTGATGACCGTGCGCCGCGCGGTGCAGTCCGGGCACGCCGCGACGCTGTGCGCCGAGGTCGCGGGGCGGACGTCGCGCGACCGCCGCTTCGACGGGTTCGACACCGTCGCGGTCGTCTTCGGGGACCACAAAGGGGTCGACTACCTGGTGCGCGGCGTGCGCGGGCCCGAGCGCACCCACGCCCGCTGTCCCATCCCGCGAGCGCCGCGATGAGCATGACCACCTCGCGCCGCCCCGATCGCGTGCTGGCCCGCTGGTGGTTCGCCCCGGCTCCGGCCGAGCGCCTGGCCGCGCTGCGTCTCCTGGTCGGCGCCTTCGCCCTGTTCTACGTGGTGTCGCGCCTGCCCATGTTTCTCGGCTACGCGCGCTTCGCCGCCCGCGACTTCGCGCCGCTGGGTGTGACCGGTGTGCTCGATCGTCCGCTGCCGCCGGACGTGCACGTGGCGATCACCATCGCCACGGTCGTGCTCGGCGTGCTCTTCGTCGCCGGCGCCGGCTATCGCGTGGTCGCGCCGCTGTTCGCGGCGGCGCTCTTGTGGCTCGTGACCTACCGCAACTCGTGGAGCATGCCGTTCCACACCGAGAACCTGCTGGTGCTGCACGTGATCGTCCTGGCGCTGGTTCCCGCCGCCCGCGCCTGGTCGTGGGATGCGCGCCGCGGCCCCGCGACTCCGGCCGACGAGGCCTATGGCTGGCCGCTCAAGCTCATGGCGGCGATCACCTGCCTGACCTACGTGCTCGCCGGCGTGGCCAAGCTCCGCCTCGGCGGCTGGGCCTGGGCCGAGGGCGAGTTCCTGCGCGATCAGGTCGCCGTCGACAACCTGCGCAAGGTGCTGCTCGGCTCGTCGCCGAGCCCGCTGGCCACGCCGCTGCTCGAGCACCCGGCGCTGTTCGAGGTCATGGCCATCGCCACCCTCGTCGTCGAGCTGGGCGCGCCGCTGGCGCTTCTACATCGCCGCATCGCCGCGGGCTGGGCGGTGGCGGCGTGGGGCTTCCACGTCGGCGTGGCCGCGCTCATGTACATCATCTTCCCGTACCCGCTGGTCGGCATCGCCTACGCGCCGCTGTTCGCGTGCGAGCGGCCGATGCGGTGGGTCATTCAGAAGCTGCCGCGCACGCCCAGCGCGGGCACGAACGGCAGCTCCTCGAAGGCCTGACGCTGGGTGAAATCGTAGTTGTACGTGTAGCCGAGCACGCGGGCGTGGGCGTAGACGTTGGTGATGTCGAGGTAGGCCGACAGCTCCCACGAGCGGAACTTCCACTTCCGGTCGACGCGCACGTCCATCGAGTGGGCGTCCTCGATGCGCTCGGAGTTGATGGCGCCATACATGGGGATGAAGGCGTTGAGGTCGGTCAAGTAGACCGAGCCCACCACCGGCGTGATCGGCTGCCCGGTCGAGTACTGCCAGCGGCCGCCCAGCTCCCACTTGCCGAGACGCCAGCTGCCCACCGCGATCAGGTTGTGGGTCTGGTCGAAGTCGAAGAGGCGCCGCGGCAACATCGGCCCGTCGACCCGATCGGAGCGCGCGAACGAGTACGAGAGCCAGCCGAAGAAGCGATCGCTCTTGGCCTTGAGCAGGTACTCGGCGCCGTAGGAACGACCGGTGCCCCGGTTGACGTAGGCCTCGAACGGATCGACATCGGCCAGGAGCGGATCCCGGACCAGGAGCTGGCTGCGCGACGTGTAGAAGACGCTGCCGCTGGCGGTCAGCACGTCGTTCAGGCGCACCTCGGCGCCGCCGACGTACTGGTTGGCTCGCTCGGGCAAGACGTTGGTGGGGACGGCCTCGGCGAACTCGAAGTTGCGGCTGTACATGCCGACGGCGGCGCGCAGGGTGACGTCGTCGCCCACGCCCTGAGTGAGCTGCAGGCGAGGGGTGAGCGTGGTCTCGGAGATGTGATCGTAGTAGTCGAAGCGCAGGCCGGCGGTCACGGTCGTCGACGAGGTGGGCTTGCCGTCGGCGGCGAGGTAGGCGCCGGCCACGCTGTTGCCGATGTCGAGGTTGTATTCGACCAGGGGCAGGCTCGACAGGTTGGTCGGCGGCGGCTGGCCTTCCTGGGGCGGGGCCGGGAAGCGGACCGAGACGTCGCGCGGGTTGTAGCGAGCCTCGGCGCCGCCGCGCAGCTCCAGGCGGTCGTGGGCCTCGATCGAGACATCGTCGCGGAGCTCGAGGGTCGACTGCGAGACGCGGATGTAGCGCTCCTCGCCGACCTCGAAGCGGAAGGCGCCGGTGCCGAACGACGACACCAGACGGTTGGTCAGCCGGCCGCGGGCGTGGCTCCACTGACCGATGGCGCGCATGAACTTGGTCTCGTTGTCCCAGCTGCCGGTGAACTCGGGGTTGTTGGGATCGATGTCGTCGTTGATCAGCGACAGTAGGTCGAAGCTGGTGAAGGCGAGCAACGAGACCTTGTCGGTCTCGCGCGGTCGCCAGTCGAGGCGGAGCTGGGCGTCGTAGTACTGGGGCGCGGTGGTGAAGTTGACGGTGTCGGGCACCACCAGCGGCAGGATGAAGTCGATCAGCGAGCGGCGCGCCGCGGCGGTGAGGGTCAGGTCCTTCCGCTTCGTGAGCGGTGCCTGGATGAAGCCGGCGACGTTGATGAACGAGACCTCGGCGAAGCCAGCGGTCTCGGGCGCGGCCTCGGCGCGGGTCACCACGTTGATCACGCCACCGGTGGCGCGGCCCTCTTCGACGCCGAAGCCGCCGGGCATGAACTCGATGTTCTGGATGAACTCCGAGGGCAGGACGCTCTGCAGCCCGAAGAAGTGATAGAGCACCGGCACCTCGACGCCGTCGATGGTGATCTTCGAGTCCTCGGGGGCGGCGCCGCGGATGACGACCAGCCCCGGGCCCGAGCCCGCCCCGACGGCGTTGGCCACGCCGGGCAGCGAGCGCACCGCGGTGAGCGCGTCGCCGCGGGTGCCAGGGATGCGGGTGATCACCTCGCGCGACAGGTCCTGGCGGCCGGGCGTGGGTGGCACCGGCGCGTCGGCCTCGACCTCGATGGTCTCGAAGGCGGCCCCGGGCTGGAACAGCAGGACCACGTGGTCGCTGAGGCCGCCTTCGGCGACCACGACCTCCTCGCTGGTCGGGTCGTACCCGGGGGCGGCCGCCGAAAGCTCGACGGTGCCGGGCGGCACGTCGATGGTGAAGGCGCCGGCCTTGTCGGTCTTCACCGAGGTCCCATCGGGCGCGGTGACGGTGGCGCCCCGGATGGGCGCGAGGCTGATGCCGTCGAGGACATTGCCCTTGACCGGATCGGCGGCGGCGCCCGCGATCACGAACAACGGCCACAGGATCGAGACCGCAGCGACCCGCGCGACTGCTCGCATGTGGGCCCAAGTCTTCACCAACGTTCAGTTGTCGCCAAGGCGGCTTCGCCGACATCCGACCGCCGGCCTCTGGCTCGAAGCGGCCGGCCTGACGCAACCTCGAGCCCGCGCTGAGGGCGCCAGCCTGCATCCGACATGTAGGATGAGACCCGGATCTCACTGGGACCATTCGCGTATTGCGCGGGCCCGGCTCTCGCCTCACCATTGGATCCGTGGAAGGGGCCACGGTCGGCAGCTATGTCATCACGCGCCTGCTCGGTAAGGGCGGCATGGGAGCCGTCTACCTGGCAGAGCACGCGTTGCTCAAGCGTCCGGCCGCGCTGAAGGTGCTCCTGCCTGCGCTTTCGGCCGACGAGGAGCTGGTCGATCGCTTCTTCAACGAGGCGCGCGCGACCACGTCGATCCCCGATCCCGGCATCGTCCAGATCTTCGACTTCGGCTACCACACCGACGGTAGCGCCTACATCGTGATGGAGTACCTCGAGGGCGAGACCCTCGACGTGCGGGTCGAGGGCGACGGACCGATGCCGCCCGTCCAGGCCCTGCGCATCACCCGCCAGGTCGCGACCTCGCTCGAGGCCGCGCACAGCCGCGGCGTGATCCACCGCGACCTCAAGCTCGAGAACATCTTCCTGGTCGCCGACGCGGCGGTGGCCGGCGGCGAGCGGGCCAAGATCCTTGACTTCGGCATCGCCAAGCTGACCCGCACCGACGGCAGTCGCTCGCGCACGCGCACCGGCGCGATCATGGGCACGCCGCTCTACATGTCGCCCGAGCAGTGCAAGGGCGCCCACGACGTCGACGGGCGCTCCGACGTGTACTCGCTCGGCTGCGTCCTGTTCTGCATGCTGACCGGCAGGCCGCCGTTCGACTACGAGTCGGCCGGCGAGATCATCGCCGCCCACCTCAAGGAAGATCCGCCGTCGGCGACCAGCGTCCGGCCCGAGATTTCCGACGACTGGCGCGGCGAGCTCGAGGCGATCCTGGCGCGCTGTCTGGCCAAGGATCCAAACGCGCGGTTCCAGTCGATGGCCGAGGTCGCGGCGGCGATCACCGAGGCGCTTGGCGACGGGGTCAGCGACCCGCGCACCACCGCGCCGCGCCTGCGGCGCGCGGCCACGCCAGATCCGGTAGCGGCGCAGTCTGGGACCCCGGTGCCAGGGCCGGCGATGAGCTCGCTGGCCCGGCCGACCACGCTGTCGAGCGCGACCGGGGCGACCCAGCCGCCGAACGCGTCGGCGCGGTTCGCGGGGCCGCCCAAGCGCACGTGGACGGTGCCGGTGATCTCGCTCAGCGTGATCGTGGCGGGGGTGGCGGTGGCCGTGGTGGTGATGGCGGGGCAAGGGACGCCGGCGAAGACGCAGGCGCCGGCGGCGACGCCGGCGACGGTGCAGCCACAACCGCAACCTCAGCCGCAGACACGGCCGGAAGCTCAGCCGCAGACGCCTCCGGCGCTTCAGCCGCAGACGCCGCCGCCGCCCGTGCCGCGGACGGCGACGGTGGTGGAGCCGCCGGTGACGCCGGTGGTGACGCCGCCAGTCGAGACGCCGGTGCGGCCCGGCAAGAAGAAGCCTTCGATCAAGCCTACGCCTACGAAGGGGACCCATGAGACCAAGCCATCGAAGCAGGGAGAGGGCAACGCGGGGGATGTCGATCGCGGCGACTAGCGCCGCCTTCGTGATCGCCACGCTGGTCGGCCTGAGCTCGGCGCGTGCCCAGAACGCCGAGGCCGAGCTCCTGTTCCGCGACGGCGACCGGCTGATGGCCGCGGGCGACTTCGCCAAGGCCTGCGACGCGTTCGAAGGTAGTAACCGCATCGAGGCGCGCGCCGGCACGCTCATCAGGCTCGGCGACTGCCGCGAGAAGAACAACCAGCTGGCCTCGGCGTGGTCGGCGTACTCCGACGCGCTGTCGCGGGTCAAGGATCCCAAGAAGCGCGAGATCGCGCAGGCCAAGGTCTCGGCGCTCGAGCCGCGCCTCTCGTACCTCACGATCAGCGTCGCCGACGAAAGCCGGGTCGCGGGCCTGACCATCACCCGCAACGGCACCACCGTCGACGCGCTGCTGTGGAACCGCGGCGCGCCCGTGGACGGCGGCGAATATGTCATCGCCGGGCGAGCGCCCGGCCACGAGGAGTGGTCGACGAAGGTCACGGTCAAGCCCGAGGCCGACAAGGTCTCGGTCGAGGTGCCGAAGTTCAAGGAGCTGGCCACGCTCGCGCCGCCGCCCGGCGGCGGCGGCCCGATCCTCGACGACAACGACGACGGGCCCACCGGCCCCCGCGACGACCAGCCCCTGCTCACGACCCGGCGCAAGATCGCGCTCGGCGTCGGCGTCGCCGGCGTGGTCGTGCTGGTCGGCTCGGCGCTGACAGGGTCCGCAGCCAAGAGCCTCGAGGGCGAGGCCCACGACGTCTGTGCCGACCGCATCTGCGTCGACTACGCCGAGGCCAACGGCCTGCTCGAGGACGCGCGCGGCAAGGCCCGTACCGCGAACCTCGGCTACGGTCTCGCCGCCGCCGCCGGCATCGGCGCGGGGATCCTGTGGGTCACCGGCGGCCCCAAGGCCGGCGATGGCATCGCCCTCAGCCCGACCCTGGCGCCCGGCGCCGCCGGTGCGTTCGTGTCGGGGAGGTTCTGACCATGCTCGCCTCCAGGTCCACGGTCGCCAACGTGGGGCTCGCGCTCCTCCTCGCCGCCGGGCTGGCCGCCTGCAAGATCGACTCGACCGTCTACGTGCCGCCCGGCGGCGACGACGACGGCGATGGCGGCACCGCCGACGCTCAGATCGACGCGCCGGCCGGCATCTACGTCGTGGTCACGCCCAGCACCACCACGGTCGCCGAGGGCGGCCAGGTCACGGTGCGGGTCAGGCTCTCGGAGGCGCCGACGGTCGACCGCACCATCCTGGTCGTGCCGCTGGGCAACCTGCTCACGCCGACGCCGGCGATGCTGACCTTCACGCCCGAGAACTGGATGAACGAGCGCACGGTGATCCTGGCCGCGGGCCAGGACGACGACGCCGTCGACTCGCCGGTGACGGTCAACTTCGACGGTCAGGGCAACGTCTCCGACGGCACCGCGATGGTGATGATCACCGACGACGACCAGCAGATCTTGATCGTCACCCCGCCCTCGTCGATCGGCGTCACCGAGACCGGCACCGGCAACGTCATGGTCCAGCTCTCGGCCCAGCCGACGTCGAGCGTCGTGGTCTCGGTGGCCAGCATGAGCTCGGCGGTGGCCACGGTCTCGCCGCCGCAGCTCACCTTCACCAACGCCAACTGGGACACGTCGCAGAGCGTCACCGTGACCGGCACCGACGACGTCAACACCAGCGACGACTCGACGCTGCTGGTCCTGGATCCGGCGACCGAGGGGATCCCGACCCACTCGATGGCGATCAACGTCACCGACAACGACGTGGTCGCGATCGACGCCACCCCGAGCAACCTCGGCACGATCAACGAGGGCGACACGATGACGGGCCTCACGTTCAATGTCCAGCTGACCCAGATGCCGGGTGGCAACGTCACGGTCGGCGTGACCAGCCCGTCGACCGCGATCGGGTTGTCTACGGCATCGCTGACGTTCACCCCCGCCACCTACAACATCAACCAGCAGGTCACGGTAACAGCGCCCGAGGACAACAACGTCGTCGACGAGGCGGTGAGTATCCGGCTGGCCGCGGCCGGCCTGTCCGACCGCTTCGTGCAGGTGACTGTCGACGACAACGATACCCAGGTCGTGCAGGTGACGCCGGTGTCGGTGCCCAACCTGACCGAGGGTGCGTCGACCAACGTGAGCGTTCGCCTCGCCTACCAGCCGGCTGGTGCTGTCATCGTGGACGTCGCCAGCGCCGATCCCATGGTCGCCGCCGTCAACACCAACCAGCTCAGCTTCGGCCCCTCCGACTACGATCAGCCCCAGACCGTGCGCATCACCGGGGTCGACGACATCGATCTGGCCAACGAGCAGACCACCGTGTCGTTCAACGCCGCGGCCCAGGGCCTCACGACCAACCGCACCATCAACGTGCTCGACGACGACACCCAGGTCCTCGACGTGTCGCCCACGGTGATCGCGGTCAACGAGGGTGGTCAGAACACGTTCGGCGTCCGCCTCCTGTTCTTGCCGTCGGGAAACGTCACGGTCAACGTCGCGGTCGCGGCACCCAACGCGCTCGACATCTCGGCCTCGCCGGCGGTGCTCACCTTCACGCCTGGCGATTACGATGTGGCCCAGCCGGTGACGGTCACCGGCCTGCAAGACAGCGACGTGACCAACGAGCAGGCCACGGTCAACGTGACCTCGAGCGGGGTGCCGTCGCGGAGCGTGACGGTCAATCTCACCGACGACGACTCGCTGGACATCGTGGTGACGCCGGCCAGCGTCACGGTCGCCGAGGGCGACGTCGTCGGCCAGAGCATCATGGTCAGCCTGGGCGCGATGCCGGCCGGCAACGTCCAGGTCAACCTGAGCACGGCGCCATCGGGCGTGGCGTCCCTGAGCCTGTCCCAGCTCACCTTCACGACGGTCAACTACGCGACGCCGCAGGCGGTGCGGGTGACCGGTGATCAGGACCCCGACGGGCTCGACGAGAACACCACGATCCGCTTGATGGCCAGCGGCCTGGCCGAGAAGACCGTCCCGGTCACGGTCACCGATGACGACGTGGTCACGCCAGTGCTGTCACCCAACCCCCACACCATCGAGGAGGGCAAGCAGGACAACACCGCCACCGTCACCCTCGACCGCGATCCGGGCCGCGCGGTCACCGTGGAGGTTCCGTCGTTCGGGTTCACCGACTTCGAGGTCCAGCCCGCCATCTACAACTTCGACTCGACCAACTGGAACATCGGCCAGAGCGTGAGCCTCCTCGCCTACGAGGACGACGAGGACGACGACGAGCAGGAGATGTTGACCTTCGTGATCGCCGGCGAGGGGCAAACCACGCTCACCGTCAACATCACCGACCCCACGATCATCGTCGGCTTCCGGCCGCCTCACAACGGCTTGCCTGCGGCCATCAACCAGCTGGAGGCCTGGAAGGATGGCCAGATGCCGATCTGCTGGACGCTGGAGAAGGTGCTGGTCGACGTCGCCACCGCGCCGAGCTCGATGTCGAAGATCGCCGTGGGGCTCTATTCCGACATCGGCACCCAGCCGGGCGGCAAGGTGTGGGAGAGCTTCCAGCTCACCGTCGGCTCGGGCCCAGGGCTGCGGACGATCTCGGTGGGGCCGGCGCCCATCTACATGTTCACCGCCGGCTCGGCGTGGCTGGCGCTGGAGGCGACCACCGGCGTGACGATCAAGACCAGTCAGACGCCGAACGTCAGCCACTGCTCGCGGGTGCACGCCTTCGGCGACTTCATGCCCAACCCGTTCAACGCCGGGGGCACCGGAGGCATGGACATCTCCGACGGCGGGCTCGGGACCGGCGACGCCGGCACGGTCAACGTCATGTGCGATACCCGTGCCCCCATCGGGCTATGGCTGGTCGGGACCGCGAACGAGACCTGCTCCAACCCGATGTAGCGGGGCCGCTCAGCGCTTCTCGAACGGCTGATCGATGCCGCGCGCCTGCAGCCACGACGGGCCACCGCGCAACCAGGCGTCGACCGCGCGCGCGGTCTCGCGGCCCTCGGCGATGGCCCAGACGATCAGGCTCTGGCCGCGGCGTGCGTCGCCGCAAGCGAAGACGCCGGGCACGCTGGTCGCCCACCCCGGCTCGGTGGCGGCGACGTTGCCGCGCCGGTCGAGCGCGACGCCGAGTTGCTGGGCGAGGGTGGAGGTGTCGGGCCCGGTGAAGCCCATGGCCAGGACGAGCTGGTCGCAGGGCAGCCGGATCTCCTCGCCGGTACCGATGCGCTCGGCCACCACGGCGGAGAGCTTGCCGCCGTCGCCCTCGAGGCGCACGGTGCGCAGCGCGAAGTCGCGCTCGCCGCCCTCCTCCTGCGATGACGAGGTGCGGAAGATCAGCGGCCAGGCCGGCCACGGATTCTCGGCGGTGCGGGCCTCGGGCGGCACCGGCATGATCTCGACCTGGTGGACCTCGGCCGCCCCCTGGCGCAGCGCCGTACCCAGGCAGTCCGACCCGGTGTCGCCGCCGCCGAGGATGATGACCTTCTTGCCCTTCACGTCCCAGCGCGCCGCCGGCAGGTCGCCAGCGACCACGCGGTTCTGCTCCTCGAGGTAGTCCATGGCCATGACCACGCCGTCGAGGTCGCGGCCCGGCACCTGGAGGTCGCGACCGACGCGGGCGCCGATCGCGATGATCACCGCGTCGTGCTCGGCCTTGAGCTGGTCCCAGGTCGGTTCGACGCCGACCTTGACGCCGCAGCGGACCACCACGCCCTCGGCGGCGAGCTGGGCCAGACGGCGATCGATCACCGACTTCTCCAGCTTGAAGTCGGGGATGCCATTGCGGAGGAGGCCACCCGGGCGATCGTCGGCCTCGTAGACGACGACGGGGTGGCCGGCGCGGGCGAGCTGCTGGGCCGCGGCCAGACCGGCCGGGCCCGAGCCGACCACCGCCACCCGCGTGCCGTTCTTGACGCGCGCGGGCTCGGCCGTGACCCAGCCCTCGTGCCAGGCGTGCTCGGCGATGTCCTTCTCGATGTGCTCGATGGTGACGGCCTTGTCGACGCCTTCGAGCGCGAGCACGCACGACGCCTCGCATGGCGCCGGGCACAGGCGGCCGGTGAACTCGGGGACGTTGTTGGTGGCCGACAGCCGCTTCCACGCGTCCTGCCAGCGGCCGCGGAACACGCGATCGTTGAAGTCGGGGATGGGGTTGCCGAGTGGACAGCCCTGCATGCAGAACGGCACGCCGCAGTCCATGCAGCGGCCGGCTTGCTGCTTGGCGGTGGTGTCGTCGGCGAGCCGGGACGGCGGTAGACCGACCTCGCGCCAGTCGCGCAGGCGCTCGGCGACGGGCCGGCGCGGTTCGACCAGGCGCTGCCACTCGATGAAGCCGGTGGGCTTGCCCATGACTAGCGACCTCCTCCCGCGCCGGCCGCGCCGGCCGCGCCGGCGGGCCGAGCTCCATCGACGCCGCCCGGGATCACTGACAGGCGTCGCGGGCGCGCCTCGGCCCGCCGGGCCTGAAGCACGCGCCGGTAGTCGACCGGCATGACCTTGACGAAGCGGGGCACCATCAGCTCCCAGTTGTCGAGGATGCGGCGGCCGACTGCGCTGGCGGTCAGGCGCACGTGATCCTCGATCAGTCCGTAGACCAGGAACAGATCGCTCTCGTCGACCATCGACTCGAGCTCGACCATCTCCTTGTTGACGCGATCGCGGAAGGTCTTGTCCTTGTCGAAGACGAAGGCGGTGCCGCCGCTCATGCCGGCCGCGAAGTTGCGGCCGGTCGGGCCCAGCACGACCACCGCGCCGCCGGTCATGTTCGGCAAGTACGCGGGC
>SXGT01251050.1_pt1 | contig 15708 bp, 13 predicted proteins | sample 3176221 | NCBI WGS metagenome assembly SXGT01 (sample SAMN11356862, study PRJNA531348) | freshwater metagenome | isolation source: freshwater sample F1-120 | place: China: Fuxian Lake, Yuxi | collected 2017-12-25
CAGCAGCTCACGCTTCTGCACATCGGTCAGGTACGACGCGTAGCCGGCGGTATCGGCCATGGCGGACGGGTCGGTGATCTTGTTGACCACGTCGACGATCTGCCACGCCTCGCGCCGCTGCAGCATCGCCAGCAGCAGCTTTTTGTACTCGGCGGCCAGCGCGCGGGTCTCCTCGGTGGCCTCGGTGTCGGCCACTTCGGTGACCTCCACCCAGAGCGCCGCGCCCGGTCCGGTCGTCCCGGTACCGATGTGGGCGCGTCGTTCACCCTTGACGACGGCAGCGGCACCGCCGCCGGGAATGCGCCCGACCTGCACGATCGAGGCAAGGACACCGTAGGTGGGGTAGCGGTCATCCAGGCGCGGGGCGATCAGCAGCTGTCCGGAGTCGCTGGCCTGGGCGGCGTCGACCGCGGCCCGGGCGGCGTCGTCGAGCTCGATGGGCACCACCATTCCTGGCAGCAGGATGGGCTCACGGACGAACACGACCGGGACGGAGATGGGTTCAGACATCAATCCTCCAAAGTTGATTCTGTTGCACTCAACTCAGTGGGGGTCCGCGTTGTTCCCGCGGGCCTATCCGCTGACGGCGAACGCACAGATGCTGATCGACACTCATGGCGCGATATCCGGCCCGGAGTCGGAGGGCATCGTGCCGTCACGGTCGCACTTCGTTCGATTCGGTTCCGACGGCGCCGTGCAGCGCGGCCCGGCGTTGAGCGCTTACTACACCACCTACCCGGCTCTCGATACCGACGGCACAGCGGTTTTCTGGCGAGATGGCGCGCTGCGTGCGGTCGACGCGGACTTCGAAATACGCGAGCTCTTCGGGACGAGGCATGGCGACCGTGCGGCTACGAGCAGGGTGCTGCTACTCGAGGGCGGCCACGTCGTCTTTGCGTTGAACAACGAGTTGATCATTGTCCGGGAGCCGGGGCTGGGATCGCTGAGCGACGGCATCTGGCCCTGCGGCGAGGGCGGCCTGCGAGGCAACCCGGTCAAGTTCTCTCGATCGTCGTAGGGGTCGACCATGTGCCTCGCCCCGAACCCGCGGCGCGGCCGCCGGTCTACGTGATGGACCAGAACTCGAGCAGGGTGCGGATGGTCGCCACCAGGGGGAGCGGTTGGTCCAGCATCGGGTGGTGCCCCGCCTCGGCGAGTTCGACGAACGGGCCCCGCAATTGCAGCAGGGAACGGATCTGCTCGGCCATCGGCGGTGGCACCAGACCGTTCTCGCACCGCAAATACCCTATCCGGCAGGGGATTCGGGCGAAGACGTTCTCCAAGATCTCCTCGTCGGCCGGTGTCTCTTCCAGCCGCAGGCCGCCGAAGATCTCGGGGTCGAATTTCCACACCCATCCGCTGTCGGCCTTGCGCACCGACTGCGCGGCGATATGGCGTTCGATGAACGGCAGTGTCACCGCTTGGGTGGGCACCGCTCGGAAGCGGGCCAGGATCTCTGCCTCGGTGCGGTATCCGGGACTGTCGCGACGACGGGTGGCCAACCGCGACTCCTCGGGAACACGATCCCGCAGCGGTGAATCGATGACCAGCACGCTGTCGATCTGCTTTCCGTACCGGGTGGCGGCCGCCGCGCCGACCCATCCGCCCATGCTGTGCCCCACGACAGCGGGCCGCGCCGACGACCCGGATGCCTGCGCCGCGGCGAGCACCTCGCGCGCCCACATCGACATGGAGTATTCCGGGCGCGTGCCGCTGTCACCGTGCCCGCTCAGGTCGAGCGCGACCACCCGGTGGGTGACGGTGAACAGGGGAGCGAGGTGATCCCACCATCCGGAGTGCGCGCCGCCACCATGGACGAACAGCAGCGGTGGCTTATCGGTATCGCCCCACATGCGCAGATGGATGCGGCACCCGCGGACGTCGATCGCGGAATGTTCGGGCCTGACGGTCAGGGCGGCGCTGAACCACTCCGGCACGTCGACCACCGGTTCCGGGTCCGACGGGTTTGCGCGCCGGAACTTGAGACTCACCTTGGCAGTTTGTCCCATCCGCCTGACCTACCCGTCACCCGGCCCCGCGGAGTCCCCGTTCGCCGCCTGCCAGTCCCGGGCCGCGACCAGTTCCGGAATGAGCGTCTCGGTCAGCAGGCGCACATCGTCGACATCGTCCCCGGGATAACGCACCGTGTGGGTGGCGGTGGGCACGTCACCGCCCACGCCGACCACCGTGGTGTCGCGCGGCCCGGTCCATTCGGCCATCTGGGCTTCCCATTTCGACCCGGCGAAGACGAGCATCCGCAGATCGCTGTTCTTGGTGCGGTACACATCGACATGACTCCAGTCGCCGCTCTCGCAGCCGATCGCCGAGCGCCGGGGCCCTTCCCGAAACATCAAGGCGCCCTGCTGCGCAGAGGCGAAACGGTGGGCCGGGGCCACCAGATGCGTCTCCGCCTCCCCGAGCAGCAGGTCGGAAACTGGGGGTCGCCAGTCGCTTTCGGCGGACAGCAGCCAGTCACTCGCGCGTGCCGCCGACTCCACGGCGGTGACCAGGTCGTCGGTACGGGTTCCCGTGAGGTGACATTCGAGCGCCATCAACATTGCCAACGTGTGCTGGTAGCTGCGGCAGGCCACGCCACCCACTTCGGGTTCGGCCAGCAACTCGACGGTCTCCTTGCAGCGCGTGGTGATGGTGGACCCGGGAGTGTTGGTCAGGGCCACGGTATGCGCCGAACTCTCGAGGCGGTCCAGGGCATCGAGGGTCTCGATCGATCCGCCTGTCGCCGAGGTGGCCACCACGAGGGTGCCCGGCCCCCACCGGGGTAACAGCTCCGTGGACGCGATCTCGGAGACCGCGCGGATGCCGCGGGCCCGCAGCCGGGCGGCGGCGACCCCGCCGGCGTAGGCCGACGAGCCCATGCCGAGCAAGACGACACGATCGATGTCGGCCGGGATGGTGTGTGCCCACGGGTTCCGTGTCCCCAGGGCGCCGGCCAGATTGGTCAGCACCTCGGGCTTGCGGGTGAGATCGGTGGCGAATCCGTCGGGTTTCATCAGCTCATTTCGGTGAGAAGGGCGGGTAGCGCCGCGTCCGGGACATACATCCAACGCGGTAGATGGCGCCCCGCGTAGACGATCTCGCGGAGCACCTGTTGCAGGCGGAAGGCGTCGAGGGCGCTGTCGATGTGCAGGTCTGCGTGCCCGTGCTGCGTCAGCCTGTCGAGGTAGGCGCCGTACAACTCCGCCCGCGACACCCTGTCGACTTCGGTAACCGTCCCGGGTTCGAGCTCACCGCGTGTGGCGGCGACGATGGCGACATGGGACAGCGACTGCAGGATGCCGGCGAGGTCGACGACAGCCGGGACGGGCAGCACGCGTTCGGCCGGCGGGAGCACCGGATTGCCGTCGAAGTCGGTGATGACCAGCAGATCGTCGGCGCGCAGCACCTGACCGACATGCAGGTCACCGTGTGCATCGAGCACCGGCACATCCACCAGCCCGGACAGACCGTCCAGGATGCGCTCGATGTCCTCGGCATGCTCGGTGAGCAGCAGCGCATTGGCCGGACCGGCCAGCAGGCGCGCCTGCGCCAAGGTGTCGAACGCACCGTCGCGCCAGCGTTGTGCGTCGTGGGATGTGGATCGGCTCGACGTTCCGAGCAACGACGTGTGCAGGTCGGCGACCACGGCGCCCAGGTCACGCGATGTCGCGGCCACCTCGCCGAGATCACCGCTGGTGGCCGTGGCGATGAACATGTCTTTCGCCCAGGTCCAGCCGTCGACCGCGCCGGGCAGATAGCCGTTCACCGTCGCGACCAGAGTTTCGTCACCGTGCTCCGGCGTCCAGGTGACCACCCCCCACGGGGGCGGCATGGCCGTGAACCCGGCGGCGGTCAGGGCCGCCAGCCTGCCCGGGGCGGGATGCGGCCCGGGCTGCAGGTGGGTCGCCCACTTCACCACGGCCTGCTCGCCGACGATGACCGACTCGTTGGTCTGGTCGACGGTGATCGGACGTTCGCGCCCCGGCAGGTACCGGCCGGTCCACGACACCACCGAAAACCGGCCGTGCGACGAGTGCCCGGGGGCCTGTGCGAGCAGGCGGACCAGCGCGTCGGCGGTGCCGTCGCCTGCCGTCGCACGCTGCCAGCCGCCGGGTGCCCTGACGACGGGAACTGCCGACAACGAACCGTCGCGCTCGACGATCGCCAGCGCGTGGCCGTCGTCGAGCGCGAGGAGATCGACAGGCGCGGTGGACGTGTCGGGCTGCACGGGTCAGCCGGTGGTCGTCTGACGGGTCAGCCCGGTGCGTTCGATGACGTCGGCGGCCACCTTGAGGCCGTCACGTGCACGCACGGCCGAACCGATCGCGGCCACCCGATCGCGCAGCTGCTGATCGGCCAGGATCCGGTCCAGGGCGCCGGTCAGCTCGGCATCGGCGAAATGATAGGTGTCCAGCCGCACGCCCAGCTTCAATTCGTCGATGCGCTGGGCATTCTCGTACTGATCCCAGAACAGCGGGAGCACGATCAGCGGCTTCCCGAAATGCAGGGCTTCGGTGGTGGTGTTGTTGCCGCCGTGCGAGATCACGGCGTCCACCAGTGGGATGATCCTGGTCTGCGGCAGCATCTGTGCGCCGACCATGTTGGCGGCCAGCGTGATCTTCTCCGCCTGCGGACCCTTGCTGACGATGAACCGGTGCCGGGTGGTGCCGAGGATGTCGACCAGCCGCTGCATCAGCGACACATCCGCTGCGCCGAGCGAACCGAGCGACAGATAGACCAGCGCGCTGTCGTCCGGGCGATCGGCCATTTCGGCGGGTAGTTCGTAGTCCTCATCGGTCTCCCGGATGCTGGAATCCACCCGCGTCCACGACGCGTCGAGGGGTCGTCTGTCGACGTAGTCCGCCTCGGCCGGATAGATGTAGATGGTGGCCGCGTTGTCGCGCGGCATGAACTCCAGATCGGGCAGTGGCGCGCCGCCCTGTGCGCGTACCCAGGCGTCGAAGTCCTCCCACATCGGTCGCAGGGCACGGTCGAATTCGGCGCGGTAGGCCGGCCAATCGGACCGGTCATCGCTGGGCAGGCCCGAAAACGGTGGCGGGACATCGGGTCCGGGTACTTCCAGCGGGCTGCACGAGATGAACCGTACGAACGGCGTACCCGCGGTCGACAGCGCGGGAAAGAGGACCACGTTGTCCTCGACGATCACGTCGGGTTGGTGCTTGTCGATGATCTCACGCAACCGTGGTTCGCAGTACTTGGCGCCGTCGATGAGCGCCTGGTAGGTGGGACCGATGAAGGTCGCCAGCTGGTCCGAGGTCGGTTTGGCGAATTCCGGTGCCGTCTCGGCGATGAAGTCGGTCCAAAACTGGCCGGCATCACCGTCTTCGGCGCCCTCGACGGGCGCCGCGAGATCGACGAGTTCCTCGATGAATCCGTACTTGGCGATCTTTCCCGCCCATGAGGACTCGGCGGCGAAGACGATGGTGTGGCCGCGGTCGCGGAGCTTGGCTGCGACGCCGATGCACTGATTGGTGGGTCCGTAGGCGGACTCCGGCCAGAACATGATGGTCAACGCCTGGGACATCAGTCGGTCCTTTCGCCGTCGGCACGGCGGGGTAGGGGATGGCCGGTAGCCACCCGCGCGTAATCGAGGATCAGTTCGGTGGACGCGTCGGCGTCCAGGCTCGGATGGCGGGCGACCATGCGGTATCCGTAGGCGTCCTCGAGGGCCACGATGTTGCGGGCGATGGTCAGCGACGGTGAGGACAGCGTGAAAACACCCTGTGCGGCGCCGGATTCCAGGATCACCTGGTACATCGCCACCTGCCGGTCGAACAGTGCGGTGAGCAGCACCGCGTAGGTCGGGTAGCGGCCGGCGGCCCCGCCCAGTTCACACAGCAGCTTGACTGCCGGGTCGTCGGAGTCGACCGGCAGACCGGACTCGATGGTGAGCACCAGCCGGCGATCGGGTTCGCCGATGCCCTCGATCCGGCGGAGGCGGTCATCGTAGAACCGCTCCATCCCCGCTCTGTTGGCCTCCACGAGGAGTGTCTGCACATCGGGAAAGTGGTAGAGCACGGCGCCCGAGGTGAGCCCGGCCTCGGCGGCGACCTGATTGAGTTGGACGTCGGCGCCGTGCTTCATCACCGCCCGCTGGGCAGCGTGCAGCAGATTCGCGCGTCGTTCCGTGCGGCTTACCGCCACCGGGCCCTCCCATCGGACGATCTCCCACCAAGTATGTCGTGTGTCACGGTGCCAGAAAAGTTGCCATCCGGGAAGCATTTCTTGAACAGATACTCAGTTTTTACGTTTGTAACCCCATTGACATGCTAATTCTGGTCTTGTGTTCTCTGAACAGCAATGCAACTATCGTGCAGCCACCGACCGAATCGCGATGGCTGTCACCGATCGACAACGGAGTAAGGCGTGAGAACGACCGACGAGTTGCGTGACGTGGAGCCCCGGCCCGTGTGGTGGGAGGGTGCGCGCACCGGACCGCAGACCCAGCCGCTACGCGGCCGTGTCAGCGCCGACCTTGTCGTCGTGGGTGGGGGATACACCGGTCTGTGGGCGGCGATCGAAGCTCTCACCGCGGACCCGGGCCGCCGGGTCGTCGTGCTCGAACAGTCGTGGGTGGGCGCTGCGGCGTCGGGGCGCAACGGCGGCTTCGTCTCCGAGTCGCTCACGCACGGCATCGCCCATGGGCTGGCGATGTGGCCGGACGAACTCGACGAGCTGCAGCGCCAGGGCCGCCAGAACGTCGAACAGATCGCAGATATTCTGCAGCGCAACGACATCGACGCCGATCTGCGCTTGATCGGAAAGACCACGCTGGCCAGAACTCCGCACGAAGTCGAGGCGCTGCGACGTGCCGTGCCGGTGTACGCCCGTTTCGGCGAGAACGTCGAGTTTCTCGATCGCGATCAGGTTCGTGTGGACATCCACTCGGCCGCCTTCCACGGCGGGTTGCGGATCCACAGCGGCGGGCTGGTGGAGCCGATGGCGCTTGTGCTCGGATTGCGCCGCATCGCAGAGGAATTGGGCGCCGTCATCTTCGAAGGGTCTCCGGCCGCCGGGATCACCCGGACCGGCGGCAACCTGACGGTGCGCAGCGCCCACGGCGAGGTCGACACCTCCCACGTCGTGCTCGCGTCCAACGCCTATCCACCCCTGTTGCGGCGGCTGAAGTCCTGGATCCTCCCGGTCTATGACTATGTACTGGCGACGGCACCGCTGACCGCCGGTCAGCTGGACTCGATCGGCTGGACGCAGAACCAGGGCCTCACCGATGCCGGCAATCAGTTCCACTACTTCCGCCGCACCCGCGACGACCGCATCGTGTGGGGAGGCTATGACGCGATTTACCACTACGGCAATGCCATCGCTCCCGAACTCGAACTGCGCGACCGCTCACACCGGCTGCTGGCACGGCACTTTCGCCAGACTTTCCCGCAACTGGAAGATCTACCGTTCACCCACCGCTGGGGTGGTGTCATCGACACCACGAGCAGGTTCACACCGATCTTCGGAACGGCCTTCGGCGGGCGACTGGCCTACGCGGTCGGATTCACCGGCCTCGGGGTGGCATCGACGCGCTTCGGTGCGCGAGTGGCCCTGGACCTGCTGACCGGGCGGGAGACCGAACGCACCAGCCTGCGGGCCGTCACCAGTCGCGCTGTGCCATTCCCACCCGAACCGTTGCGCTGGTCGGCGGTCGAGGTGACCCGTGCCGCCCTCGCCCGGGAAGACGAAACAGGGCGCAGGGGAGTGCTTTTACGCACCATGGACCGTTTCGGCGTGGGCTTCAACAGTTAAAGGAGTATGCGCATGACCGCAGGGCTTTTTCATCGCGGTGTTCGGGTCGCCGGCTCCGGAGGCGAACGCACCCTCGTCGACCCGTCGACAGGGGAACCGACGACGGTCATCGTCGAGGCGTCGATCGAGGACGCCCGGCGTGCCGTCACCGCCGCGGCCGAAGCCTTTCCCGAGTGGTCTCGCCGGACCGCCGGTGAGCGGGCGCGGTCACTGCTGCGCTGGGCCGACCTGATCGACGCCCACGCCACCGAGATCACCGCCCTCGAGGTCGCCGAAACGGGCAAGCCGGAAGCGGTCTTTCGGGACGGCGAACTTCCCTTCGGCACCGACAATCTGCGTTTCTTCGCGGGAGCGGGCCGGTCCCTGGAGGAGACCGGTGCCGGCCTGCTCAGCGAGGGTTACACGTCGATGATCGTGCGCCGGCCCGTGGGTCCCGTGGTGGGAATCGCCCCATGGAATTTCCCGATGATCATGGGGCTGTGGAAGATCGGGCCCGCGCTGGCCGCGGGCAACACGATCGTCATCAAGCCGGCGCCCTCGACCCCGTCGAGCACGCTCTACATCGCCGAACTGGCGATCGAGGCGGGTGTTCCACCAGGGGTTCTGGAAGTGGTGACCGGTGACCAGGCCGTCGGCGAGGCACTGGTTGCCGATGACCGCGTACACCTCGTCTCCATCACCGGATCCACCCGCGCCGGACGCCAGGTGATGTCGACAGCGGCGGTGCGTGGTGCGCGGGTTCATCTCGAACTCGGCGGCAAGGCACCATGTCTGGTGTTCGACGATGCTCACCTCGATGATGCGGCGCACGGTATCGCGATGGGCGCGACGTACAACTCGGGCCAGGACTGCACCGCAGCGACCCGCGTGTATGCGCACGAATCGATCATCGGTGAACTCGTCGAACGCCTCACCGTGGCCTTCGGTGCGATCCGGGTCGGTGATCCGCACCAGGCGTCCACCGACATCGGTCCACTGATCAGTCTCGAGCACCGCGAGCGCGTCCACGGTTTCGTGCAACGTGCGGTGGCGGCGGGGGCCACGGTGCGTGCGGGCGGTGTGCTGCCGGAGGGCCCCGGCGCCTTCTATCCGCCGACGCTGATCACCGGAGCGCCACAGACCGCCGAGATCGTGCAGGACGAGGTCTTCGGGCCGGTGCTGGTGGTGCTGCCGTTCGGCGATGAGGCAGAAGCGATTCGGCTGGCCAACGACTGCCGGTACGGCCTGGCGTCCTCGGTGTGGACCACCGATGTGGCGCGCGCACTGCGCACCGCGCATGCGATCGAGGCCGGCGTGACGTGGGTCAACGACCACCTGCCGATCGCGTCCGAGGCGCCACACGGCGGCCTCAAAGCGAGTGGTTTCGGCAAGGACATGAGCCAGTCCGCTGTCGCCGAATACACCGTCGCTCGGCACATCATGGTCAAACACGCGCCGAGGGCGGCGCACGCCTCCTTCCGGCCATCCTGAATCACGTTTCTGTCGAACCGATCTGACACCCAAATACCAAGCGGAGGTACCCCCAATGACATCTCATGGTCAAGCGGCAGAACTACATTCAGTGGACGAGGTGCTCCCTCGGAAGATGCGCTGGTTCGACGGCTTCGCGATGGCGATGACGATGCCCGCCGCGCTGGTCGCCACCCTGGGCGCCTCGATCGCCGGGCTCGGCGGCTGGGGCGCTGCGGTGCTGTGGGCCATCTCGATGGCGATATCGCTGGCCGTCAACTGGATCTACATCGAGTTGGCGGCGATGTTCCCCAACGCCTCGGGAGGCATCTCCGGCTACGCGGCAGAGGCGTGGAAGAAGCGAGTGCCCTGGTTCGCGCCGCTGGCCGGGGTCGGGTATTGGCTACCGTGGGGATCCAACCTGGCGACCTACGGTTCGTTCACCGGTCTGCTGGTGCAATCCCAGTGGTTCCCCGACCAACAGTGGACCTTTGATCTGGGTCCGCTGCACTTCAGCTTCCCGATTCTCATCGGACTGATCGTCATCTTCGTGCTGTATGGCATCAACGTCATCGGCGTGCGGGTCACCATGGCGTTCGTCTATGTGACCGCAGCGATCCTGATGATCCCGCTTGCCGTGTTCATTTTCTTCCCGCTTCTCAACGCCGACTGGGCGCCGATGGACCTGACATGGAACCTGCACGGCCTGGAGGGTCTGCACACCGCGATCGTCTGGCTGTATGTGATGGCCTGGACGACGCTGGGCATCGAGGTCTGCGCGACCTTCGCTTCCGAGTATCGCGATCCGGTCCGGGACACCTCACGGGCGATCCGTGCGTCGGCGCTGTTCTGCCTGGGTGTGTTCTTCCTCGTCCCGCTGACCCTCGGCGGTTTCGCCGGTGAGGAGGCGATCGCGGCGGACCCGTCCACCTTCTTCGTGGCCAGCTTCTCGCAGCTGACCGGCGCCGGCGCGGATGTCATGGTGTTGTGTCTCATCGCATCCCTGGTGTTGGTGATGCTGACATCTGTCGCCGACGCCTCGCGCGTCCTGTTCAACATGGGCAAGGAGGGCATCACCGTGCGCTCGATGGGCAGGCTCAATCGTCGCGGTGTTCCCATCCGCGCGCTGAACGTCATGCTGGTGCTCAACATCGTGCTGCTGGTGGTGCTCCAACAGCCGCTGGCGATCATCGTCACCGGCAACCTTGGTTACATCCTGGCTCACGTGCTGGCCGTGGCCGGCTTCGCGCTGCTGCGCAGGGACCGGCCCACCGCGCCGCGTCCCATCCGTCTGCCGCGGGTCTTCGTGCCGGTGTCGGTGGGCCTGGCAGTTCTGCTGACGGTGATGCTGGTCGTCGGAGCCACGGGGTTCTCGGTGACCGGGTATGGCGGCGTGCTCGAACTCGGCATCGCCCTGTCGATTCTGGCAGCGGGCGTGGTGCTCTGGTGGTTCGTTCAGCGCAGCGATCGACGCAACGAGGCGCGGGTGGATACGGCAGGCTGATCGACGTCACTGACCGTAGGTGAAGCGCAGGTTCGCGTTGATGAGCTCGTTGAGGCGGTACCGCAGATGGCCCACCAGACCGGCGTCGGGCTCGGGCTCGTCCATGTACAGGGTCCACCGCAGATCTGTTCCTCCGTCACTGGTGGCCGAGAGATCGAACCGCACTGTGGCGTCGGGGCGCCGGGGCCACAGCGATGACCAGACCACCAGGCGTGCGTGATCGCTCTCGGTGACGGTCGGGGCGATCTCGTCATCCTTCAACTCGAGCCACGGACGCGCCGGTTGGCGATGCGGGTCGCACAGATCCTCGAACAACGCCCACGGTGGCGCGGGCTGGCTGCGTCGGCGGGAGCCGAATTCCTTCATGGTGCCGCCTACCGGCCCCGATCCAGCCAGCGCGCAATCCGCGGCTCGAACACCGCCAGCAGTATCGCCGAGACGAGCCACACCCCGGATAGTGCGACCGTGGTGTTCCACGCGTCCATCGAGAAACCCTCGTCATCCTCGGTGTGGAAGAACGGCGTGATGATGCCGTATTCGATCGCCGGGGCGACCGCGATGCTGAACGCGAGACCCGTTGTGGCGCCGAAGGCTCCGCGCAGCAGATAGGAGCGCGGGCTACCGTCCGTCGGCGCGGCATGATGGTGGGCGAGCAGGATCAGCAGCAGCATGAGGCCGATGACGACGGCCAGGACGTCCCAGTCCTCGCCGGCGAAGATGAAGGCGACGGCGCCGCCGACCGTGGCCAGCGCCAGCGCGCCGGGATCCACGCGGTGCTGCACGTGCAGAGTCGGCGGTGCGCCCGGGTCGTCGGCTGACATGCCTGAACTTTATGGCGGCGGTGCCGGTAAATCGTCGCGAATCGCCGCCGGACATCAAAGGTAGTGGACGGCTGCCGGGTCAGGTGTCCTGTGCGGCCAGGTCACGCAGATTTGGAGGGATTTAGTGGAAGGCAGCCGCCTGCTGCGCCGGCGCGGCCTATCTTGAGCACGTAATCGGTGGCGCAATCGTTGCGGCTTGGCTTTGTTTTCCGAATGAACAGATGGAAGAGGTCGCTTGTGGCATCCCGTTTCGCCCGTCCCGGCGGGCCGCACCGGTCGCTGGGAATTCAATCCAAATTGCTGATCGTATTGCTGGTGGTCAGTGTGTTGTCCGTGCTCATTGCCGGCGCGATCGGATATGTCTCGGGTACAGATTCGTTGCGCAACGCCGAATTCGACAGAATGACGCAGCTACGCGAGTCCCGGGCGCGCGAAATCACCAACTATTACCAAACGGTCACCAATGCTGCCTCGATCGTCACGCATGGGACGACGACGGTGAACGCGGTCCGCGATTTCAGTGCGGCTTTTGCCGAACTCGACGCCACGGCACCGCCTCCGGGTGCAGAGGCCGCGGTGGCGAAGTATTACGAGACGGTCTTTGCGCCGGCGTTGAGCGAACGCACCGGTGAGCCGGCAGACCCGACGTTGTTCGAGCCGACGGGTAACGCCGCGGTCTACCTGCAGAATGCGTACACGGTGCCGGCCGGCGGTGACTTCGAGAAATCCCTGGCGGTGCGGACAGCCGGTGACCCCAGCGCCTGGTCGGCGGTCAATGCCCGCTATCAGGGCTTCTTCGCAGATCTGACCACCAGGTTCGGCTTCGAGGATGCGCTGGTGCTGGATACCAACGGCAACGCCGTCTTCACCACCTACAAGGGTGCGGACCTCGGGACGAATCTCTTCACCGGGCCGTACCGGACATCGCTGTTGGCCGGAAGTTATCGCGAAGCGCTGCAAGCCACCTCGGTCGACCAGACCTTCGTCACCGATTTCGAGCGGTATCCGCCCTCCTATGACAAGCCCACACCGTGGGTGTTGTCTCCGATCGGCAGCGGCGGCAGCATCGTCGGAGTCCTTGCCCTGCAGCTGTCGCTCGACGGCATCAACAATGTGATGACCGGCGACAACGGCTGGGAGCAGGACGGTCTGGGAGCGACCGGCGAGACCTATCTTGCCGGCGCCGACACGCTGATGCGCTCGGCCTCCCGTGAGCTGATCACCAATCCCGAGGGCTTTGTCGACGCGGTGGTCGCCAACGGCACCCCTTTGGATGTGGCCGAACGCGAGGTGGCGGTCAACGGAAGTGTGCTCCTACAGCCCGTCGACACCGTGGCGGTCAGGCGGGCGCTGTCCGGTGAATCAGGTGTGGTCACCGACAACGACTACATCGGTCCGACATCGCTGGTGGCCTACATGCCGCTGGACATTCCCGGGCTTGACTGGGTGTTGATTGCCAAAATCGACGAGAACGAGGCGTTGGCTCCGGTCAACACATTCGCCCGCAACATCGCGCTGTCGACCGCGGCCATCGTGCTGGTGGTCTGCATCGTGGCCCTGTTCCTCAGCCGGTTGTTGACACGTCCGTTGACGCGGTTGGCTTCGGCCGTGCGCCGGGTGACCGGTGGTGAGCTCGGAGTCCGCGTTCCGGTCACGACCCATGATGAGTTCGGCGATCTGGCAGCGGAATTCAACAACATGAGTGACAGCCTCAAAACGAAGCAGGCACTGATCGACGAACAACGCCGGGAGAACGATGAACTTCTGGCGTCGTTGATGCCGGAGTCGGTTGCCCGTCGATACCGCGGGGGTGAGCAGACGATCAGCAGCGATCACCGCGACGTCTCGGTCATCTATGCGGAGTTGTTGAACTACCGGGATTTCAGCCGGTCCCTGGCGTCGGACGAATCGGTGCGATTGCTCAATACCCTGGTCGAGTCGTTCGATGCCGCAGCCGAACATCACGGCATCGAACGGGTACGCGGCCTGCACAACGGATTTCTGGCCACCTGCGGCCTGGTCACTCCGCGCGTCGACCACGCCGGCCGCACCGTGGCCTTCGCGATCGAACTCGTGGAGGTGATCGAGTTGTTCAACAAGCAGCACGACGCGCGCTTGACGGTGCGGATCGGCATCGACAGCGGCCCGGTGTCCAGCGGACTGATCGGCCAACGAACGAGGATCTATGACCTCTGGGGTGAAGCGGTAGACCTCGCTCACCGTGTACACGCCGCGGCTGATCGACCCGGCATCTTCGTCAGCGACCGAGTGCACACCAGCCTCAGTGCCTTTCAGACATTCGAACGCGCCGGCACGGTGACCAGTGGCGACGGGACCGAAACCGTTTGGGCCCTGCACATTCCGACCCGGGTAGCCCAGTGAACACGCTGATATCGCAACCGTGGTTCTGGCCGACCACGATCATCACGGTCGCACTTCCGGTGGCGCTGCTCATCCTCAACGAGGCGCAGCAGTATCTGACCCGTCGGCACAGCAGCTATGCGCGCCCGGTCGCGCTGCTGCGCAACGCGGTGTTACCGGCGCTGGCGCTGCTCATCCTGGTCGATCAGCTCAACGACACCGACGCCGAAGCGACCTGGCCCCGTCTTGCCGCGACGATGTTCGGTTTCCTGGTCATCCTTTTCGCGCTGTCAGGGGCCAACGCGGCACTGTTCGGGAATGCCCGTGCCGGTAGTTGGCGGGAGCGGCTGCCCTCGATATTCATCGACCTCGGCCGGCTCATCGTCATCGCCATCGGACTGGGAATCCTGTTCTCCTGGGTGTGGGGAACCGATATCGGCGGCCTTTTCGCTGCCGTCGGCGTGACATCGATCGTCATCGGTCTCGCGGTGCAAACGGCGGTCGGCCCGGTCATCGCGGGTCTGTTCCTGCTCTTCGAACAGCCCTTCCGCATCGGTGACTGGCTGGACACCCCCTCGGGTAAGGGTCGTGTCCTGGAGGTCAATTGGCGTTCCATCCATATCGACACCGGCAACGGTATCCAGATCGTGCCGAACGCAACACTGGCCGGCGCGTCGTTCACGAATCTGAGTCGCGTGCACGGGGCTGCGTTCTATACGACCGCGACTCTGACATTCGCCGCCGACGACCGGCCGGGCGCCGTCGTCGACACCCTCAAAACCGTTGCCGATGCCCTACCCACCAAGCTGGCCGACGTCGACTCGCGGGTCTCGGTCAAGGGGGGAGGTGAGTACCAGGTGTCGGTGCCGATCGGCTCGCCCGCCGACGATGGCTCGACGAAAAACTCACTGCTGCAGCGAACCTGGTATGCATCGCGGCGCGCCGGTTTGCATCTCGATGAGGCCGACGGCGGATTCGGCGACGACACGGCGCACACCGCCACCCAACCACGGCGGATCGCCTCGGCGCTGGGCTTGGATGAGGACACCGTCGCCGGCATGATCGCCGACAGTCGTCTTCTGATGTACTGCCAGGGGGAGATGGTCCAACAGCCCGGATCCGTCCCCGAGGCGCTTGCGTTCATTGTCGCCGGAGAGCTGGCGCTGACCGTGGTCACCGACAGCGGAGCGCAGGTCCCCGCCGGTCGACTCGACGTCGGCGACTTCATCGGCACCACCGCGCTGACTCGCCAACCGGTCCTCACCGGCGCGGTCGCGCTGCGCGACACCACCTTGCTGGCCATTCCGCGCCGGACCATCAGGCCCGTGGTGCAGAGCAATCCACAGCTGGCCAGGATGCTGGGCGAGACCATCGAACTGCGTCGCCGCGCAGCAGAGGATGCGCGCGGCGCGCAGGTGCCGACCCCCTGATCGTCCATGGCCGGGTCGGGCACGCCGGGCCCGGATCGAACGCACAAAAGCAGGGAGCCTGCCGTTCGGGGGGTACGGCAGGCTCCCTGGGTTTTGTGGCTCAGGCCTCATCAGGCGACGGCTTGAGCTCCCAGCACGCGCTGGATATCCGGCTTCATCATCTGGAGCTGCTGGCCCCAGTAGCCCCAGCTGTGGGTTCCGTTCGGCGGGAAGTTGAACACACCGTTGGTGCCACCGGCCGCGATGTACTTGTCGCGGAAGGCGACGTTGGTGCGCAGCGTGAAGCCCTCCAGGAACTGGGCGGCCATCAGGTTGGCGGCGTTTCCGCCGGCGTCCAGGTCCGACGGGGTGCCGGTGCCGCAGTAGATCC
>SXGT01319349.1_pt1 | contig 15708 bp, 8 predicted proteins | sample 3176221 | NCBI WGS metagenome assembly SXGT01 (sample SAMN11356862, study PRJNA531348) | freshwater metagenome | isolation source: freshwater sample F1-120 | place: China: Fuxian Lake, Yuxi | collected 2017-12-25
AAGCCCGCCGCTGAAATGGATGAAATGAAGTTCGACATGGGTGGCGCCGCCAGCGTGCTGGGCACGTTTGCCGCGCTGGCCGAACTGCAACCCGCCATCAATGTGGTCGGCCTGATCCCGAGCTGCGAGAACATGCCGGACGGCATGGCGGTCAAGCCGGGCGATGTGGTCACGAGCATGAGCGGGCAGACCATCGAGATCCTGAACACGGACGCGGAGGGGCGCCTCATCCTTTGCGACGCGCTGACCTACGCCGCGCGCTTCAAGCCGCGCTGCGTGGTGGACATCGCCACCTTGACCGGTGCCTGCGTCGTGGCCCTCGGCGGTGTGCGCTCGGGCTTGTTTTCCGCTCGGGACGATCTTGCCCTGGCGCTTCAGCAGGCGGGCGACCAGGCACAGGATCTGTGCTGGCGCATGCCCCTGGACGACGAATATGGCGAAGGGCTCAAGTCCCACTTTGCGGACATGGGCAACGTGGCCGGGCGCGCCGGCGGTGCCATCACGGCGGCCAAGTTCCTGCAGAAGTTCGTCGGCGATCTGCCCTGGGCGCACCTTGATGTCGCGGGCACAGCCTGGAAGAGCGGTGCCGCAAAGGGCTCGACCGGCCGGCCGGTCCCGCTGCTGCTGCAATACCTGATCGACCAGGCTGCGCTGGATGCGTCGACTTCAGCGAAGCCCGGCAAACCGGCTTCGTCGCGGGCCCGCAAATCCTGACAATTCAGCGGGCCGGCGACGATGACCGAAGTGGCTTTTCATTTCAATGCACCTGACAAGCTCGGCTACACCTGCCGACTGATCAGAAAAGCCTACCTTCGCGGGGCCCGTCTCGTGGTCCTGGCCGACGAAAAAGATCTTGCTGCGCTGAGTGCGGCACTCTGGACCTTGGCTCCTGGTGCATTCATCCCGCACGCCAGCGCATCGGACGCCAGCCAGGTTTGGTTGCGCTCGCCCATCCAGTTGGCTTCCAGCCTTCCTGTGCAGAGCGACGCCACCGTCCTCGTCAATCTGTGCAGTGGCGTGCCGTCTGGCGCCGATGGCTTCGACCGGATCATCGAGGTCGTCGGCGGCGATGAGGCTGACAGACAACTGGCTCGCGAGCGTTGGAAGTACTACAAATCGAACGGAATTGACCCCCAGAGACACGATCTGCAGACAGCGCCACTTGAGTCGCAGAATTAGCACCGGGTTTGCTTTTGCATACGTCACGCTAATGGCCGATTCATTGGGGTGATGAGCGTTTGGGAAAACCCTCGGTCTGTCTTCGACCGTCGAATGGCAGTGAAATCCGTGCGTTTTTTGGAGTATCTTTATGGTTGTGGAGAAAAAAAAGTTCCCTCCGCAATCCAACACTACCCTTTCTGAGGAAAACCATGCAACTGAACATCAAACTGGCCGTGATTGCGGCGGCTGTCGCTCTGGCCGCCTGCGGCAAAAAAGAAGAGGCTGCTGCACCGGCTGCGGCGCCTGCGGCGGCTCCCGCCGTTGCTGCTCAGGTCATCAAGATTGGTCATGTCGGCCCCACAAGCGGCGCCATTGCCCACCTCGGGAAGGACAACGAGAACGGCGCCAAGATGGCGATCGAAGAGCTGAATGCCGCTGGCCTGACCATGGGTGGCGCACCGGTCACCTTCGAACTGCTGGCTGAAGACGACGCTGCAGATCCCAAGCAGGGCACCGCTGCCGCCACCAAGCTGGTGGACGCCAAAGTGGCCGGCGTTATCGGACACCTGAACTCCGGTACGACCATCCCCGCTTCGCAGATTTACAACGACGCCGGCATCCCCCAGATCTCCCCATCGGCCACCAATCCCAAGTACACCCGTCAGGGCTATGCCGGCGTGTTCCGCATGGTGGCAGACGACGTTCACCTGGGCGGCACGCTCGGCAAGTACGCCGTCGAAACGCTCAAGGCCAAGACGGTGGCCGTCATCGATGACCGCACCGCGTACGGCCAGGGCGTTGCCGATGAGTTCGAAAAGGGTGTTGCAGCCGCCGGCGGCACCGTGGTGGGCCGCGAGTTCACGAACGACAAGGCAACCGACTTCAACGCCATCCTGACGACCCTGAAGGCCAAGAAGCCCGACGTCGTGTTCTTCGGTGGCATGGACGCCGTTGCAGGCCCGATGCTCAAGCAGATGAAGCAGCTCGGCATCAACGCCAAGTTCATGGGTGGCGACGGCATCTGCTCCAGCGAGCTGCCGAAACTGGCTGCCGATGGCATGGGTGAAGAGACCGTGTACTGCGCAGAAGCCGGCGGTGTCGAAGGCGAACAAAAGGCCGGCATGGACAAGTTCCGCGCTGACTTCAAGGCCAAGTTCGGCGCTGACGTGCAGGTCTACGCTCCTTACGTCTACGACGCAGTGAAGGTCATGGCCAACGCCATGGTTACCGCTGGCTCCGCCGACCCCAAGGTGTACCTGCCTGCACTGAAGTCGACCAACTACAAGGGCGTGACCGGCAACATCGCCTTTGACGAAAAGGGCGACATCAAGAACGGCGCCCTCACGCTGATGACCTACAAGGGCGGCCAGCGCACGACCCTCGCCGTGATTCGCTGATAGGCCCCATTCACGGGATCCATGCGATCCCGGTTCCAGAAAAGCCACCGCTTGCGGTGGCTTTTTTTGTGCAATCGGGTCGCCGTCCGATTTCGCTGAGAAACGGTGCGCATGCCCTGCGCGTCACCAGGCACCTCGTCCCTGCATCGGCTGCATGGGTGCCGTATCAGGTGTATTGATTTGTGGCTGGCCCCTTTGCGATTGCCTGAATTCGTTCGCGTGCGGCGATCAATCCAGTGGCTCGAGGTGTACTACAATTGGTTACGTCTGTTGACAGCCTGAGGCAAGGGTGGGTGGAGCTGGCTTGACAGTCCGTTCAACCGCGTTACCCGACCGTCCGGCACATTCACCGTGGTTGCAAGGTGCACCAGCGGGTGACACTCTGGTAAACGGTTCTTGTCACGCATTCCAATGGGTCGTCGGACGTCGATAGCTAATCTCCACATGAGCGAAACCATGAAAACAACTGCTGCAATTCCGGATGGGGCACGCCTGCGGCCTTCACCTTTTTCTGTTTCCCTGCTGTTTCTGATGGTGCTGAGTGCCTGTGGAGGCGGGAGCGAAGCAACTGCCCAAGGCCCGGTACCGTCTACCCAGGCCCCGGCTCCGGCTCCGGCGCCAATTCCAGCTCCTGCTTCTGTTGCGTCGCCGTCCCCCACACCGTCGCCACGACCGGCCTCGCCTGTCGGCGAGTCCAAGACGTCTGCGCGGGTGTTCTTCTCTGGGCACAGCCTGATCGACAACCCGTTGCCGGACTATGTCGCCTCAATTGCACAAAGTCTGAGCACCCCCATGTCGTGGAATCAGCAAAACCTCATCGGATCGCCCATTCGGGTCCGGACGCGCGGAATGAACTCGAGCGGCACTGCGTTTCCGGGTTACAGCACGGGGAAAAACCGCTCAGGTTCGGGGATGAATGTGGTGCAAGAACTCCGCCAGCCTCAAACCATCGGTGGTCAGCGGTACGACACCTTGGTGATCACCGAGCGTCACGACGTGGTGAGCACGCTGATCTGGGAAAACACCGTGGGCTACACGCGGCATTTTCATGAGCGCTTGATTGAAGGCAATCCCCAAGCCAACACCTATCTTTATCACTCCTGGCTGGGTATTCCCAACAAGAGCAGTCCTGGGTCCTGGATCAACTACGAGCGAGCGGTGGCGCCTGCCTGGCAATGTGTGGCCACTCGAATCAACCAGTCCATCCAGTTGGCGGGCCGGAGCGACCGTGTGGTGTACATGCCGGCAGGACTTGCATTGGCGAGCCTCGTGGAGCGTGCCACGCAGGGCGAGGGTGTTGCCGGCGTCACCGGTTCGAGCGTGCGTGAAACCGTGGATCGAATTTTCTCGGACGATGTTCACATGACGCCGCTCGGGGCCTACTACATGGCATTGGTGAACTACGCTTCGATCTACAGGAGATCACCTGTGGGCGCATGGGCACCATCCGGCGTGAGCAGCACGCAGGCGCAATCGCTTCAGAATGTCGCCTGGCAATCGGTGAGCGATCATTTCGCCAACCACACCGCGCCTGATCTGAATCAATGCCGTGCGGCTATGCGCGACACGGTTTGCGCGGCGTTCTACAACTTCACGAACGCACCGGGTCAGATCGCTTCCTGCTCGGCCCTCTTCGCGGCCAACAACTCGCAGAACCCGTTCTATTTCAATGCGGGAACGGACAGCAGCTCCTGGCTCCCGGCGCCCTGACAGCTTCGATCGGTCGCCATGGCGCCCGGCATGGCCCCGCGGGGTGGGTGCTGCCCGATGCTCAGTAGGCGTTCTTGCCTGAGAGCGCACCCAGCGTGCGGATGATGATGGTCAGGTCGAGCCAGAGCGACCAGTTGTTGATGTATTCGATGTCGGCTTCAATGCGTTCCTCCATCCGGCCGATCTCTTTGGTTTCACCGCGCAGACCACGCACCTGAGCAAGCCCTGTGATGCCCGGCTTGATGTTGTGGCGAGCGAAGTACGAGTCAATTCGCTGCGAGTACTCTTCATCGTGCTGAACCGCATGTGGACGTGGACCCACCAATGACATTTCGCCTTTGAGCACATTGAAGATCTGGGGGAGTTCGTCTAGACTGGTCCTTCGCAAGAAAGCACCGACCCGCGTGACGCGCGGGTCGTTCTTGGTGGCTTGCTGCACCACGCCGGCCTGAGGCTGATGCACGAACATGCTGCGAAACTTCCAGATGTGAAAAATCTTGCCGCTCCATCCCTTGCGGGCTTGCCTGAAGAACACCGGCCCGGCACTGTCCAGCTTGATGGCGATTGCGATGATCAGCAGGATGGGAGAAATGAGCAGCAATATCAGAGAGGCCAGCACAAAATCTTCAACGGCCTTGAGCAGCAGACGCGTGCCTGTGAGGGGCGTCTCGGACAGAGTCAGGAGCGGCAAGCCGGCAATTTCGCGTACGCTGTGGTTGACCAGCAGGAGCGAGAAGATGTCAGGCACCCAGTGGACCGCAACGTGTCGGTCGAGCAACTGGAAATACATGTGCTCGATCAGGTTGGACTCGCCCAGCGGGATCGCAAAATAAACGGTGCGCACATCGTGGCTGTCGATGATGGCCAGCATTTCCTCCAGGGGACCGATGATGTTCGGTTCATGAAGCTTGTCGAAATCGGAAGCTGCATACAGTGAAGCGCCGAGTTCGCTGGCGTTGTGTTGGCTGGCAGAGGAGAGCTCCAGACAACCGATGACATTCTGATTCAGCCAGGGGTTGCCCGAGATCTTGGTCTGTAAATACCGCGCCAGCTTGCCCGTGCCGATGATGAGCACATTCTCAGCCGGGATGGCATGGGACATGAGGCGGGTCTGAACTTCGCGGCCCAGATAGTGATGCAGCAGCTGCAGGAGGTATCCCCCCACATACAGTTGGCCAAGCACCAGTCGGGAGAAGCCTTCGGTCTGCTTGGTCGCGAACCCGACCACCAGCAGCAGGCCGTAAGCCAGCGACCAGGCCTTGAAGAGGGTCAATGCCTTGCGCGCGTAGCTGCCGTTGCTGCGATAGACACCGAACTGGTCATAGGCGAACACCATGCCCATGGCCAGCAGCAGCAACAGAATCGAATATTCGGCGGTGAGACCGCCGATCTGCCGTTGAACGAGCAAGAGCGCCAGCCCCATGACCAGCACGAGATCCAGCAAGGTTTGCACCGCCGTGGAAATGCTGCCGCGGCGCTTGAGGATGGATCGAACGGGTCGTTTGGATGAGACCATGGCGTCGCAGTATAGGTGTCGGAGGAACGTCGAAAACGCTTCTGGCGCCAGTGACGACGTGCGTTCTTCTCATCATGTGCGGATGTTCACGCTGGGGGTCTTCGCACGACACAAATGTTTGGCGGGCGCCCGCGACAAGCCATTTTTGATCAGCGAAGGGTCCACAACGTTCCCCGGTGGCTCAGCGTTGTGGCACTCCCGTTTTGGGATAGCTGGTGACGACCTCCCAGACGACTTGCTGCATCAGCCGAGCGGTTGCTTCCTCGGGCGCGTCGGCACCGCTCCCATCGGCCCGCTTGAGCCGATAAGGCAGACCCACCGGACTGCGTTGATACAGCACGGCATAGTGCGTCAGCGCGACCAGGTAGTTGCCGAGATCGTTGAGGTGGATGTTGTCCTGGGAGCCGTCCGGATTCCGCTTGAAGAGGTCGGTGCGTGAACTCACGTCGGGCAGACCGCCGGCGGCCTCGACGCGTCGCACGAAAAGAGCCAGCACCTGGCCTGCGGGAATCACGTACACGGGTCCGCCCGTGTCCTGATGGGCCAGCCCTTTGGCGAGCAATTCGCCTTCCCAATAGCGGCCCAGGTCCTTGTCCAGTCGAACCAGCCAACCTTCGGCATCGTCGAGGGGGTGCCACGTCTCGTAGAGAAACACGCGAGTGTCAGGACGATGCGCTCTCGCTTCGCGCGACCACATCCTCAGGTACTTGGGGGAGTCGTGGTGCTTGATCGCGTCCCGAATCTCGACCATTTCCGTCAGCACCAGGGCGTCGTATTCAGCGCTTCTGATCGCCTCGAGCGCGTCCCGATAGCGCGGATGAGCATTCTCCGTTTCGAATCCGTTGATCGGTACATCGGGCTCCCAATGGGATTTCAGCGTTGCACCCCAGCCGAGTTGAGAACGGTGGTCGTGTCCACTGCCCGCCAGCTGCTCAAGCATGGCGGGCATGTCGCGGTTGACCAGGCTGTGGCCAAGGTGGAAAACGCGAAGCGGTTTTTCTGGCGGCGACAGCGGTGTCGAATAGAGCTTTGCCAACTCGTCAGCGGGCATGGACTTCTGAAAACCGCACGCGCTCAAGGCCAGCAACAGGATGAAATTGGCGGTGCGCATCAATGGCATCGTCGAGGGCTCCCGGGTTGGAAGGGTTCAGTTTTTGATTGTCTATGCGTTGGCAGTGGGGGGCAACTGCGCACCCTTCGTGTCTGGCAGTGACACGTGCCGGCTCAAATGCCGGCTCAAGTGGCGGGAAAGTTCAACGGCGTTCGCTTTTTCCAGCATGTCGGCATGCTTGCCCGGCACGCGTTCGATGATGATGTTGCTGGCCAGTGCACCCCATCCATAGGCTGGTTCCGTAGCGGCATCGCCCGCGGCCTGAAAAAACGCCACCGGTATGTCACTCGAAACGGCCCTGTACTGCCTGATGGCGTTCGCGTAAACCTGATTGCGCCGTCCCCCGGCTTGAGTGCGCGCGATTTTCTGCTGGCGAAGCTGCTTGAACAGATGCAAAAGATGCTGCCATCCCTCCCGCTTGAGCATGCGCGTTCGCCGCAGGATGCCTGCCTTGATGTATTGCCAGCCCCGGCCGGGCAGTGCGCAGTCGAGCATCACCAGCAGGCCAACCTCCTCGTGCATTTTGATGAACCGCTGCGCCACTTCATAAGCCAGCACGCCCCCAATGGAGTAGCCACCCAGGTAGTAGGGGCCGTGCGGTTGCTGCGCCTTGATGAGATCCACGTAGGCGCCGGCCAGCACCTCGATGGAGAAAGGTGGAAGAGGCCGGTCCACAGGCCAGTCGAGCAGGTCGATCTCGGCCTGCGAATACAGGCCGTACACCGCCATGTTCACACCGAGCTCGCGTGCAACTTCCTGGTACATCCGGGCCCCCGCAAGCAGGAACAGAGCAGGCCCATCGCCACCCGGGCGCAGCAACGCAATCGACTTGTCCGCCAAAGCCGGCACACCCTCGAGCTGGCGCGCAATACCCGCGATGGTCGGAAACTCGAACAGCATGTTGAGCATGAACGGACGCTGGAATTCGAGCTCCAGGCGTCTCACCATTCGCACCGCGAGCATGGAATGTCCGCCCAGATCGAAGAAGTTGTCGTCTACGCCGAAATTGGCATGCAGCAGCAGTTCCTGCCATAGCGCGTGGATGCGTTGCTCCGTCTCGGTGCGGGGCGCTAGCCGATGGGCGTCGGGCACGGCCGTCATGACGGGTTGCGGCAGCGAGTTGCGGTCGATCTTGCCGTTGGGAAGGATCGGCAATTCCGGCACCCTGACCAACAGGGACGGCACCATCTGATCCGGGAGCCATGCCCGCGCCTGTTGCCGAAGCGCTTCGAGGTCGATCGACGGCTGCGCGGAAACGATGTACGCCACGAGGCGTTGATCCCCGGGGATGTCCTCTCGCACCATGGCCACGCTCCGCTGCACGCCAGGCTGGTTGCTCAGGAACGCTTCGATCTCGCCGAGTTCAATGCGGAAGCCTCGGAGCTTGACCTGATCGTCCAGGCGCCCACCGTGCTCCAGTGAACCATCGTGGCGCCATCGTCCCCTGTCACCCGTGCGGTAGCAGCGCTCCCCGACGGTACCCGCTTCGCCGAAACCCCGAAGGCCAGGCACCCGAAAACGTTCCTCCGTGAGCTCAGGCCTTTTCCAGTAACCGTCGGCAAGACCCGCTCCTCCGATCCAGATTTCCCCCCAGGCACCGCAAGGCTGCAAGCGACCTTCTGCATCGAGCACGGTGATCACGGTGTTGTCGATCGGAGAACCCAGGGATATGGCGGCATCGGGCTTCACGCGCCAGCAACTCGACCAGACCGTCGTCTCGGTGGGCCCGTACATGTTCCAGGTCTCTTCACATCGATCAAGCAAAGCCTGGGCCAACTGGGTGGGCAGTGGTTCCCCACCGACCAGTGCCCGCATGCCGGGTGTCGAGGACCAGCCCGCTTCCAAGAGAAGCTGCCAGCGTGAGGGCGTGGCCTGCATGAAAGTCACGTCATGCGTCTCGATCAGCGTCTTCAACGCGGCGCCATCGACGGCCTCGCTGTCGGAAGCCAGCACGACCGTGGCGCCCACGCTCAGGGGAAGCAACAGTTCCAGGACGGCGATGTCGAAGCCCAGGGTGGTGACGGCGAGCACCCGGTCGCTCTGCCTGAGACCTGGCTCGCGGGTCATGCTGCGCAGGAAGTTGACCACCGAGTGCTGCGACACGACCACGCCTTTGGGACGCCCGGTTGAGCCCGACGTGTAGATGAGATAGGCTGGCGAGAGGCTGACAGGGTGCTCTATGGCAACTGGCGCAGAGGCCCGCAGGGCTTCGTCGATACGAAGACCAGGCACCTTGGCAGTCGACCAGGTGCTCAAGGTTTCCGAGGTGCCGATGATCAGAGAGAGATCAGCGTCTTCAATCTGATAGGCGATGCGTTCTTTGGGGTAGGAAGGGTCGAGAGGGACATACGTCGCCCCGCCGCGAATGGTGCCCAGCAAGGCAATCAACAGATCTGGCGTTCGCGGCAGACAAAGGCCGATGCGGGAGCCGACCGAGTAACCGCTGGCCTGCAAGTGGCCCGCCACGGCCTGTGAAGCACGGTCCAGCTCGCTGTATGAAAGCCGGCGATCCTCGAAAACCACGGCCGTGGCCGCTGGATCGACGCGCATGCCCTGCGCGAGGAAATCGGCCAGGCCAAGTTCGAAGCCTGACCGGCTCGGACCTTTGCCCCAGGCCAGCAGTTGCGCTTGCTGTGCGGGCTCCAGCCACATCCATTGCGACAGCGGCGTTCGCGCGTTGTCGACGGATGACTCGAGCAGCGTCAGAAGTTGCCTGCCCATCCGTTGCACGGATGCTTCTTCAAACAGGTCGGTGCTGTATTCGAGCACCATGGAGCGGTCGAACAGCGGGTCGACGATCAGGGTGAGATCGACCTGTGCAGCCCGTCGGTTCACATCGACGCGGGACCAGCTGAGCCCGTCACCGAAGTCCACCCAACGAACCGGCGCGTTCAACAGGTTGAACATCACGTTGAACAGGGGTGGCTGAGCAGGCTCGCGTCGATGGTTCAGCGTGCGAACGAGCAGTTCGAACGGCATGTCCTGATGCTCGTAGGCTTCCAGTGCCGCTTCCTTGACGCGCTTGAGCACGGTAGCAAAATCGGGATCGCCCTCGAGCGATGAGCGGATCACCAGGGTGTTCACGAGGGAGCCGATCAGATGCTCGGAAGCATGGTTGTGCCGGTTGGCGATCGGCATGCCGATCGCCAGGTCGGTCTGGCCGGTGTGTTTGAGAAGGAAGACCTTGAAGAGCGCCAGCATGGCCATCGCCAGGGTGGCACCCTCGCTCGCAGCGAGGGCGGCCAGACGGTCCACGGCGTCGCGCGGGAGTGGCATCCGCACATTGGCGCCCTGAAAGCTGGGTTGGCGGGGGCGCGTCCGGTCGGGTACAAGGGCCACCGCGCGGAGGTCGGTGAGACGTCGGAGCCAGTACGCCGACTCGCGATCCCGTCCACCGTTTTCGAACCAGCGGCGATGCCAGTTGGCGTAGCTTGAGAATCGAGGGCGGGGCCCTGGCAGGACGGGTTCGGGCGTCGTGCGTGCGAGTTGGTAAGCGGCGCTCAGATCTTTGCCCAGCACCGCGTAAGACCATTGATCTGACACGATGTGGTGGAGCACCACCAGCAGCACATGCTCCTGCGGCGCCAATTCGATCAGCCAGGCGCGCATGAGCGGCCATTGGTCGAGATCGAATGGCTGCTGACTCAGGTCGCTCAGCAGGTTCGAGAGTACGGCGTCGCTGTCTGTCCCCCTGTATTGCGGGGCATCCAGCCGGGCAAGCCGGAACGCGTGGGGCAGCACGTGTTGCGCCACCGGGCCGTCTTCGGTGGGGACGAACCGGGTCTGCAGAATTTCATGGTGATTCACCAGTGCCTGGAAGGCGCGCTCGAGGGCGTCGGCATCCATGGCTCCCCTGAAACGCAGTGCCAGTGGCACGTTGTACGCGCTGCTGGTGGGCGCGAGCGTCTGCATGAACCACATCCGCTCCTGGGAGTACGACAAGCCAGCGGTTGTCGTCACGTCATCCACCACATCGCGTTTAGCCGTTTCGCTGTCATCCCCTGATGTCGGGCCTGCAGCGGCGCGCAAGTTTGCCAGCGTCCGCGCCATGCCGCGAAGCGTCGGATCGGCAAACAGCGCTGAGATGGGCAGGTCGACGCCCCACCGGGTGCGGACCCGGGAGAGCAACTGGGTTCCCGTGAGCGAATCGCCACCCAGGTGAAGGAAGTGGGCGTCTTCAGGCACATTGGGCAGGTTCAGCACATCGGCCCACAGCCCGGCAAGCTCGCTCGTTTCTTCGGCGGGCTCGTGATCGAGAGTCGGCTGTGCAGCGGCCAGCTCCAGGCGTTCTGCAGCAAGTTCGCCGGCGAGAAACATGCGCCGGGCTTCGAGCCGCTGCAGTTTGCCGCTCGAGGTCCTGGGCAGCACCCCGCCGCGCAGCAGAACCACATCCAGCGGATCGACTTCATGGGCTTCAGCGATGGCGCGGCGAAGGAGCGCCTGCAGCCCGGTCGCTTCCGTGGACGCCAGTTGCTTGCGCACCTCCACCAGCAACAGAACGCGCTCTCTGCCCCCATGCTCCACTGCGCATGCCACGGCCCCTTTGGGCCGGACCTGGGCGGACGCACTCAGGACCGTCTCCTCCAGGTCCTGTGGGTGAATGTTGCGTCCGTTGACGATGATCAAGTCGCTGTGGCGGCCCGTGACGAACAGTTCTCCGTTCCTGAAGAACCCGAGATCGCCCGTTCTCAGGAAGTTGGCTTCGGCGCCCGGTTCGTCGATGCGTTGCGCGAATCTCTCGGCGCTGGCCTCGGGTTGATTCCAGTAGCCCATGCCCACACTCGGACCACGGACCCAGATCTCGCCCACCTCGTCTGGCGCGCAGGGCAGTGCGGTGGCCGGCTGGACGATGCGCACTTCAAAGCCAGGCAGCAGCGTCCCGCTGCCCACCACTTCCATTGCGCCGTCCCCGGTGATGGGCATTTCCAGCACGCGGCGCTGCCCTTCCAGCATGCTTCGGTCGATCGACAAGACCTGCGGCACTTCCCGGGAATTGCCGATCGAGACGGCGAGCACCGCTTCAGCGAGCCCGTAGGATGGTGCGAAGGACTGGGCTCGGAAGCCCGAACCCGAGAAAGCCTCGGCAAAGTTTCGAAGCGTTTTTGGGCGAATCGGTTCTGCCCCGCAGGTGGCCAGCCGCCAGTGGTCGAGCCGATGGTTCCAATCGGGTTGTCGAGCCAGCGCGTTCACGCAAGCTTCGTAGGCGAAATCCGGTGCGCCGCTGTGGGTGATCTTGTGGTGAGCGATGGCCTCGAGCCACCTGAGCGGCCGCAGCAGAAACTGCTGCGTCGACATCAGATGCGACGTCGAGCCTGCGTACGCTGGCGCCAGCAAGCCATGCACCAGGCCGTAGTCGTGGAACCAGGGGAGCCATGTCAGAGACCGCAAGGATGCAGGATCCATGTCTTCGACACCCGTCAACGCCGCGCACTGGGCCACCAGATTCGCATGGGTGATCTGCACCCCTCGGGGCCGACCGGTCGAGCCGGACGTGTACTGAAGATAGGCCAGGTCTTCGGGACGAATCTGCGGGCCGACACCGTTTGCGTGCCCGGCCGACGACGAGGGCACGCGCCAGTCCCCCAGGGATTCCAGCGACGACCAATTGACGTGCGGCACCTGGGTGCGCGCTGCGGCGAGGTGTTCAGTGCGGGTGAACGCCATGGCCACTTGCGCGTCTTCGCACATGGACTGAAGCCTGCGCCAGCTGATGCGAGAGCGCCGCGCGTCCGGAGCGGGTGCGGGGACGGCCACCACGCCCGCCAGCATGCAACCCCAGAAAAGCAGCACCGCATCGAGGCAGTTGTCGTAGGCCAGCAGGACGCGGTCGCCCCGGCGAACGTTGTTCAGCAGACGGGAGGCGATGGTTTGCGCAGCTTCATACAGCTCACCGTAGGTAAGCGTTTCGGCTGAGACGAGGTCTGCCTGAAGCAGAACAATGGCGTGTCGGCTCTTGAACTGCTCAGACCATTGTTGGACAAGACTTGCAAGGGTGGACAAGGCAGCTCTGGATAATGACGGGTTCAAAAGAAAACCCGACCTTTAAGTCGGGCAGATGGGAAGTCGGGCGGCATCGAAAATGGGCGCTCGACCCCAGTCCGGAGCTCGGGAATGCAGGGCTGATCGAGGTTTATATCACGGTGCTCAGGCATGAAACACGGTGGTCGACACTGGGCGAACAGCAGCCGTGTTCTATTCACGCATTCCCTCCGAGAATCAATTCCGTCAGTACGGTTGACCCATGAAAAGTAATCGCCTTTTGATCCTGCCCAGTCTCGACATCGGTGTGGCGCCTGACGGCAGGATCAGGCTCACCGGAAAGTTCATCAGCGGTTTGACGATGTCGGCCGCAAGATGGGGGGGCCCGGTCGAGCTGCTGGCGCCGCAGGACCCAGCCAGAGAATCGGGCAATCTCGACGATGTCTGGGTCCGGCCCGAGGAATTGCCTTTCCAGGTGACCGTCGCGAGCTTCGACAGCGAGGAAGCTCGCCAGGCGGTGGCTCGGTCTGCTGTGGTGCAGGGGGGGGCCGACCACCGCCTGAACCACATGCCCGCGATGTGCCGCGCCGTGGGGGCGAAGTACGTGTTGCTGACCGAGTACACGCTGCGAACACGCTGGCAGATCATCGACTCTGAACCCCTCAATCCGCTTGTGGCTTGGCGTCGCAAGGCCTGGGCCTGGAATCAGGAGCGGGCCAATGTCGCGGCAGCCAAGGCGTCTGCCGCCGTGCACTGCAACGGCACACCGACGTACGAGGCTTACCGGTCACTCAATGAGCGAACCCTGCTGTACTTCGACAGTCGGGTGGAGGAGGCCATGCTGCCCGATGCGCCAAGGGTAGCCTCCAATTCGCAGCCCTGGTCCGAATCGTCGCCGATCCGGCTGGCTTTCTCCGGGCGCCTCAATGCCATGAAGGGGGCCGATCACCTGGTGCTGGTGGCCCGGGCGCTGCGCGACCTGGGTGTGCCTTTCATCCTGGACATCTACGGTGATGGTGTGTTGGTGCCGGCCATGCAGGCGATGATTTCGGCAAATGGACTGGAGCGGCAGGTGCGACTCGGCGGCGTGCTGGACTTTGGGTCGCAACTGATGCCCACCGTGCGGGGCCAGGTGGACCTCTTCGTCTGCTGTCACCGACAGGGTGATCCGTCCTGCACCTACCTTGAGACGATGGCGTGCGGCGTGCCCATCGTGGGCTACGCCAACGAGGCCTTCGAAGGCCTGCTGCGCCATTGCGCGGCCGGTACGAGTGTGGCCATGAACGATGTCCAGGGCCTGGCGCAGGCCATCCAGCGACTGGCCACGGATCCTGCCCGACTGGCCGGCATGGCTGCTGCAGGGCTGGCGTTCGCGCGCCAGCACACCTTTGATCAGACCTTCAGCCGCCGCATGCAAGGCATGGCCGAGCTGCTGTGAAACCGGCCTCCCCGTTGATTCGGGGACCACGCCATCAGTTGCTTTCGGGCGTGATCACCCACGACACGACGTGGTCGGGTGAGCAAAGGATGCGGCCCGTGGTCCGGGCAGCGCAGGCGCTCGGAACTTCCAACGCAGGCAGGATGCACGCGGCAAAACCGTTCATGCCATCCAGAAGGCAGATCTCCACATCCTGGAATTCCAGCATCTGACCATGAACGGGGTACTGCCACTTGAAAACCGCTTCCTTGGCCGAAAACACACGAACCACCGCCAAGCCCCGCTCGGGCGCCGGTAAGGCCAGCAGGTTTTCCTGCTCGGTGGGCGTGCAGATGAGTGGCCACAGAGCCGGTTCGATCGGCGCATGCATCTCGATGTCCAGACCCAGAGCGCGCACCCTGGCGCTCGAGGCGACGGCCACCAGGCAGGCGTCGCGGGTATGGGAGATCGAGCCGGTCAAGCCCTGTGGCCACTGTGGAGACCGGTCGGTGCCGCTCGGCACAGGGGCCTCGGGCCAGCCAATGGCGCGCATGGCCAGTCGTGCGCTTTCGCGCCCGGCAGCGAACTCCCGCTGGCGGCGATCGATGGCGCGCGCAACCGCGATCGCCTCCTCGGGGTAGAGCCTGCGCACGTCGCCGTCGACACCGCTGGCGACCACCCCGACGTGCGGCCCCAATGCATGGGCCAGCGTCCGCTGCAGCTCGATGAGCGTACCGTTGACGCGCACACTCATCGGACGGCTACTCAGTGGCTTTGCCCGCCCGCATCGCCCTGCGCCGTGACATGGCATCGTTGCGCGCCTGCGCGCGCCCCGCAGCCTCCGCCGCGGCAGCGGTGGTGTCCGCTGGCCGATCGTCCAGGTGCTGTGCCAGGGCCGACAGCGTCGGGAAGCGGAAGATGTCGGTGATGCTCAAGCGGGTGGAGCCCAGCGCCTGCTTGATCTCGCGGTGCGCCTGCACGGCCAGCAGGGAATGACCGCCCAGTGCGAAGAAGTTGTCTTTCGCACCCACCTGCGGCACCCCGAGCACGCGCGCCCACACATCCGCGATGGTTTTTTCCACGGCGTTTTCGGGTGCCACGAAAGCTTCCGTGCGTTCCCGCAGCGTGGTTTGCGACGGCGCGGGCAAGGCCTTGCGGTCGACCTTGCGGTTGGGCGTGAGCGGGAACTCGTCGATGGTGACGAAGTGCGCCGGCACCATGTGTTCGGGCAACTTTCCGGCGATGGCGTCGCGCACGGCATCCACCTGAAGTCCCGGGTCGGTGCGCAAGTAGGCCACCAGTCGCACGTCGCCCGGGTTGTCTTCCCGGGCGGCCACCACGGCCTGTCGCACGCCGGGCTGGGCCTCCAGCACGGCTTCGATCTCGCCGAGTTCGAGTCGGTAGCCGCGGATCTTCA
>SXGT01616633.1_pt1 | contig 15708 bp, 10 predicted proteins | sample 3176221 | NCBI WGS metagenome assembly SXGT01 (sample SAMN11356862, study PRJNA531348) | freshwater metagenome | isolation source: freshwater sample F1-120 | place: China: Fuxian Lake, Yuxi | collected 2017-12-25
TAATAATAATGAATAATAATAATAAATAATTATATATATTATTTGTAAATGGAACAAGGCGGTAGTGCGGTTGTTCCTGAGGTAAATTATTACGATTGTGGTAATTTTGTATTCATATTTGGCCCACTATTTTCATTTAAAAATGAAATAGAGGGGCGTCCTCGTCCAATTCGCCCATTATTATTAGTGCAAGTTAGAAGAAAACCCGAAGGCTGGCGCGTTGGCGCGGATGGCGAAGGATTGGTTTTGGATCATTATTTCTTTGTATATTGCAGTGTAAGTAGTGCAAAATTAAAACTATTTATAACTGGTAAGCTAGGCAACGAATATTGGAAGGGTGTCAGTACTTTAACGTCTACTTCATTGTATCCGCCTATAAATGAAGTCGGATTGCGCGTTTTTACACGATTATTGGATACACCATTTGAAGTGTCGGATATTGTCGATGTACCTGGAATACTAGGTTGTTTACATAGGTGTATGCCACAGGCGTTGCCGTTGCCATCTACCGGACAGATGATGCAACATTTTAGAATCAACGATGTGAGTGGCTTTTTACGTAGACCCCTTAGTGATAATCAAGATGTAAAGGTTTTCCCAATTTCACTTTTTACGACATTTCATTTTGAAAATAAAACAGTGCACAGTAGTATGCGTGTGCCTGATAGTTTTTATAGGTTTCTTGATTTCCTTGCAATGAATAAATCTACAGACAATTTATTATTATTATCTGTAAGATGCGTTGATGGCGTATTGATAATTGAAGAACGAAAATATCTGGGCCAACCTTCTAATTTACCGCCGGTATTGGCTTGCGCACTTTCATTAACGACTCCACTTGACAAAAGAACACATTCAGTATTTTGGCCTTATGAAGCCCAAGCCCGAAAATTAATATTCGGAGAAAAACCACCGAATGAAGTAGTAGTTCAAAGACCATTTCCAGATACTCTAATGCTAGGACGATTTTCAATAACCGATATGATTTCAAGACACATCAATCTCGCCGAGATTGATCCTATACAACAATCTAAGGTTTGGAACAAATACCTACAATATTATTTTCGGACACTATTATTCGGATACGAAGAAAATGTCAAGGATTTTTGTGATATGTTATTGGAAATGTCGGAAGAAGGAGATATCGGCATAAAAAAGCAAAGGCAAGATCCAATAGAATTAGTTGTGTCTTCTATTATGAAAGAAGATAAACAACACATAAAAAGCGCAAGGGTTCAGAATGCACAACGCGCGGATGAAGTAGCCAAGTTAGCTGCGGTTCAAGACGATGGGTTTGTATTCCAGTTAGATCACCCGCAATTATCTGAACTACGCAAGTTCGATGTAACTGTTGGTGATGAAATATTTAATATTTCAAAAGGAGGTAAACAACAAGATATGAGGTTACACGTATTAGCATCGTGTGATTTGACATTATTACATAAATCTGACGGTTCGAGATTAAAAATATGGTTTTATGTAATTGAACGTGCCGGTGACCCTGTCGCGTATCCTCATCACGTTAGTATTGAAACCGGTCCCGCAATGCAAGTTACAGAATGCGGAACTGGGTTAATAGATCCAAGCTATTTATTAGAAACAACCGTATTGATACAACACGCTGCTTCTGGAAGATATGTTGATAATTATGAAGCTTGGGCAGCAGCAGCACAAGAATTGAGCACCATTTCAAGAAGGGTTGTTGCTCAATATACGAGTACGAGTACGAGTACGAGTACGAGTATGTTACTTGATGATGACGGTGGTGCAGCACAAGGAGGCGGATCCGCATTTAAAATACGTTCATTTAAAAATCATAAACATAATAAAACATACAGAAATAAATCGCGAAATAAGAGACACATAATAAATAAGCACTCGCGCAAAATGCAGAGAAAGCAACCACGACGAAAAAGTCATCGGAAATAATGTATTATGACATTCATTCATTTATTCATTCATTCCGCCTCCAGTTTCACCCAACAAGGAATATAAGGTGCATTCGATAATTCACCTTTTATTTTACGAGAGAATTCCGGGAATGGAATCTTGATTTTTGCATCTTCGCCGGTTTTTATAAACTGGTTTAATACCTTATACAATTCGCGTATCGCCGGATACGACATATTCATCTGAAGTTCGGTTAATTTATCGATGATTGGGCGAACTTGCGCACGTCGCTCTTCTTGTGTACGTTCATTTTGAGAAGCGTGTGTATTGTCAAGTCGCCGCCTTTCCGCCTCTTCTTTTTGCTGCTGTTTCTTCATATTTCGCTTCCAATGTTTTCCCGTTCCATATCTCGTGTTCGATGCAGGACAGTCTTCGACATCGGCGTCGTGTTCGGTGTGAATCAACGGTTTTTCGCATATAAGTAGCTCGCTCTTGCCCGTGCCGGTGCCCGTGCCTGTGCCCGTGTCTATCACCGGTGATTCAATATGAATATCTTCAAGATCTTCCGGAATAACGAACGCCTCTTTACGCAGTTCATTTTCAATCGCCTTTTTTTGCCGAATAGTCTCGATTGCCCGGTCAATATCTTCCTGTGTACTCCCAGGTGGTAATGAAGTTGTGGCCGCAGTGACATTTATTTCAGACGACTCAGCAGCTCCCATCGTACGTTTGCGTTTGCTTTTTTGCCGAAAATAATAGATTAGAAATACGGATGTTCGAGAGATTATACTAAACTACCGAAATATATTTATATGCTAAATACAAAAATACTAAAATACTACGTCGTGATCTTCGCAATACATTTTATCTCCCTTACGTATTTCAAACACATCTTGAAATATTTTACTTCGCATAAGTGGCACATTTGTTCTGATCTTCAAATCAAGATGTGGATTTGTAATTACTTGCACTAAAATCTCTCGGCGTGTCGCAAATGCCCTGCTTTGTATCGCATAATATGTATAAAAGTGTTGGAATGAAATCCGGCGCATTTGTTCGGACGCCGACGACATCGACGACACCGACGAGACATTGTCGTCATCGTGGTTCCGTTGATGAAATTCATTTAATGCATCCTCGCATACCGACAATCCGGTAATATCAGCGAGGTTTTCGGATATTGACAGTTTCCCGTCGATGACAAACCCGTACCTTTTCGAGATTTCTTCGTATTGTCGGCAAATCCGGTTTATTTTCCGTTCATAAATTGCAATGTCTTTGGGCGACCACCAATTTTTAACAATTCCCCTATAATCATAAGTACGTCCATTTACGTGAAGAGCGTGCGATAGTTCGTGACCTAGTGTATAACCAAGCGCCGCAAGATCATATTCATACCCGCGACCAAATTGTATATTAAGACTATGCATATACGCAACAGGAATATATACCGAGTTATTATTTGACATATAATACGCATTCACGATATAAGCCTGAATTCCATTCGTTTTCATTTTTGTCCAGTTCATCGTATCTATATCATCTAGGTCTAGCATTCTAGCAGCCGAATCGCCGGCGATTACTGAATGTGTGGCAAGGTATTTCGTATGATACTCGCTACATTTTAATAGATTCCCCCAAGCATCCTTTGGATCATAATGCAGGTGAGACGGATCCTCCGCGGTAATATTATTTTCGCCAATGAATAATTGTATCGTATTTAACTTTTTTAGTGCACCCTTTTTGGTATACGGCGTCATCCAACTATTTCTCTCAATACGCTTTTTATAGCATTCAGTCATTGTTTCCGCCATCTCTCGAACCTTTGCAATCATTTCCAAATTTTTATGCCGTTTTGTATATTCGCGGTCCATTAATTTCGGGAATGCGTAGGCCAATCCTATAATCGGGAAATATTTCCGAGGAAAATGTGTGTCTCTTCCGCGGAGTAACGTTTCATTGAAATCCAGGAAAATCTCTCGCCACTCGTCGTGGAAACAAATAATTTGCCGCATATAAATAAAAAACCAATAACTCTTCCATTTATCAGACGCCCATTCCTTTTTAAGCCGACACATTACTGTTTTTAAATAGCCGACTTGCTGTGCGATATAGTAGGACGGTATATCCTCCTTTTTATACCCAATGCATTCAGCAAGGGCTGACCAGTCAATATCTGTATGCGCAGTTGAGTCGTCGATGAAGATGCGCGATGCACCGCGAATATTATATGCGTAATGCGCCGGTCGCAGTTCATCTTCGTCCTTTTTCGCGGTTGATGACCATTCCGCTCCGCAGTTCGTATCGCGAGTTCGCCGAGTTTTTTTCACTTTTACTTTATCAGGTTGAATATCCGGATGCGTGGATGTTGCATAAATATGCGCGTAATTTTGGTCATATCGAACATCAATATTATTCATATCTTTCATTAAAGATGCCTCGATATCAAATACATTCTGCGCACTTATATTATGTTTTTTTTCGTAATCTGCACCTAAACATTTTGTGAATACTACGTCGATGAATTTCAAAAATGCACGCGTGATCTGGTTCTTGTAGTTGATATATTCGATTGTTTTTGTCTCTGGTCCATTACTGTCGCCGGTAGTGTCTTTAATAATATCACCTGAAAAATGTTCCTTTGCACTTACATTTAATTTTACACCGCGCATTTGTTGTTTGATTACTTTATCTTCCATATAAAAACGATAATCGTATAATGATAATGACGGAGACGATAATAATGGCGATAATTTCCCGCTTACATAATCATCTGAGCTGACTGACCATACTACCGGCGATGCCCATTTTATCATTTCATTTTGATTTATATATCCCAAGAATTTCCATAAATTATTTTCCTGCACCATATTATCGTATGTCTTACAGTAATTTTCAATATGACATAATACGGGTTCTTTGTCCAGAGTGAGAAATGACCTATACAAATTGTAAAACTCGCGCGATTTACCCTCACATTTTGTAGGACCGCCGTGTTCTTTGATATATTCGTCGATCATAGAATTTACATTTTTATAGGTATCATCTTGAATCAACGAGAAGTTGTCGAGGGGGCGAATATATCGCATATCTCTCGGTAACGTCTTTGGCACTTCTTTAATCCATTTATAATTTGCCCATATGTAGAAATTATCGCGCTGACTTTGTTGTTCTAAATGCCTCGCAGATATAGTATGTGCTTTTCTTTTTTTATGATGTTGTCGTCGCCGCCGATTATGCGACGCTGTATGTGATGGCATAACACTACTTATATATTAGGAATATTATATTCGGCATTGAATACAATATTCAGAGTCCGCGTCAGCGTCCGCGTCAGCGTCCGCGTGAGCATCAGCGTCCGCGTCAGCGTCAGCGTCCTAGCATTTGAGATGTGGCCGCTTTACTGCGCGATTGTATAAATTGCAGTCAGGTTTGAAAACCTTACTTTTAATAAAATACGGAGCACCCATACTGCCTCCGTGATAACTACCGGCATTTGCAGCAGCGTGACCGTACGCAGACATAAATGATGCACCATTCTTCGTGATTGTTTCTAATTTGAGTCGCTCAAGGCGCGTACCTGCTGAAACTGCACCCTGAACGCCGTATTTCTTATTATTCGGTTTATGAATAACTGTTTCACGGCAATTTCGGCTGTCTTGCACCGTCTCATATATTCGCTCCGCATTTCCGCAGTTTGTAGAATAATACACCTGAGAACCTGTTGCAGAATTGCTTGGATTAACGGGTATGCCATTTGCATTCACATATTGATTCGGTGTCGCAGTCATTTTAGAAAAGGTTTGCTTTTGCTGGTATGTGCGGCATCTAGCTTGCAGGTAGGAAGCGCTATTTGTATGATATGCGCGACTTACATTTGTAGAACCAGAACGAACGATTCGTTTACGGGGATTTATACTCAGATTTTTGATTTCATACACACCGGTGTTTATCTGATAAGCGCCTGGTGTACCTGGGGTGCCAATCTGCTTATAACCAGGGTTATATACTGTTTCATTAGGCATACATTCTCTTAAAAACGGCCTTGCAATATCCTCGACGATATAGTTTTGTTTAGAAGCTGGGCGTGAATCGCAGCCGCAATTTGCCCCCCTAAATACAAGACCGCCGGGACGATCTATAAACCCGATGGTTGGCCTGGACTTATTCGAGTTCGCCGGTGTAAGACTTTTACGCCAATGTTTAATTGGGCGAGCGATAAACCTATTTGTTTTTATTGTATTCTTTGTGTTTGGGAAAGGACATCCGGCGGATCCGTTTCCATTTACATCGGGGTTTGCAGGTGTAACTGCTCCATTTGTTGCGGGACGGTTGTAGCCTGGATAAACACTTCGAGTTGTACTTTGCTTCGTAGAGCGGATCGCCATTTTCATTGTTGATCTAAAATTAAGAGGCCAAGAAACGAAATTTTTAGGTTGTGTTGCCATATGATATATTATTATGATTATCGAATCTAATATTACGATAGAATATTTTATTTAGGATTATTTAATCCTAATATAGGATTAAACCCCCAAATTTAATTTAGGTTTTATATGTAATATCGGATAATCTATACATAAAATGTTCAACTTTCTTGAGTTTTATAGCAAAAATATGATCAATTTGTTGCTCTTTGTATTCATCGGGTTTTTAATTGCAGTAATCGACATTTCATTTCGTAAAATTATTAAAAGGGTATATCTAAATGTTCGAAGAAATATTATGATTCGACACGGGATTGGAAAAGAGGGTCTTGATATGGCAAGTATAGATAAACTCGAAGATAAAACAAAGGAAGAGCCGGTGGATAAAGTAAAAAAAGGGGGGAGTAAAGGCAAGGGCAATGGCAAGGGCAAGGGCAAGGGCGGCGACGACGACGGTGGCGGCGACGGTGGCGACGACGGCGAGGACGAAGAAGGCGAAGGCGAATGCCCCAAAGACTGCGAAGCGGTTACAAAATTACAAGAACGATTGACTAAACTAATTGCCGATGCTACAAAGCTAAAAGAAGACGTGAAAAATAATAATATAATTATCGAAAAGCAACAAAAGATTGTCGTTGAATTACAGGCAAATGTAAAAGATCTAATAGATTCGTCAAATAAATAACAACTGCATACGGCGGGATAAATATGAAAAATAAAATAATATAATTGAATATCATAAGTATCAGATGTCATCAATAACCACTGGTGATGAGCCTATAAAAATATTAAAAGAATCAATAGTGGATCACCCCATATTAAAGTATAAAATGGTTATTGTTTTCGTATTATTGGTATTTTTCGGTCTATTGTTTATATTTATAATACACTCATTTACATCAGATAAAAATATTACAGGACACAGTTTTTGGAAGCATTTATTTGTAGAGCCGAATATGAGCGAATATAATGATAGTAATACACACGACGATATTTATGATTACAGGTATAGTAATATGCGTGCATCAAGTGCCGCTGTATTTCGAAAGGCAATTGAAACATTTGACACGAAAACGTTACCAAAAGCCTCCGCGTCGGACGGTAAAACGACTGCAAAGGATGGGTCATATTCAAGCGCTGATGTTGATGGTGCGAAAGAGGAAATTGCTTCTAAAAAAACCACACCGTGTAGTACCGATTGCGGGCAATATGTAGCACTTCAAGGAAAAATAAATACATTAGGTAAAATGGTCGATGAAGTTAAAGCGCAAAAAGACAAAATAAAACAAGTGGGTGATGGAATACAGGCAGTCGGTAATGAAATCAAAAATCTCTCGAAATCACTTACACCAAATGGTAAATTCAAGGCGAAACTCAAGTAGCCCTCATAAATTTAATATATCCTAATTATAACGAATAGAACATTACTTATAATTATTACTTATAATTATTACTTATAATTATTACTTATAATTATTTATTATGTCACAAGAAGATAGTTCATTTTTAGGACCTTCCTATGATTATTGGAAAAATATCAAACAGCCCAGTCAAATGGGAATGTCTCCCGCCGGGACTTTAGATGCCCTTGCAACAAATGTTGACGGACTTTTATCCTACGTACAGGTGCTTGTGACTGGTGGCGGTAATGCAAGTAAAACCGGCAAGCCACTTGGAAATAAGTTTTTCTTAAAAACAAATGGAAAATGCCGCGAAATGTCAATAGAAACCTGGAAAAAACAGCAGGAAGAGGATAACAAATGGAATAATGATTATGAGCAAGTTGACAAGGATTTAAAAAATAAATCAATATCGGAAGACGAGGCGACTAAGAAAAAAAACGAGTTGAGTGCAATAAAAGATAAACGCGATAAAGAACGCGAAAAGGCGCATAATAAAATCGTGGATCGCTGGATCTATGTAAATAATATTCCCGACGGAACAATTCCATTTATTTCAAGTGGCGCGGATGGTTCGTCATTTACCGACCTTCGCGGTTTAATTCCGGGCGCAATGGGCAATTTAGCCGCTCTGAACCCAGCACCATTATTTAAAGCATTTGTTACTGGATCTACGCCGGATTGTGCAGAAATATCATTAGAAACAGTAGATCAATCAAATACAAAAAGGGCTGAAAAACGTCATTTAGCGTTAATGGATGTTGAAGTTACAAACCCGTGCTATTTTAGTAATGGGTCTAATCCTATCTCTGGAAGCACGTGTCAAGGATTTACTACGGTTACCGCTGATTCTGCGAAGAAGAATAATAATAATAATAATAAAAACACCAACGCGAATGGAAATACGAATGGCGGCGGTGTCGGTGTCGGCGGCGAAATGGCGCTTGTTTCTGAAACCGGTGAAACCATTGGACTATATGAAACCGGCAGTTTAGCAGGTTCGTCGGGATTAGCGTATCAAACTACACATCGTAGTCCATTAAGTTATAATATTGCTAATAATAAAGCAACAATGACTTCCGGATTAGGATACGCCAGTTTTGACTTTCCTAATAAAAATGGTAAAGCTGCTGCACCTGAAAGAGTATCTAGTAAAGGTGTACTCGACAAACATAATGCTGTTACATCGTCGTTTTTTAAAAGCCCGATTAATGATAACGAATACCGAGCCGAAGGAGCCGAAGGAACTGAATCACCGTCTATGTATGATACATTGATGTCGAAGTTATCAAACATAATAGACCCGGATCACGGGAGTGATAAACCATCGACCACACGTGATTTATCGAAGATTGATGGCGGTATTCACGTCGAAGTATATTATGCAAGTATCTCGTTTCTGTTGCTTTATTTCATATATAAAATGAATTATAAACCGTCGAAATAAGCGGCGGCGGCAACAGCGGCAACAGCGGCAACAGCGAGTATTATATGTTTGGTAAACATAAACATATAATATTTTAACGATTGCAATGGATGGATTGATTATGCCTTATTTTTAAGTGTTTTGTGTCGGTTTCTTCGATTATGGTGTCTGTGTGTTTTAATATGATTCTTCTTTACAAAGTGACTACGTCCACCTAATATTTTTGCAATCTCGCCAGATATTTGTCCTGATGGTGGTGCTGGTGCTGCTACTGGTGCTGCTGGTGCTGCTGGTGCTGCTGCCGGTGCAGCCGTTCCGTCTTCTGTACCCATTGAAACCGGCAATGATTCATTTGAATTTACAGAAACAGGTTCAAGCGGCTGTTGCCCTCCCGCGCCTTCTTCTTCTAACTCGGACTCTGATCCCGATCCCGATCCTGATGCTGATCCCGACTCGGAAGCCGAACCAGAACCCGAGCCTGATTCTGATTCTGATTCTGACTCTGCGGAACCGGGCAGTGGTTGTTCATTCTCTTCTTCAGATGTTTCTTCTATTTCGGGTAGTTTTTCTTTTTCGCCTTCGCTTTCCGACCTTTCTTCATCAAGCCCAAATCCTTCAATCTGAATATTGTTTTTCTTCGCGTATTCTTTTATGTATATCTTATTCTGTTTAACTAGACCCTCCATTGCTAAAATGGAGGCGACAACCTTTGTAAAATCGCTATTATCCCCGTTTGCAGGTCCATTTGTTTTCATCTCGTCATATTTGCCTTTAAGAGTACGATATTTCGTCTTCATTTTTCGGCATTTTGAACGCAGTGTTTTAATTTTTGTTAAAAACAGTTCGACTTCATCGTCACCTTCTTCTTCGCTTTCATCATCGCTTTCTTCTTCTTCGCTTTCTTCTTCTTCGCTTTCCGATATATTGTCTAAATTACCGTCTTTCTTTTCATCAGATGGCGATGAAAATATACCTTTCATTCTATCAAGTAATGGAACATCCGCTTTTTTTTCTTCTGTGCCGGAACTTGCAGCCGCTGCCACTGCTTCCGGTTCCGCTTCCGCTTCCGGTTCCGGTTCCGGTTCCGCTTTCGGTTCATTTTCAGCCGTTTTAACTGGCGCTTCATCACCTTTCAACAAATTCGCAAAAAAACCCGGCTTTTCTTCCTCTTTAACCGATTTGGTTTTATCTTCTTCATCTTTCGAACCCAATAATCCGCTGAATAATCCGCCACTTTCCTTTTCCTTCTCCTTTTCCGCTTCAACGTTACTACCTTCGGCAGATTGATTAGCAGTTACACTGGCAGTTCCTCCTGGTGCTGGTGCAGCTGCTGCAGCTGCTGATTCGTCCGGCTTAGAATCGAACAGACCGCCAAATATTCCACCAGATTCTTCCGCTTTTTTTCCGGGATCTGCGGATACTGCATTATTCACCCCATTCGGCATAGCTTGGGACATTGTAACAAATGTTTAATAATAATTATTAATACTATTATAATATAGTGATTTTATATTATCATAAAATGATTATAATATAAAAGTTAGTATTGCCTAAAATCTCGCAGTTTTAAAACTTAAACCTCTTGTGGATTTCGAGAGCGACCAAACCACCGGCAATCTGGGCAAGAATGTAAGGGACGACATCAGACATCGGAATCTTGCCTGCAGCAGCCATCATCACAGTAACCGCAGAGTTGAAGTGACCACCGGAAATGTGGCCGCCCAACATAATAGCGATCGCTAAAGCCGCACCAATGGCAACGGCATTGCCAGTTGCGATAATGACGTAAAGGAAGAAGACACTTCCGAGAAACTCAACCAGATACTTGTTCAACATTTTAATAAGATTGTTATATAATAATTTAATAAAAAAAATAATGTCCCTAAATACATTCATTCCGTTCATTCCATTCATTCCATTCATTCCATTACCGACCACCCGATTGAAATGAATTGTTTGCCCCTTTTTTGGCCGGCGCAACACACCCTCCCGATCTGCATCGGCGAATTGCATCTTTTTGAACCTGAATATCCGGGTTTTTAAATGTCAAAGTATCGCCTAAAGGCGCGCGCGTCGAACTAAACCCGATGGAATGAATCCGGCGCGACTGAATATACGAAGACGAATCCGTTGATGTGAATATTTTCGTTTTTTTATTAAGAAGCGCATTATATTTCTGATTATCTGCGCCCACGGCACCTGCAGTTCGCAAATAAGATGCGCGATTCATTGAAAATAACGCATCACCAGCTGCTGGTGAAAATTGTTCGGGCATATTAATTGTGCGTTGTGGTAAAAAAGACATTGTAATACGGGAAATCACAGGAGGAAATAAATGAAATGGTAATAATATATAAGTATATAATTATCATTGCAACCGTCGCGATGCGGTCGCCGGCACCGGCACTGGCACTGGCACTGGCCTAGTATCGTATCGCGCGAATTGCCGACTGTGCACCGTTATTTGCACCACCAAACCCGGCATCATTGTACGTACGATTCACCGCCATTTGACGACGAAACTTCGTATAATCAGAGCCATCATAGACGAACTTGGGATTGCAAGTCGCAGACGGAATACCGGAACCGTCATTTACTGGATGAACACCGCCAGCTAAACTGCGCCAACTAGCAGTTATACTGCGCTTTGCAGTCGTCACTTGATTCGAACCTCCAGAAGTGTAATTCTGGCGGGACAAATAGTCGCCCGCATTATTTACAACACGAAATGGCGTAGCTGCAGGAGCGCGGCCATTCACGCTTTTACTCGCTGCTAAACCGTTCCACGCCTTACGAAGTACAAAACGCGTTGTTTCGTGTTCAGAGCTTCCTTTCATTGTCCCATTTATAACAGGTCGAGGTGCAATACCGTGAAAACCACCGCCTAAACTAAAACCAGGCATATTTTTGTGTTATATAATTATATATAGAATAACTATTATAAAATAAAAATAGTTATTCTATCATTCTCCGAATTGCAGGAGATTCAATAGTATTATTGTATGTAATACTGCCGAGGGTGGTGGTGCCGGGTGGTGGGTGGTGGGGGGTGCCGGGTGCCGGGTGCCGGGTGCTACACGACGTTACGCACCGTTCGTTACGCACCGTTCGTTCGTTACGTCATAATTCGCGGTGCAATATTCATCGTCGCCAACTCCTGAAACAGCAATTTGCAGGCATACGGTATTTGCACCAGCGCAAAATCGGCTCTATTATCGCACGTCTTGCACAAATGAATACTTCGCTCATCATTATACGCCGCAACCAACCCACATTTCCTGCAAACGTGCACCTCATATTTATCCGATGAATCGTACATTCTACCTCTGGTAAACCTAGAAGCACCGTGCCCAACCATTGCATCACGCTCCATCTCACCAAACCTCAACCCACCATCTCGACTCCTTCCTTCCGCCGGTTGATGCGTGAAATTTACCATTGGACCAATCGACCTACTATGCTGCTTGTCGTTTACCATATGCTTCAACCTCTGGTAAAATACCGGCCCTATAAAGATCTCGGATTTGATTTGTTCGCCAGTCAGTCCATTATACAGCAATTCATTTCCGTTCATCTCAAATCCAACCTTCAGCAACTCCTTGCTAATATCCTTAATGTCGTATTCGCCAAACGAGGTTCCATCTCCGAATAATCCTAAATTAACCAAAACCTTCCCAAGAAGCGTCTCCTTCAATTGTCCAATCGTCATACGCGACGGAATTGCGTGAGGATTGATGATGATATCCGGGCGAATCCCGTCCTTTGTAAATGGCATATCGCGCTCTGGAATGATATTTCCGATTGTGCCTTTCTGCCCCATTCTGCTCGATACTTTATCGCCGATTACCGGCTTTCGAAATGCGCGAACCCGCACCTTGCAGAAACAATACCCTTCTCCGTTGCTGTCGATATAACTCTTGTCGACATAACACTCCTCACTTGTATGATACGCGCGGCTTACGTCCTCATATTTAATTATCTTGGTTGGATCATTTCGGTTGTCCTTGATTGGAATCACCTTTCCCATAATGATATCCCGATTCTCGATCAATGTATTCGCCGGCATAATGCCTCGCTGGTTGATTTTCTCGTAGTTGCCGAATTTCATCCCCTTTGTCTTCGACGAATCGGGGCGGCACCGAATCTCTTCATCGCCGTTTATCTTCTTGTCCTCGTCCTTCTCCGTATGATAAATCGTCGCCGAAAACATACCGCGGTCAATCGCGCCTTGATTTACAAGCACGGAATCCTCCTGATTATATCCAGTGTACGACATAATTGCGACGATCAATGGTGCACCGGACGGAATCTCGGCCAGCTCAATCATTTGCATAAGACGCGTGTCGACCAATGGGCGGTGCGGGTACGTCAATACATAGGCGGTTTTATCCATACGACGCGCGTAGTTGGTGACGTAGATGCCGATGGCTTGTTTTCCCATCGCGCATTGGTAAGTATTCCTAGGCGCCTGATTATGCTCTGGGAACGGGATACACGACGCCAAAATCCCGAAAATCGTACTAGGATGGATCTCGCAATGCGAATACCGATAAATGTACGGATTGGATGGCTCTTGCTCATTACGATAGAGATGCTTCGGACGCATTGCAATCATTGCAAACGCTTGCTCATCCGGGTCAATATATTCAATCACCGCGTGTTTCTTCTCGACGCCGCCGCCCTCGCCGCCCTCGACGCCGCCCTCGCCGCCTTCGCCACCGTCCTCACAGCACATATGCGTCAAAAGATCATCCCACGACAATTCGCGCTTCGAAACGCGTTCAATGATATTACGCGTGATATATAAGTCGTTGGTTTCCGGATTCACAAGATGCAGCGGCCTAGCCAAACGACCGGCATCATTGCAAATACGTATTTCGGCATTATTGTAGTCAAATACTACCGATGTATAAATATTTATAATTCCGCAATGTTTCTTGAACTTGAAATCCTTGTACAATTTAAGCGGATCCTTCGTGATTCCAACCCAAATTCCATTCACGAAAACGCGCACTTCATTAAATGTATCACTCGGTTGAAGCGTCTCAATTCGCAGTATATGCTCGTCAATATGCGTATGCAGCGATTTCGGGTTACTATGTGTCGTAATATGCGTCATATAGCTAATATTCTTCACGACACCAATGCTTCCACCTTCCGGCGTCTCTGCAGGACACAAAAACCCCCACGATGTGTTATGCAACTTTCTTGGAGGAATTAATTTCCCGCTTTTGTCGATTGGCGTATTGATTCGGCGCGAATGACTCAAACTTGCCGAATACGTAAGTCGGTTCAAAACTTGCGCGACGCCGACCTTATTACTGGTTACACTCTTTATACCAAAGTCACCTGTCGACAGTGCGCGCTTCAGGCCGTTTTCAATCGTGGCGGATTTGATGATTTTATACATATTCGTATCGTTAATGATACTGAGATAATCCTCAGTAGACCGCCACGATCCGGTATTGATTTCGCGAATGACTTGTTTCGACATATCCTTTACCAGCTTATTGAAGTAGTTGCGGAACAGGTTGTTTAAGAGTGTTCCTGTGAGATCGATGCGCTTGTTGAGATAAGAATCGCGGTCATCTTGCTTGATGAATTCGAAGAATGCCGACAACAGCTTATTTGCCATATATCCAAGAAAGTAGATGCGCTGTTTATCGGTATTGCAATGCGGGAACAAGTCGTTGTGCAGGACTTCCATCGCGAATTCGCGCTTCTTGATCGCGCCGGTTTCCTTATCCATATTGATCGGTGTAAATATGACCTGCGAAATCATATATTTGATGGCGTCTTCTTGCGTCGTAATATGGTTCGCTTCGATGATCGACGCCTGAAGTGCTTCGAGAATTTGTTGCGATTGCGGAAATGTAGATGCATTGGCGATATTGTATACGATGTATTCGCAGATATCTTTATCCGAGAGGACACCTAGCGCGCGGAAAACGATAAATAGCGGAACCGGCTGTTTTATTCTCGGTATTTGAATTACTAGCGGATGACCAAACCCATTCTCCTTAGTAACAACCATCATATTGATTTGCTTTGGTGAAATGCATTTATGGTCTGGGATCGACTTAATCTCTGCGACCCACATCCATTTGTTGTTGTTTTTCGAGACATTGTAGCAAAACACCTTGTTTTCCGCTGCGCGCTCTTGACCAAGGACAGTTTTCTCGCTTCCATTGATGATGAAATACCCGCCTGCATCGTGTGGGCATTCGCCGGTGACATTGTGGTCCAAATGCTCGTGTTGCGACAATACGCAAATGCAGGATTTCAACATAATCGGCAGCTTTCCGATGTGAACTTTCGGTATTTGTTTATGAAATGTCTGAATGTTTGCCAGATTGGGGCCAGTTCGCACGATAAACTTGATGGATAAATCGGTTGTCATCATCGAAGCATACGTGAAATTGCGGAGGCGCGCTTCTTGCGGAAACATAATCTTGGTTGCGCCGGTGTTTTCGTGAATCTGCGGGCGATACAGATAAAAGCTGTTAAAATTGACTTCCACTTCCAACCGGTGTTTTTGGCTTGTCTTATCGTAATCCTGGTCCGA
>SXGT01656543.1_pt1 | contig 15705 bp, 11 predicted proteins | sample 3176221 | NCBI WGS metagenome assembly SXGT01 (sample SAMN11356862, study PRJNA531348) | freshwater metagenome | isolation source: freshwater sample F1-120 | place: China: Fuxian Lake, Yuxi | collected 2017-12-25
GCGCTGATGGAGGCGATGGCGGTGGGCGTCCCCGTCGTGGCGTCGTCGCTCTCGGGCATACCCGAGTTGGTCGAGCACGAGGTGTCGGGATTGCTGGTGCCCCCGGGCGACGCTGGAGCGCTGGCCCTCGCCATCCGTAGACTCCACGACGACCGCACACTCGCCGCCGCCTGCAGCGCCGGTGGTCGCGCCCGGATTCGCGAAGAGTTCGACCTGGGCGCGAACGCCGATCGTTTGCTCGCGCTCGTCGAAGGTGTGGTCGCGAATTCGCAACCGGCCGACGCGTCCGCCGAGGTCGGGAACCAGGAGTCCCTCAGATGAACGAAGAACCGTCCTACCTGCACTCGATGTTCCGCAACTTCTGGATCATCTTGTTGCTCGCGGCCAACGGTGGCGCGTTCGCCGCGTGGATCGCGCTCTCGGCCGAGCCCGTGTTCCGTTCACAAGTGACGTTGATCCTGTCACCTGACACCGACGTGGAGACCGAAGATCTGTCGGGCGTTGCCCGCTCGCTCGAGTCCGGTTCGATCCAGCGGACGGTCGCCCTCGTGCTCGCGTCGAGCACGATCGAGGACACCGTCGACGAAGACCTCACCGACGTCGACGTCGGCGCATATGCAATCACCGCGTTCGCGCTCGCCCAGTCGAGCGCAGTGCGCGTCGAGGTCGAAGGCGTCGACGGCGACGAATCTCGCCAGATCGCCCGCGGGGTTGCCGAACTCGGCGCGGCTGAGTTCGAGTCGATCTACGACGGTTTCGACACCGAAGTGATCACGTCGGCGACGGAGCGGCCGTCGGAGGTGACGCCGAGCCCCGTGTTGTATGCCGCGCTGGGCGCGGCCGCGGGTGGCTTCGTCGGCTTCTTGATCGGACTGGTCCGCGATGCGTGGCCGAGTCGTCCTCGCTCCAGCCGTCGACGGATGCGACGAGTTGCCGAGGACGACCACCTCCCGACCGCGAGCGCCGGAGGCGCCGCGCGCCGATGAGCATCTTCGATCAGCCAGGCGCCGCGCTCGCGTTGCTGCTGGGCGGGCTGATCGCGGTCCAACTGCTTCGCAAGGTCGAGTTCGGACTGGCGGCGCTCGGTTTCGGGATCGCGTCGGCAACCCCCGAGCTGTTGGAGCGGCGCACGGGGCTTCCCAACATCACGTTGCCGCTGGCGTTGGTGGTGGCCGCGCTCGCGTTCCGGCATCGGCGATGGCACGGCCGAGTCGGACCTCGCCAGGTCGGCGCGCTCGGTTGTGCGTTCCTCGCGCTGCTGATCGCGGAGGGGTGTTCGGTCTTCGTCGCGGCCGACACCGACGGAGTTCGAGGTCGTTTCGTCGACGATCTGCGCTCCGTCGTCGTCATGCTGGCGATTGCGTTCTCGCTGACCACCGTTCGTCAGCTGCGTTGGCTCGTGCACGGAGCGATCGCGGCCGGCGCGGTGATGGGCGCTGCGGCGGTGGCTCAGTTCGCCACCGGTCGAACCGGTGAGCTGTTCTTTGGTCTGGCGTCGGCGCCCGAACTCGGTGGCTTCGGAACGACCGACTCGGCCCGAGCTTCGGGACCCATGGTCTCGACCAACTACTTCGCCCAGTATCTCGTCGTGCTGACGGCGATCGCGCTGGAACGTTCCATTCGGGATCCTGACCGACGGTTGCGGCGGTGGTCGGCCGTCAGTGCCTGCCTCATGATTCCGGCGATCCTCCTCACGTCGTCGCGCGGCGGGCTCGTCGGACTCGCCGTTGTGATCGTCGTCGGTACGGCCTGGCTGCGGGCGGGTCGACGTCTGGTCGTGCCGGCCGTTCTCGTCGCGCTCCTCGCGTTTGCGCTGGCACCGAGTGGGATGGCCGAACGGCTCAGCGCGATCGGCGATGTGGTCGGGCCGCACGAGGCAATCGCCGACAATGCCGTCCGTGGCCGTCTCAGCGAGGTACGCGCGGCGTACGAGATGTTCGTCGATCGCCCATTGTTCGGAGTTGGTGTCGCGAACTTCGACGACCGGTATCCCGAGTACGCGGACCGGCTCGGTCTCGAAGACGATCCGCTGGGTCGAAGCGCTCACAATCTGCCGCTGCATTTCGCGGCCGAGCTGGGACTCGTCGGGCTGGCGCTGTTCGCGGTTCTCGTCGGAGGCGCGCTGCGCGGGCTCAGCCGAGCTCGGCGCCGGGCGCGTTCCATCGACGACCACGAACTCGCGGGCTTGTTGCAGGGAATTCAGCTCGGCCTGGTCGGTTTCCTCACGACCGCGATGTTCTTGCACCTTTCGCATCCGCAGTTGTTCTGGTTGTTGGTGACCCTTGGTTGGGTCGCCCCACAGATCCGAGCAGAACCCGACCCCGAGCCGATACCCAATCCGCGGGAGTCGAAGTCGCCGGTCGTCGTTCCGTTCGCCCCGGTTCGCGCATGAGCGCGAGCTTCGGTGGCGCCGAAGCACCACGAATTCGGGTGGTGCACATCATCGACTCGCTGCGGACGGGGGGCGCGGAGGCCCTCTTGGTCGAGGCGGCGCGGGGCTCGGCCGAGCGAGGCGTCGAGATCCAGGTCGTCGCGCTGGCGGCTCGCGCCGATGCGCCGTTCGAGCAGTCGTTGCGCGACCTCGGCGTCGTGGTGCACCTCGTAGCCGGTCGCGGCCCGAAACCGGTCTTCGATCCGATGCGTTTCGTTCGTCTGGTTCGACTCATCCGTGGGATTAGCCCGGACGTGGTGCACACGCATCTCGCCACGAGCAACGTGCTCGGAACGATCGCGGCACGGCTCGCCCGCGTGCCGAGCGTCGCGACGATGCACAACGTGCAGTCCGCGCGTGGCCGCAGGTCGCGCTGGCTCGACGCGATCGAGCGCCGCGTCCTCGGTCGTGGCAAGGGCCCGATCATCGCCGTCGGCCGGCGCGTCGGTTTGCTGGCTGCACAGCGTTGGCCGCGTCGACGGATCGAAGTCGTCGAGAACCCGGCGCCTGCCGTCGGCGGGTCGTCCGACGCCGGAGTATCGGTGCGGCGCGAGTTGCTCGGCGATGGCGATGGGCCGTTGTTGGTCGCGATCGGGCGTCTCGACGAACAGAAGGGATTCGACATCCTGCTGGATGCGTTCGTCCGATTCGTCGGAAGCCGGCCCGCCGCGGTGTTGGCGATCGCCGGCAGCGGAGGTCTCGACCAGCAACTGCGACACCAGGCGCACCGCCTCGGCATCGATGCGCGCGTGCGATTCCTCGGAACGCGTTCGGACGTCGCCGACTTGTTCGCTGCTGCCGACGCGTTCGTGGTGCCGTCGCGATGGGAGGGACTCCCACTCGTCGTGCTCGAAGCCATGACGGCCGGGGTCCCAGTCGTTGCATCCGACGTCGGCGATATCGCGGAGGCGGTCGGCGGCGACGGATGGTTGGTGCCGCCGGGTGCCCCTGACTCGCTGGCCGCGGCGCTCGAGGCGATCTTCTCGGAACCCGAGCGAGCCCGCGAGATGGCTGCACGAGGACGCGATCGCGTCGCCGCCCGGTACTCGCTCGATACCTGGCTGGCGAGACACGACGCCGTCTACGAGTCGGTCGCGTTCGGCCCGACGCGGGTCGCGATCGTGGCGCATGGGTACTACCCACGGATCGGCGGCATCGAACGACTTCGGGCCGCCGTCACGCCGCGGCTGCGCGATTTCGACATCGCACCGACCGTGGTGTGCCGGCGCGACCCGGGAACCGTTCCGTTCGAGGTGCTCGGAGGGGTTCCGGTGTGCCGGATGCCGGCTCCGGGACCGCGACCCGTTGCATCGTTGGTGTTCACGCTCGCTGCGACGTTCGAAGTGCTGCGCGCTCGACCCCACGTCGTGTTGGCGGATCAGTTCTTGTCGACGTCGCGCGTCGCCCTGTTGGGTGCGCGACTCGTCGGTGCGCAGCTGATCGTCGTCGCGCATCGCAGCGGACCGATCGGCGACGTGCAGCGGTACGGCACGCGACGCAACAGCGCTCGGCGGGTCCGATCGATCGCAAGGAATGCCGGATTTCTCGTGGGCGTGAGCGACGAGGTGTGTGCGGAACTCGACGGTATGAACCCGCGCGGGGAAGTACGTCTGATCCGCAACGGGATCGACACCGAGCGCTTCGCTCCCGTGGACGCAGCGGGTCGTTCGCGACTTCGCGCTGCGTTGGCGATTCCCGACGATCGCGTCGTCTTCATCTTCGTCGGCCGACTTGCACCCGAGAAGCGGGCGGGCGATCTACTCGACGCGTGGCGTGCAATGGGGAGCGCACGACAGGCGCAATCGACACTGTTGTTCGTCGGCGACGGTTCGAGCCCGCCGGTCGTCGAGACCGACGATGGCGACGTTCGGATCCTCGGTGCCGTCGACGACGTTGCTCCGATCTTGGCTGCGGCCGACGTGTTCGTGTTGCCGTCGACCGCGGAAGGACTCTCGGTCGCAGCCGGCGAGGCCGCGTCGACCGGACTCGACCTGATTCTCACCGACGTCGGCGCGGCCCGCGATCTCGTGTCTCCCGGTCGCTCCGGCCAGTTGGTCGCCCCCCTCGACCCGGCGGCCCTCGCCGCGGCCCTCGCGAATTCGTTCGATGATGCGGAGCGTCGACGACGTCGCGGCGCGGCGGCACGTGCGAACATCGTGGAGGTCCTCGGGATCGAGCGCACGGTCGTCGAGTACGCCAAGATCATTCAGTCAGCGCGAGACGCCGCTCGCTCCGGGTCATCCCGTGGCTGATCGATCCGCCCCGCGTCCCGCGCGCGGCCGGACGTCGCTGTTCTGGCTGTCGATCAGCGCGGTGATCTACGGCTCGGTTGGTTTTCCGGTGCTCGTGGCACTGCGCGCGTTGGCTCGACCGCGCCCCATTCGATCGGCGCCGATCACGCCGACGGTCAGTGTGCTCGTCGCCGCCCACAACGAGGCCGCGGTGATCGCCGCGAAGCTCGACAATCTGGCGGCAACCGACTACCCGGCCGACGCCATCGAAGTCGTCGTCGCATCCGACGGTTCCACAGATGCCACCGTGGGAATCGCGACTCACCACGGGAGCGAACCGCGGGTGCTCGACCTGCCTCGTCGCGGGAAGAATCACGCGCTCAACGATGCGGTGGCGCATGCGAGCGGCAGCATCATCGTGGTGAGCGACGCCGATTCGACGCTGGAGCGAGGAGCGTTGAGGGCATTGGCGGCGTACTTCGCGGATCCTGAGGTCGGAGGCGTCGCGGGCAACTTTCGATACCGTCGCAGCGACCGAGGCGGAGACGGCGAACGCGCCTACTGGAACTTCGATCGCGTCGTGAAGCGACTGCAGACTCGATCGGGGAGCGCGACGTCGTCGACCGGACAACTCCACGCGCTGCGTCGTGAGTTGTGGTCGCCGCTGCCCGGGGGAGTAGCGGATGACTCCTACGAGTCGCTGGGTGTGGTCGCACAGGGCTACCGGCTCGTCTATGCGGACGACGCCATTGCGAGTGGTGACGTCGAGGTGGACGATGCCCGCGAATACGACCGAAAGGTTCGCTACATCACGCGCGGGCTGCGCAGTGTGTGGCTGCGCCGAGAGTTGCTCGACCCTCGGCGGCACGGCTGGTACGCACTGCAACTCCTGTCGCACAAAGTGTTGCGACGGTTGGTCGCAGTTCCGATGGTCGTTCTCGCGGTCGTCTCGCCGACCCTCTGGCGACGAGGTCGCTGGTATCGCGCCGCGACTGCGACCCAGTTGCTGGCGCACGGTCTCGCCCTCGTCGCGTGGTTGCGGCCTCCGTCGAGTGCGAAGGGACTCGGCGGTCTGGTTCGTCGGTTCGGTCGCATTGCGCTCTACGTCGATCTCACCAACCTCGCGGTGTTGCGTTCGATCTGGGGCTTGTGGCGTGAACCTCCGCGCGACGTCTGGACACCCCAGCGGGGCGATCGAGTTGTCGGCGAGTCGGAGATCGGGATTCGGTGAAGCCGCGAATCGCGTATGTGCGTCCGGGAGACTTTCCGCTCGCGAACGAGTCCTTTCGCATCGCTCTCGAAAGCGCGCTCCCGGAGTTCGACGTCGTCACGTTCGATCTGCAGCCGCGAATGCGGTCAGGTCCCGGACATCGCCGTCGACTCGCTCGCCTCGCGGCGATCGCAGCACTTTGCTATGGCGCAGATGTTCGGCAGCGTCCGCGTCTTCGAATGTTCCGTACGGGCGCCGCGTTCACGCAGTACCGCAAATTGGTGTTCGACGCGCTGGCCCCGGGCCCGTGGGCGGCGACCATTCAGATCCAGTCGCTCTTCGACGCGTCGCTGCCCGGAGTGCCGCACATCGTCTACACCGACCACACGTATCTGACGAACCTCGACTACGACTACTTTCCGCCGACGCACCGGATCGAACCCTCGTGGGTACGCCGTGAGCCCGAGGTGTACTCGAACGCGACCCGCGTGTTGCTGCGAAGCTCGAACGTTCTGCATTCGCTGGAGTCGCGGTACGGCGTCGATCGCGCCAAGCTCGATGTCGTGTACGCAGGCGCGAATGCTCCCGTCGAACCACGCACGCGTGACCGCCCGTGGAACGCGAATCGGATCGTGTTCGTCGGGATCGACTGGGAGCGCAAGGGCGGCCCCGAGCTTGCCGCCGCGTTCGAGCAGCTCCGCGCGCGGCGGCCCGAGGTCGAACTCGTCGTCGCCGGCTGCAGCCCCGAGCTACCGGAGGGTGCCATCGCGCTCGGGCGGATCCCGAAGGAGGCGGTCGGAGATCTCCTCGCGGAGGGCGGAGTCTTCTGTCTGCCGACGCGACTCGAACCGTTCGGCGTGGCGTTCGTCGAAGCCCTGCACGCGGGCCTTCCCATCGTGGGCTGCAAAGTCGGAGCGGTCCCCGACATGGTGCAGCCCGAGGTCAACGGCGCCCTCGTACCCGCCGGCGACGCGATTGCGCTCGAGCGGGCGCTCGAGACGTTGATCGGTGACGAAGAACGACAACGAAGACTCGGAGCCGCCAGCGCTGCGCTCGCCGCCGAGCGGTACTCCTGGACGCGGGTCGGTGAACGCGTCCGGGAGCACGTGCTCGAGATCGTCGGCGCGACGGGCTCCGCTAGGCCGTGACGGTGATCGACGCCGTGTGCGCGGTCGGGTCGACGACGACGGTCCCGTTCGTGTAGTCGCGTCGCCACGTCGAGCCCGACTGGTAGCGCGGCCCGAGCGGCATGCCGATGCGAAGGTCGTAGTTCGAGTACCACCAGTGACTTCCGTACGACGCGCCAGTCCGTGAGTAACGGAACGCGCTGTCGTTCGCCTTGACGAGCAGATACGACGCAAAGGCGAAGCGCTGGCGGGCGGTGTCGGTCTTGTCACCCTGGGCGTACACGATCACCTCGTCGCCGCGAGCCACCGAATCCTCGAAGCGCTTCAGCTCGTGGTTCCAGCTGCTGGCGCCGAGCCACGTACCGGTCTTCCAGGTGACCGCGAAGTTCTCGAGCACCATGCCGTCGAGCCACCGTCCGTATCTGGCACGAACGTCGAGGTCGGCCTGGGTGTAACCGCCCTCGATCATGTTCGCCGTGAGCGGGACACCGGCCGCGGCAGCCCAGCTCGTGTCGATGTGGCGCAGCATGCCTTCGATGGCGCCCGTGTACGCGATGTCGTCGGCGTAGTTGAACGGGACTTCGCCGAGACGGTCGCGTTTGCGCAGGCCGGTTTCGACGTTGTCGAGCATCACGCCGCCGCGCCAGCCGTTGTTCACGTACATCGACCGCAAGCGATCGAGGAAGTAGTTCCGCCATCCGGCGTTGCCTGGGTCCATGAGGTACTCGCGACCGTCGGGGCCGCTGTCGTAGATCCGATTGCCCGCGGCATCCCGGAGGAACCAATCAGGGTGAGTTGCCGAGATCGATGCGAAGTCGCCGATGTTGTACGCCGCCTGCGAGCGCCGAGGCTGCGCGGTACCGGCGTCGATGATGACGTCGAAGCGGAAGTACATGTAGGGCTGACGCTCACCGCGAGCGACGAGGTCGTCGCGGTAGGGCTCGTCGCGCGGTGACAGGATGTAGGCGCCGTATTTCGACGCGAGGGTCGCGGCGGTAGTGCCGTCGCTCGGTGGTTTGTACATCCACACGATGTTGCCGGCGGGGGCGGGGTTCGTGTCGGTGGTGACGAGTGTGGCTTGGAGCCACGACGGCTTGGTGTTGGTGCCGCCGTTGACGTCGAGCGTGAGTCGCCCGTCGAGCACGGTCACTCGCTTGGCGCCATAGGCGTACGGCGCCGCCGCGTTCGTGGAGACCGCGTTGATGACGCGTTGTCCTTCGACGTTCACGACGTGGGTGCTGTCGAAGTAGTTGGCGTCGCCGACACCGACAGTGACATCCCAGATGCCGTTGCTCACGACGTGTTCCCACTTGAGGTTCTGGCCGCTCGTCTTGTGGTACGCGTGGACGAACCCGGCCCAACGCGGATCGGTCACGCCGCTCCGGGTCCGTGAGCCCGCGGAGTTCTCGAACGCGGTACCTGTCGCGGTTGTCCAGCCGTAGGCGCGCGTCGCGGAGAACGCGGCGCCGGTGTCGGCGGTCGCTCCCGCGGGGATCGGCGCGCCCGCCGAGCTGAAGTCGATGTCGAGGCGCGTCGCGGGTGCGGCGTCGGCGTCGTGGCGCAGCCCGACGGCCCCGATGGTCGCTACAGCGCTCATGGCGGCGACCACTCGGATCGCGTGACGGCGGATGTTGATCATGAAGCAGTTGCTCCTGGGTCATCCCCTGCCCCGTCCCGAGAGTTCTATCGGTCACACTTCGGGGATGCTGAACAGTTGATGTCCCGACTTCGAACGATTTGTCCGGATCGTGGCTGGTCGGACGCAGTTTCGGGAAATGGCCACGGTTGGTGGCCTATCGAGCGCCCAGGGTACCGGGTCGCGACCGTCGGGCGCTGCCCGCGCGGCCCCGAATTCGCCCGAATTCGGGCTCGTCGAGTCGGAAGAATGCTGGCTTCAGAGGGTCGGATCGGCCTACAATCGGACATTCCGGAGAGGCCCGTGACCAACGGGCCAGGGGCAGGAGAGGGGCCGCAGGGATGCTGCGCCGGTGGACGATCCGCACGAGGGTGCTGCTCGGCGTTGCCGTGCCGCTCGTCGCGCTCGTCGCCATCGCCGCAATCGGTGCCGAACGGGGGATCGAGCTGGCACTCGGCGTTGCCTTCGTCGCCACGGTGGCAATCGCTGTGGCGGTCGTCATCGCCCGATCGATTTCTCGCCCGCTGACCGTGCTGGCGAATCAAGCAGCCGACGTCAACGCCCTGCAGCGCGCCGACCAGTCGAACACCAACGACGAACTCCTCCCGCCGGTCGACGTCGAACGCGGATATGGCGGCGAGATCGGCCAGCTGGCGGGCGCCATTGCCGCGGGGAGGCACCGGGCACTGACCGTGCTTGCCGATCAGCGGCGCCAACAGCGCACCCTGCAGGAGCTCGCGACGAACCAAGCCGAGCGCACCAACGAGGTGCTCGGGTCCGCGCTCGGTCAACTCGACGAACTGGCGCGCCGTGATCACGATTCTGCAACCGCCGCAACGTTGAGCTCGGTTCAGCGACTCGTCGCGCGCGGCGACCGGCATTCGGCCGGTGTGCTGGCACTGTTGGGGCGCGACTCGCACGCGGCAGACGCCGACACCCCCATCGCCCAAGTGCTGTGGGCCGCTTGCCTCGCGGTCGACGCGGCGGAACGTATCGACCTCGTGTCGATGCAAGACGCCTGGGTCGCGAGCGCGGCCGTCAACGACCTCGCACACTTGCTTGCCGAGATTCTCGAGAACGCGGCCCAGGCCACCGACGGCGAGTCGGCGGTCACGGTGCTCGGAGAGTGCAGCGACATCGGCTATCTGCTCACCGTTGTCGATCGGGGCGACGGGCTCGACACCGTTGCCCTCGCCGAAGCCAACCGCCGCGCCGGGCGGGCCGCACCGATCGAACAACTGCCGGCCCGCGCGCTCGGCCTCGACATCGTCGGACGGCTTGCTCGCCGCCACGGAATTCTCGTGCGCCTCGGCGAAGCCGCCGACGGCGGCATCGTGGTGCGTGTCGAGGTCCCGGCGATGCTGCTCGCCGAGGTTCCCGCGGAAATCGCGACCGCCGCAGAACTGCTCGGCGACCAAGCGCTCACCCCCGAGCCGGTCGAGCCGGTCGGCGAACCCGTTGGCGCGGAGATCGACTTGGTGAGCGCCGAAGCCCCCGCGACTGAGGCCATCGATCTCGAGCCGCTCGATCTCGAGCCCGTCGACGAACTTGCGTCGGCCGACGACGAACCGATCGTCGTCGAGATCACGGCGCCGCCGGTCCCCATTCGCGACGTTCCGGGCCTCGGCGTCCCGAGCATCGTCATCGACCCACTTCCCTACGTGGTTCGGGTCAGCCGTTCGCCCGACGAACTCCTCCCGAGCGGGCAGCGTAAGAAGCGTTGGGCGGCTGCGCTGGCCAAGGCTGGCGCGAACAACTGACCGGTCGGCGGTTTGGACGACCGTCGCGACGAGATCAGTCAGCGATGCCGTCGGTGTAGATCCTGGCGACGACCGATTCGATGTCGGGTTCTTCGATCGTGAGGTCACGTACGTCCGCGACTGCCACGACGCGGGCGATGAGCTCGGCCGCCGCGACTTCGTCGCGATGAAATCGCAACCACTGCCTCGGCCCGTCTCGGCGCACGACCTGCGCGCCCGCGATCTGCAGCTCGTCGCTCGGCGCCGCGAGATCGACGACCAGCGTTCGATACGGCTCGTACCGATGACGAAGTTCGGCGAGGCCTCCGTCGTAGATCACGTGGCCGTGATCGATGATCAGGAGCCGTGAGCACAGGCGCTCGATGTCGTCGAGGTCGTGGGTCGTCAGAATGATCGTGGTGCCGTGGCGCTCGTTCATCGTTGCGAGGAATTCGCGAACGGCCACCTTCGACACGACGTCGAGACCGATCGTCGGCTCGTCGAGGAACAACACCGACGGCGCGTGCAGCAGCGCGAACGTCAACTCGGCCCGCATCCGTTGTCCGAGGCTCAGTTGGCGCACCGGAGTCGCGACGAAGGCGTCGAGTTCGAGCAAGGCCGAGAGCTCGCGAAGCCGCTCGGCGTGGATGGTCTCCTCGACCCGGTACAGGTGTCGATGCAGATCGAAGCTGTCGGCGAGCGGCAGATCCCACCACAATTGAGTCCGCTGGCCGAACACGACGCCGATCGTGCGTGCGAGCTCCACTCGATCACGCGAAGGCGTGTACGCACCGACACGGACGGAACCGGCCGATGGGGTCAGGATGCCCGTCAACATCTTGATCGTCGTGCTCGTGCCGGCGCCGTTGGGTCCGACGTAACCGACCATCTCGCCCGGCGCGATCGTGAACGAGATGCGGTCGACCGCGGCGACCGTCGTACGGGCGCGCCGGAGTCGTCCGCGCTTTTCGTACACGGTGAACGTCTTCGAGAGTTCGTCGACGACGATCGACGCGTCGTGGCTCATGCGCCCGTGCTCCGGTAGTGACGAACGCTCCAGTTCCAGATCAGGCGCGCGCCGATCAACATGGCGATGGCGACTGCCGGACTGGCGTAGCGCAGCACCTCGGGGAGTTCGAGCGGGTCGTCCTTGCCGAGGATCGCGAGGCCGGGGAGGTATGCGACGAACGCGAGTCCGAAACCGAAGATCATCGTGCGTCGCAACCAGCGACCGTAGATCGAGATCGGATACTGGGTCGTGTAGTGGCCGCCATAGGTGAAGCCGTTCGCGACTTCGCCGGCGCCGAGGACGAAGAATTGCACGCAGCTCAATGCGATGAACAGCGCGAGGAAGATCGCGGCCGCACTGAAGATCGCGATGAGCGTGAGCCCGATCGTGGCCGCAGACCAGTCGATGTCGAGTCGCGTGAACGCCCACGTCAGCACGACGAGCGCTTGCGCGACCTTGCCGACCCGGCGCAGGGCGAGGTCGGCGCCGATCATCTGGACGAGCGTGCCCGCCGGTCGCAACAGGAACGAGTCGAACTGGCCGCTGCGAATGAGTGTGGTGACGTCTTCGATATGACCGCCGACGAGATCGGCGAGCGCGAACCCGATGCCGGCGAGTCCGTAGAGCAGCGCGACCTCTTCGACCGTCCATCCGTCGAGAGCGGGGAAGAATCGAAACAGCACCAACACTTCGATGAACTCCACGAAGGTGATGACGAACGCGGTCGACGCATCGAGCGCGAAACTCGCGCGGTACTGCCACTGGGCCCGGACGCGTGCCTCGACGAGGCGGCGGTAGACGCGCAGCGTTTCGTTCATCCGCCTTGCACCACCAAGCGGCGGGTCGCCGCGGCCATGACCGCGCGCCCGGCGAGCAGCAACGCCACGGCCCACAACGCTTGCAGCACCAAGACGCCGAGGACGGCGCGGTGGCCGAGGTACACATCGATCGGGCCTTGCACCAACGAAGCGAACGGCAGGGCCCGCTGGAGCGTTGCGAACCACTCGGGGTAGAAGTCGAGCGGGACGGTGAAGCCCGACAGGCCGACCATGAGAATCAGCAGCACCGATGTCGGCCCGCGCGGGTCGACGGTCCAGAAGACCCACAGGTTCGCGAGAAACCGCAGACCGAAGCTCACGAGCACGGCCAGCGCGACGCTGGCGACGAAGGCCAGACTGTGCGCCGCCGACGCGGGCGCCATCACCTGTCCGATGGCGGCGCCGATGGCGATCTGAATCGAGCCGCGTACCACCGACTGATAGATGCCCCGACCGAAGTCGTCGCACAACCACCAGAGCTGAAAGTCGGCGGGACGGGACAGGTCACTCGCCAGGTCTCCGCTGCGAATGCGATCGGAGATGTCGGTCCAACGAAAGATCGCGATCGGGCCGATGAGCGCCTGGCCGAGCCAGACGTAGGTGAGCGCCGCGGCGCGGTCGTAGCCGCCGATGGGTTGCGCGGCCGCCACGATCGCCGCCGTGAGAACGGAGCCGCGCAGGAACCCGAAGATCGTGTTCGTCGCGATGCCGGCCGCGGTGCCGGCTCGGTACGTCGCGTGCCGGCGATACCCGCGCCGAACCAACTCGATCGCGAGGCGGGGATGCACGCGCCAAGTGTAGGGACGCCGGGCTGGGCAGTCAGGGGAGTTGTCCCGCTGCGGCGCGCAGACTTCGCAGGACGAACGCGGGATCGCCGAGGCGATGGCGCAGCGTCCGTTCGAGGCCGCCGATCGGGTACAGGTTCTGCGGTGCGCGACCGTCTTTGTGTGGTTGCGAGGCAAACCGGGGAATCGTCACCGAACAGCGGTCGGCCAAGTCGATGACGGCGGCAGGTGTGAGCTCCGCGGGCGCTTCGAGGCGAACGATGCCTTCCCACGCGCCGGACCCCGGCGTCGGCAGGCGCAGATACCACGAATACTTGCCCCACTGACTCGGGAGTTCGAACACCGGTGTTCGTTCGCCCGGCCGGAGCGCGGCCACCACCGAGTCGAGTTCGCCGAGGTAGCGCACATGATGGCGTTTGACGAGCCCGACGACGTGCGGGACGTGGCGTCGCTCGCGCAGCGGCCCGTCGACCACGAGCAACGCGTCGGGTTCGTCGCCGCGCGCCGCGAAGCTGACGCGAACTTCGAGCGCGGTCATCGCTTGTTGGATCGCGGTGTTGAGCTGTTCTGGAGTTCCGTCGCGGGTCGAAATCGGGCGGAACTCACCGCACGAGGTGTTGATCGGAGCCAGCGATGCGGCGTTCGACGCCACGGCCCGACCGATCGAGTATTCAGTGACCACTGCGGCGTTGGCGTCGCAGCGCACGATCCCCGCGGCGTAGCTCGCGAACGTGCACGGTTCGGTCTCGTCGATCCACCCGAACGCTTCGGTGCGCCGTACGCCGTCGACGAACAGCACCGTCGGTTCGGGTGGGCGGGCCGTGGCGGCGATGGGTGCCCACGCCGGAGCGTCGCGTTCGACGTCGATGATCACGGGCGCGTCGGTCGGTTCGGGCATGGCCTCGCGCGACGACCCGTACTCGGGGTCCCACGCCTCGACCCGGAACCGCATCAGCTGTCCACCGAGGCGAGGAGTGACGGCGGATCGCGCACGATCGTGGCCGTGCGGCGATCGCCCCCGACGCGGAATCGGACCGGGACGCGTTCGGCGAGCGCCGCGACGTGCGTGACGATGCCGACCATTCGTTCGCCGGCACCGAGTTGTTCGATCGTCCCGGCGACCACTTCGAGTGCTTCGGGGTCGAGCGTCCCGAAGCCCTCGTCGAGAAAGATCGACTCCAACGCGGTCGCGCCGATCGGCGACAGCTCGGCAACCTGCTCGGCCAGCGCCAGCGCGAGCGCCAGGCTTGCCTGAAACGTCTCGCCGCCCGAGAGGCTGCGCGCCGGACGTGACTCGCTGCCGTGGTGGTGATCGACGACGACGAACTCGCCCTTGTCGCCGATACCGAGCGCGTAGCGATCGCCCGACAGTTCGGCGAGCCGGACCGAGGCGCGCTCGGCGAGTTCGTCGAGTGCTCGGCGCAACAGCCACGACTCGAAGCGTTTCGCTCCGAGGTGACGGTGAAGGTCTCGCGCCACCTCGTGGTCGAGTTCGGCGACCGGGAGACGCTCGCGCAGCTCGCGAGCCTGGTCGCGGGCGCGTTGGAACTCCTCGAGGTCTTTGCGAGCTTCGACGCCCGCCTCGTGAACCCGATCACGAGCTCCCGAGAGCGTCGCATCGGCGGGCAGGTCGATGTCGAGCGCCGCGAGGCGATCGCGCAGCGGATCGACCAGGTCGCGTCGGCGGCGATCGTGGGTTGACGCCATGTGTTCGCACGCCGTCGCATCGGCCTCGTGCGTTCCCTTCGCGTCGACCGCCCAGGCAGCGAGCGCCGTCCAGTCGTCGGCGAGCACTCCCGACGGCGTCGGAAGTTCGTCGACGCCAGCGCGAGCGATCGCCTCGCGCTGGGCCGCGTAGGTCTGCTCGTGCTCGCCGACTCGGCGGTTGGCGTCGTCGAGGGCCGCGCGGGCGCGCTGGGCGGCCTGCCGGGCCTCGAGCATGCGGGCGCGGGTGGCGGTGAGGTCGAGTTCGAGTTGCGTGATCGCGGCGAGGTCACGATGGATCTCGGCGAGCGGGGGGAGGTTGGCGACCTCTGCCTCGGCCGTGGCGAGGCGGGCGAGCGCCGACGTGAGCTCGGTCTCGGTCGCGGCTCGCCCGCGATCGGACGCACGGTGCTCGGTGGTCGCGAGGTCGAGCGCGGCTTGGGCGAGTTCGAGGTCGTGTGTCGCCGCGGTGAGTTCGACGGGTGCCGATCGTGTCGGCAGCGCGTCGATCGGGCGCTCGCACACGGGACAGTCGTCGCCCGGGTGGAGATGCTCTGCCAACGCGTGGGCGGCCTCGGTGCGGCGGACCGATTCGAGCGCGGTGACGGCCGCGTCGCGGCGGGCGAGCGCCGCATCGAGCGCCCCCTGGGCGAGGTCGAGCGCCTTGGCGGCCTCGGCATCGGCGATGCGCTGTTGCTCGGCCGCCGTCCGTGCCCGATCGAGCGCGTCGTACGCGGCGACGCCGCGGTCGAGAACGGCGCGAGCGGGGGAGTCGGCCAGCGTGCGTGCGGCGGCGTCGGCGGCCGCTTCGGCGAGATCGAGGGCTTCGGTCGCCGCGGCCAAGTCGACGTTCGCCTGGGTGGCTTGGCCGACGCTGGCCGCGAGGTGCTCGGGGATGGCGACGGCACTCAACGCCACGGCGGCCCGGCGGGCCGATGCCGCGGCATCGCGCGCGGTTTGCGCGTCGAGCTCGTGGGTTCGGTCGAGCTCGAGCAACTCCTTGCACGCGGCGAAC
>SXGT01034069.1_pt1 | contig 15704 bp, 12 predicted proteins | sample 3176221 | NCBI WGS metagenome assembly SXGT01 (sample SAMN11356862, study PRJNA531348) | freshwater metagenome | isolation source: freshwater sample F1-120 | place: China: Fuxian Lake, Yuxi | collected 2017-12-25
AGGATCGGCTTCGGTGCTGGCGTTCGCGGAGGTGCCCTTCACTGCGCGACGACCGCGCGCTGGCGCGTCTCGAGGCGGCTCAGCTGCAGGGCGAGGAATGTGACCCAGATCCAGGGGGTTGCGAGGAATGCAATGGCCGAGGGATTGCCGCCGATCGTCGTGCCCGCGACGGTGAGCATCGCGAAGGTCGCGGGCAGCGCGAGGCGATGCACCCAGGCCTCGCGTGTCTGCCCGCGCGCCGCGAACCACGTGGCGATCGTGAGGCTCGCGGCGACCAGCAACAGCGAGCTCACGCCTCGCGAGGCGTTCTGGACCATGCCCTGCAGTGTCACGTGCGCCTGTTCCGTGGTGGTACCGGGTGGGAAGCCCGCCACGGCATCCGCGCTCAGCAATCCACCGAACAGATAGGCCGCGCCCAGCAGCCCGAGCAGCCGCGGGCCCCAGGTCGCGCCGCGCACCGTTCCTTCATGTCGCACCGCAAGGAGCACGCGCGATGCGCCCAGGGCAAACAGGATCGTGCCGGCACCAACGAGGCACATGTTGGGTTGATGCAGCCATCCGAGTTCGCCCGTGGTCAGCAGCGTGAATCGATGCTGCCTCAGGTCGAAGCCCGCGCGCGTCAGTGCCTGTGCGAGCGTCACGGCAACATAGAGCGGCCCAGTCGCGATGCCGCAGGCGAGCAGTGTTCGCGTGCGCAGCCAGGTCCCGTCTTGGGTTGCCCGTGCTGCGGGTGACGATTCCGCAACGTGATCCCCGCTCGGTTGCATCAGGCTTGCTCCCGTTCGCGTATCGGGGCCAACCCTTGCATTGGCGACCTGTGCATCGCGAGCCTGTTCATCGCGGTTGGGTCGCGGCCGACTGGAACAGCTCGATGACGTTGCCCGCCGGGTCGAGCACCAGCACCTGCTTGCCACCGGGACCAGACAGCACATCGTTGCGGAAGCGCGCGCCGGCGGCGCGTAGCCGGGCAACTTCCGCCTCGATGTCGTCCACGATCAGATGAATGCGGTTCCAGCCGCCAGGGCCCGGCGTCTCGCCGTCCGGCATCGGCCGTCCGGCGGAGCTCGCCGGACCGCTGAGCAGCAGGCGCAGGTTGCCGCGTGCGACGTCGGCAAAGGCCGGAGGGAAGCTGGTGAGCACCTCGAAACCGAGGACGCCGGTATAAAACGCGATCGCGGCCGCGACGTCGTCCACCAGGTAGCGGACGCTGACGAATTCGTTGGGTGGCATGCGGTCTCTCCTTCCTGTCGTGTTGTCCGTGCTGGGCGCGTGCCTGCGATGGGTGTCGCATCGGCTCGGTGTCAGGCTGCAATCGGCGCGTCGTCGATCTCCGCTAGCAGGAAGCCAATGCGCACCTCCAGTTCGTTCGCGGTCTGCTGGAAGGCGCCGAAGACCGCTTCAGCATCCCCGCTGGCCGCCGCGGGGTTGCGGATGCTCCAGTGAATGGTGGCCCGGCTACCGGGGAAGGTCGGGCAGGTTTCCCGCATCACGTCGCACAGGCTGACCACCCGGTCGAACCGCTGGTCGGCGTACTGGCTCAGGTGCTTCGGGCTGTGCGCCGACATGTCTATGCCGTGCTCCTCGCGCATCACCCGAAGGACGTGCGGATGGATCGGCCTGGGCTGGCTGCCGGCACTGAATGCCGCAACCCTGCCGCCCGAGCGCGCTCGCGCCAGGGCTTCGGCGATCTGCGAGCGCGCGCTGTTGCCCGTGCACAGGAACAGGACCCGCGCGACGGCTGATGCCTCAGGTGGCGCAACCGGCGCCAGCTCGCGCGCCAGCTCGGGCGGCATGCGCAGGCGCAGTCCCGGGTGGATGGCGGCGCCCGTTGCAGACAGCAAGCCGCCGATGCGCACCAGGTCAAGCCTGTAGTAGGCGTCCCGGCGATCGGCGGCGCTGCGCTGGCCCGATACCAGCTGCGCGTCGCGCAGCTTGCCCAGGTGGTAGGAGACCAGGTTCTGGGGTGCACCGATCAGGCCGGTGAGTTCCTGCACGGTGCGATCGCTGTGCGCGAGCTCGCCGAGGAGGCGCCAGCGCACGGGGTGCCCGACGAGCTGAAGAAGCTCGGGGACGGCCAGATCGGGAGGAGACGATGACGTGCTCATGGGCCGGACCATACATCAATCAGAATCGATGTATCCACCCTGATTGATTGGTCTTGCGATCGTGTCGGCTACGCGGATCACCATTGGCCCGGCGCCGCGTGGTGGTGCTGCGACGCATCGCCCTGCGTGAACCCGCCTTCGGCGGCTTCCGCAGCGCAGGTCTTCCCTCTGCGTGACCCCGCCTGCGGCGGCGTCCGCACCTCAGGGCTCCACCTCGCCGCGGAAGGACGCGCGGTACTGCAGCGGGCTCACGCCGAAGCGGCGTCGGAATGCCTTCGAGAAGGCGGCGGGTGTCGCGAAGCCGCAGGCGTGAGCCGCCCGTGCCACGCTCATCGTCGCGTCGAGCAGCAGGGTGCGGGCGTGCTCGAGTCGCAATTCCGCAAGGAGTGCGGCGGGCGCGAGCCCGAAGCTCAGGCGGCAGCGGCGATGCAGGTTGCGCACGGACATCGCGCAGTGTGCCGCCATCGCCTCCACGCCGATGTCCTCTTCCAGATTTGCCTGCAGCCAGGCCACGAGGTTCTGCAGGTCGACATGCGCAGCGCGGCTCTGGAAGTTCACGCTGCCGGAGAACTGCGACTGCCCGCCTGCGCGCACCACGTACACCACGAGGTTGCGCGCCACGGCGAGCGCGACCTCGGAGCCGAGGTCTGCGCGCACGATCGCGAGCGCCATGTCCACGCCGGAGAGGATGCCGGCGGACGACCACAGGTCGCCGTCCTGCACGAACAGTGCGTCGCGCTCCACGAGCGCCTGCGGATGCCGCGTGGCGAGGTCGGCCAGCACCTGCCAGTGGGTGGTGACACGTCGCCCGTCCAGCGCCCCGATGGCGCCCAGGAGCAATGCACCCGAGCACACCGACGCGTGCCGCCGTGCGCGCGGCCAGGCGCGGCGCAACCATTCCAGCAAGGGCGCGTTGGCGAGCGCGGCATCGATGAAGGCCGCGGCTGCGCCGGGCACCAGCAGCAGGTCCACCTTCGGCGGCAGGTCGGGCAACGGTTCGACCGCCAGCGTGAGGCCGGCAGATGTGCGCACCAGGCCGGTGGTGGTGGCGGCGACATGGCGCACCTTATAGGCCGGGGCGCGCGTGAACTCCGTCGCCTGGTTGAACACCTCGGCGGGCCCGGCGGCATCGAGCAGTTCGACACCGTCGAACAGCACCACGAGCACCGTGCGCGGCCGGCCGGTGCCAGGCGGTGCTGGAGCGTGCGGAGCCCCGCGGCGAGTGGATGAGCCGGGCGTTGATGGGCCACGCGTGGATGGGCCACGCGTAGATGGGGAAGCAGACTTGGCCGATATGGACATGTGCTCAGCCTATCGGCCAGCAGGATCCCGCGCCATGATGGCCGCCGTCAGTCAGGGAGCGCTCGAACATGGTCCGGATCATCGACTCCGCCAGCGCGCTGGTGCCACGCCTGCGCGGCCTGCACCTGTTCCACTTCGATGGCGCGCCCTGCGCCCAGCGCGTGCGTTTCGCGCTCGCCGAGAAGGGCTTGCAGCGTGGCGCCGAGGTGCGCTGGGACGACGAATCGCAGGCCACCCTGATCGCCGCGCCCGGTACCTGGACCAGTCGCGTGGTCTCCCTCGTGCGCAAGGACCACCTGACGCCGGGCTATGCCGCGATCAACCCGCACCTGGTGATCCCGGCGCTCGTGCACGACGGCGTGCTGCACCTCGAGTCCATGGACATCGTCGCGTATGCAGACAGCCTGTCGTCCGAGGGCAGGCTGTTGCCGGGAGACGCAGCGGCCGCCGCCGACGCGGCAGCGCTCGTGGCGCTGGGCAAGCAACTGCATCGCTCGATCCGCTATGTGTCGTTCCGCTGGAACCTCGGTGGCCTCGCGCGGCTTGATGCGAAGGAGGAAGCGTTCGTCGCCTCACGCGAGCCGGGCGACTCGCCGGAGCAGCTCACGGCGTTCTATCGGGCCTTCGATCGTGATGGCATCGACGAGGCCACCTATGCCGAGCATGCGCGCATGCTGGACGAGGCACTGGCCGCGCTCGATGCGCGCCTCGCGGCGGACCGGCGGTCATTCCTCGTGGGCACTGCGCTGTCGCATGCCGACATCATCTGGGCGATCAAGGTGCTGAAGCTGGTGGAATGCGGCTATCCGCTTGCGACGCGGCACCCGCATCTGGCGCGCTGGTACGCGCGCACCTCGTCGCGTGCGGCGTTCCGTGAGGGCGTGATGGGCAAGCACAGGTTGATGAGCGGTGCGTTCAGGCTGCGTGCGATGGTCGATCGCTGGTTGGGCCGCGGCATGTCGCACGCGCTCGCCGCGCGGTAGCGCAGCGCGCGGGGAAGCCCCGCGGCGCGCGAAGGGAAGCCGCGCCGCGCGAAGGGAAGCGATCTGCAGGCGATGTGCGATGACCTGCAGCGGAGTGCGGGCCGCTGATCGCGGACTGGCGCTCGCGCGTGCAACGCCTTCTCGTGACACTCGCGCATCGAGATACTCCGGCTTCGTGCCGCCACCGTCGTGCCGGCGCATTGCTGGAGCTCCGCATGCACAACCACGCCGAGCGAGGAACCCCGCGAAGCGAGTGGCGAGCGCGAGTGGCACGCGTCGGCGCGTGCCTCGCATTCGTGCTGTGGCCGCTCGTCACGACCGCGGTGGTCGCGGCCGAAGCGCCCGCCACACCGCCCCGTTTCCTCACCGGGCAGAACGCGCCACCCGCGCGCTGGCCGGGCATCCGGCGGCCGCCCGCGGGGGCGCCGAACGTGCTGCTGGTGCTGACCGACGATGTGGCCTTCGGCGCCACGAGCCCCTTCGGCGGGCCGATCGCCACGCCCACGGTCGACCGCCTGGCGGCCTCCGGCCTGCGCTACACGCGCTTTCACACCACGGCGTTGTGCTCACCCACGCGCAGCGCGCTGCTCACGGGCCGGCAGCCGAACACGATCAACGTCGGCAACGTGACGAACCTCGCCACCGGCTTCGATGGCTTCGACAGTGTCATTCCGAAGTCGGCCGCCACGGTGGCGCAGCTGCTCGCCGATGCCGGCTACGCCACCGCGATGTTCGGCAAGAGCCACGTGACGCCGGAATGGGAGCAGTCGAGCAACGGGCCGCACGATCGCTGGCCCACCGGCCTCGGCTTCCAGTACTTCTACGGCTTCCTGAACGCCGACACGAGCATGTACGCACCGAGCCTCGTGGAGAACACGCGCTTCGTCGAGCCGCCCTACGACGACCCGGACTACTTCTTCGAGCGCGACATGGCGGATCGCACGATCCAGTGGCTGCGGCAGCAGCGTGCGCAGGACCCCACGCAGCCGTTCTTCGTCTACTACGCGCCCGGCACGGCGCATGCGCCGCACCATGCGCCGCCCGAGTGGCTCGCGCGCGTCCGCGGCAAGTTCGACCACGGCTGGGACGAGCAGCGCGAGCGCACCTTCCGCGAACAGAAACGCAGGGGGGTGATCCCGGCGAACGCACGGCTCACGCCGCGACCCGACGCGCTGCCGGCCTGGTCGAGCCTCACGCCGGACGAGAAGCGCATCGCGGCGCGCTACATGGAAGCCTATGCCGCTGCGCTGTCGTACATGGATGCGCAGGTCGGCCGCATCATCGACGAGATCGCTGCACGCGGTGAGCTGGACAACACGCTGGTGGTGTTCATCCAGGGCGACAACGGTGGCAGCGCGGAGGGCGGGCTCGAGGGCACGCTGTTCGAGCAGTCGATGATCAACATGGTGCGCGAGGACGAGGCCGAGATGCTGCGCCAGCTCGACGCGATGGGCGCACCGGCGATGTACAACAACTACCCGGTGGGCTGGGCCTGGGCCATGAGCACGCCGTTCCAGTGGTACAAGCAGGTGGCCTCGCATTTCGGCGGCATGCGCAACGGCATGGTGATGAGCTGGCCGGCGCGCATCGCCGATGCCGGCGGCGTGCGCGAGCAGTTCCACTTCGTGGCCGACGTCGCGCCCACCATCCTCGCCGCCGCGGGCGTCACGCCGCCCGCGAGCTTCGCCGGCGTGCCGCAGCAGCCGATCGACGGCGTGGACATGAGCTATACGTTCGCGGATGCGGCCGCGCCCGGCGCGCGCGCATCGCAGGCGTTCTCGATGATGCAGCACCTCGGCTACTACGCGGATGGCTGGTTCCTATCCACCACGCCGCTGTCGATGCCCTGGCAGAACTCCCAGCGCACGGGCGCGAGCGATGGCGATGCGCGCAACTGGGAACTGTATGACCTGCGCAACGATTACAGTCAGGCAGTGGACCTCGCGCGCCGCGAACCCGCGAAGCTGGCAGCCATGCAGTCAGCGTTCTGGGCCGAGGCCGAGCGCCTGCACATGCTGCCGGTGCACAGCGTGTACGGGCCCGCGTCGTCGGGGCGGCCGTCCCTCGGTGCGGGGCGCACGTCGTTCGATTACCTGCCCGGCGTCACGCGCGTGGCCCAGGATGCCGCACCGCCCACGGTGGGGCGCTCGTACACCATCACGGCAGACATCGAGGTGCCCGCCGGCGCCAACGGCGTCGTGCTGGCGCAGGGCGGGCGCTTCAGTGGCTTCAGCCTGTTCCTGAAGGACGGCAGGCCGACCTTCCACTACAACGCCGTGCCGCCGCGGCACGCGACCATCGCGGCGGAGACCGCGCTGGCGGCGGGCCGGCACCGGCTGGCGTTCAGCTTCGTGGCCGATGCGAAGGTGCCGGGCACGGGTGGGCGTGGCGTGCTGAAGGTGGACGACATCGTGGTGGCCGAGGGCCGCATCGCGCACACCCTCGGGCGCTGGATCTCGCACACCGAAGGCCTGGATGTGGGCGCCGACACCATCACCGCGGTGAGCGACGCCTACGCGCCACCTGCGCGCTTCCCGGGGAGCATCGGCAAGGTGAACGTCACGATCGATCCGTAGCGAGGGGGCGCACAATCGAAAACGCCCCGGATGAGGCAGTGCTCATCCGGGGCGCGCATTGCTTCGGGCGCGTCCGTGCGCCCTGGGCTACCGGCTCAGTGCTTCCAGAGCACCTCGAAGGCGTAGGTGCGCGGTGCGCCCCAGCCGCGGAAGCCACCTTCCGTGCCGAGGGGCAGTTCCTGCTCGACGTATTCCTCGTCGGTGAGGTTCTTGCCCACGAAGTTCAGCACCAGCTCGTCACCCGCAGACAGCGCGTAGGTGTATGACACCTGCAGGTCGACCAGCGTGTAGCCATCCTCGATGATCGGCCGGCCCAGCAGGGTCCCCACGAAATACTCGTCGATGGTCTTCGCCAGCAGGTTCGCCGACAGCGGGTGGCCCATCACCTCGGCGTCATAGGACAGCGCGATCGTGTAGTTGTAGTCCGGGGAGCGCGCGATCTGACCACCGCGCGTCGTGAACGTCGGCAGGTTCGCCACCGGTACGCCACCCGGGAACAGCGTAGGGTTGTTCGTCGCGTTGCAGGCCGTGCCGTTGGCGTTGAAGGGCCGCACGAGGCAGCTCTGCACGTCGGTGCCCGACTTGGTGTCCTGGAAGCCCGCGATGAAGCGCGCGGAGAATGCATCCGAGATCGACCAGATCGCCTCGAGCTCGAAGCCCTTGATCTTGGTGTCGTCGGAGTTGTTCAGGATCAGCGTGTTGGTCGCCGGTGCGCTGCCAGGCGGGCGCGTGAGCACCGAGCTGAACTGCGCGCCTTCGAGCGTCGTCATGAACGCGGCCAGGTTCACCCGCAGGGTGCCGTCGAGGAAGTCGTTCTTGCTGCCGATCTCCCAGGACGAGACTTCCTCCGGCTCGTAGCTCAGGCGCGACGGGTCGGTGCCGCGGATCGCGAAGCCGCCGCTCCGGAAGCCTTCGGAGTAGGACGCGTACACCCGGTTGTACTCGGTGATGGCCCAGCTGCCGCTGAGCTTGAACACCGTGTCGTTCCAGCTGTCGTCGCCCTGCACCGGGAAGCCTGCGAACAACGTCGCACGCTCCGTCGGCGGGAGGATCGGCGAGTTGAACTCGTCACGCGGGCCGCCGGGTGCTGCGCGCAGGCCGAATGCCGTCTCGAACTCCTTCTCCTCGTCCAGGTAGCGCACGCCGGCGCTGACCTCGATCGCATCGGTGATGTTCCAGTTGATCGCACCGAAGACTGCCTTGGAGGTTACTTCCTCGGCGGACTTCTGGTCCGAGAACTGTTGTGGCAGCTGGCAGAGTGCCGCGCCGCTCGGGTTCGGGAAGAACGGGCACGCGCCACCGAACCCGGCGTTGGACACCTGCAGGATCTGATTGCTGCCCTGGGCGAAGTCGAGCTCCGTTTCCTAGTAGAACAGGCCCACGGTGTAGCCGATGTTGTCGGAGAACAGCTTGCCCGAGAGCTTCAGTTCCTCGGAGAACTGTTCGTACTCCTGCTCGCGCAGCGTGTGCAGCTGCACGATCGGCGAGGCCGTGGTGCGGCGCGTGGAGCCGTCGAAGTCCTGGCCCACGTCGTCATCGGCGTACTGCAGGCCGGTGATCGACTCGAGCGTGCCGAAGGGCAGTTCCCACTCGAGGTTCAGGCTGAAGCTGTCCACGTCGTAGCGCTGGAACTCGTCGAAGTTCGCTTCGTTCTCGAACGGGTCACGGCCGTTGTAGCGCGGGTCCTGGGGCGGGATGTCGCCGCGGTCCTTGATGTAGTCGTAGTTGAAGTAGGCCGAGAACGTGTCGGTCGGCTGCCACAGCAGCGCGATGCGCGCCGAGTCGTAGTCGATTCGGCCGGCGTCGTCGCCGCGGGTGCGGTTGCGGTAGAAGCCCTCGCGATCCTTGGTGATGCCCGACACGGACATCGCCAGCGTGTCGTCGATCAGCGGGATGTTCACGCGCGCCTTGATCTGGCGTTCGTCGTAGCTGCCGACCTGCAGCGAGGTCGCCCAGTTCACCTCGTTGAACTCGGGGCGGATGCGGTTGACGACGATCGCACCGCCGGTGGTGTTCTTGCCCTGCAGCACGCCCTGCGGGCCGCGCAGCACCTCGATCTGGGCGACGTCGAAGGTATCGACGAGCTGGCCGGTGGACGAACCCTGCTGTACGCCGTCGATGATCACCGACACCGCGGGCGACTGGGTCTTCTCGATGTCGGCATAGCCGATGCCGCGGATGAAGATGGCGCCCGCGCTCGGCCCCGCCGTGTTCATGCCGATGCTGACGTTCGGCATCATGCCGTCGAAGTCGCGCAGGGTGCGCGGGGCGACGCGGCTGATGTCCTCCTCGGTGAAGGCCGAGACCGCGAGCGGCACATCCTGGATGGACTCCGCCGTGCGTCTGGCGCTGACGATTGTCTCCTCGATGGCACGGCTGTTCTGCTGTGCCTGGCTTGCATCGGCGGCGATGGCCGCGGGTGCGCCCGCGAGCAGCATGCCGCCCATCATGGGCGCGATGGCGTGCAGCGCACGGCGCGCGCGTCGGTTGTCTTGTCGCATCATGTCCCCCATCAGGAACTTGGTTGAATTGGCGGGTGCGGGCGCGCGTCGTCCGGCTGACTTGTGCACACGCACAGTCGGCTCGCCTCGCACGCCGGCCCCCTCCGGTAGCTGGCTGAAGTACCAGCGCCTGCTCAGAAGCACTCAGGCGCGCAGGCTTTTATCCACGCGTTCGATCGGCGTCAAGTTGCGGGATGATCGTGGGCCCGCGTGCACTGCCGGTGTCCTCGCCCATGACTCGCCTACAGGCCGACCTGCTCCTGCTGTTCGCGGCGGCGATCTGGGGCTTCGCCTTCGTGTTCCAGAAGACGGCAATGGCCAGCGTGGGGCCATTCGCGTTCATCGCCGCGCGCAGCCTCGTGGCCACGTTTGCGCTGGCGCCGCTGGCGCTGCTCGAGGTGCGTGGCAGGCGCCCGCGCGAACGGGGCGTGGAGGCGGTTTCGCGACAGCCTGTTGCGCTTGCGGTGGCCGACGTCTCGCCCCATGCCAGCGGGATCAGCCCGTTGGCATACGGTGTCGTGCCGCTCGTACGGATCGCAGCGGCAGGCGGCGTCGCATTCTTCGTCGCCGCCGCGCTGCAGCAGTGGGGCCTGATCACCGCCACCGTCACCAATGCGAGCTTCCTCACCGCGCTCTATGTCGTGATCGTTCCCTTTCTCGGCTGGCTCGCGTACCGCGCGCCACCCACGCCGGTGGTGTGGCTTGCCGCTGGCCTGTCCTTCCTTGGCATCTGGTTGCTCGGCGGCGGCACGCTCGGCGGCTTCGCCGCAGGTGATGGCCTGGTAGCACTGTCGGCGCTGTTCTGGGCGGTGCACCTGCTCGTGACTGCGCGCGCCTCGGACATCGGCCTGCCGGTCGCCTTCACCTGCCTGCAGTTCGCTGTCGTCGCGCTGCTGGCGACGCTGGCGGCCGTTGCGACGGAGGTGGTGACGCTGGCGGGCCTGCTGGCGGCATGGAAGGAGATCGCCTACGTGGGGCTGCTGTCGAGCGCGCTCACCTTCACCCTGCTCGCGCTGGCACTGCGGCACGCGCCGCCGGGCGAAGCGGCGATCCTCGTCTCGACCGAGAACCTGTTCGCTGCCCTCGCAGGTGCCTTGCTGCTGGACGAGCGCCTGCCTGCGATCGGCTGGGCAGGTGCGGGCGTGATCATGGCGGCGATCCTGCTGGTGCAGTGGGCCGTGCATCGGCGTGATCGCGTGCCGGCCGCGGCCTGCAGCTGAGTTCACCCGTCCTGCACCTTGCCAACGCCCTAGGCCCGCAGCGCCCGGCGCGCTAGGCTCGCCTGCCCTGTCACCGCGCCCACGCCGCCCTGCCCAACCGTACCGTGCGGCCGGCGCCTTGGCCCCAACCGCCCCAATCGTGAGACACAGACATGAAGATCGGCCTCATCGCCGGATACTCCGGCCGCAAGATCAGCATCCCGTTGGACACCATCAAGCACGCCGAGAGCCTCGGCTACGACTCGGTGTGGACCTCGGAGGCCTACGGCTCCGACGCCGTGACGCCGGCGGCATGGATCCTCGCCAACACCACGAAGATCAAGGTTGGCACCGCCATCATGCAGATGCCGGCGCGCTCGCCCGCGATGTGCGCGATGACGGCGATGACCCTTGCGCAGCTCTCCGGCAACCGCTTCATCGTGGGTCTCGGCGCGTCCGGCCCGCAGGTGGTGGAAGGCTGGCACGGCGTCGCCTACGGCAAGCCGGTGACGCGCCTGCGCGAGTACATCCAGATCATGAGGAAGGTGTTCGCGCGCGAGGATGCGCTGACCTTCGACGGCGAGGAGTACCAGATCCCCTACCGTGGCGAGCGCTCCACTGGCCTCGGCAAGCCGCTCAAGAGCATCATGGTGGTGGAGCAAGTGCCGAAGATCTATGCCGCCAGCATCACGCCGGCCGGCGTGCGCGCCGCGGCGGAAGTGGGTGACGGCTTCTTCCCGATCTGGATGAACCCCGAGAACTTCGGCGTGTTCGAGAAGGACATCAACCAGGGCCTGCAGAAGGGCGGCAAGACACTGGCCGACTTCGACGTGGCGCCCTTCGTCACCGTCATCGTCAACGACGATGTGGACGCAGCCATGCAGATGATCCGCGGCAACATGGCGCTCTACATCGGTGGCATGGGCGCGCGCGGCAAGAACTTCTACAACGACTACGCGAAGCGGCTCGGCTTCGAGGACGCCGCGGTGAAGATCCAGGACCTGTTCCTCTCCGGCCGCAAGGACGAGGCGATGGCCGCAGTGCCGAAGGAACTGATCGACGCCTGCCACCTCGTGGGCTCGAAGGATCGCATCAAGGACCGGCTGTCGCGCTGGAAGGAAGCCGGCAGGCGTGGCGAGGTCGGCAGCATGCTGATCGGTGCGGGCCAGAAGGAAGCACTGGATCTCGTCGCGGAAGCGATGCTCTAGCGGTCAGCCTGCAGGGCGGGCGCGCGCCCGTCCTGCATGTCCGATCGTTGCCGGTGCTGCGTGTCCCCGCAGTGCCGGCACACCACGGTGGCCTGGCCGCCGCGTCCTGCCACCGGCTGGCGTCGTTCGCGTGAAACAGGTCCTCGGCGCCCTCGCGGCGTTGCTCGTCTCCGCCTTCGTGCTCACCATCGGGCACGGCCTCGCGCTGCTGGTGATGCCGCTGCGCGCGGAGATCATCGGCTTCTCGCCGGTGGACATCAGCCTCACCGGTTCCGCCTACTACGCGGGCTTCGTCGCCGGCTGCTTCGCGAGCCCTGCGCTCATCGCCCGCGTTGGCCACGTGCGCATGTATGCCGTGTTCGGTGCGGCGCTCATCGTCACCCTGCTCGCCGTGCACATGGCGACCGCGCTGTGGTCATGGCTGCTGCTGCGCGCAGCCACCGGTGTGCTGATGGCGGGGCAGTTCATGGTCATCGAGACCTGGCTCAACGAGCGCGCCAGTGCCAGCACACGTGGCCGCGTGCTGGCGATCTACGTGCTGGTGACGCTCGCGGCCAACACCTTCGGGCAGCTGCTGGTGAACGTGGCGCCGGTACAGGCGGAGACGCTCTTCGCGCTGTCGGCAATGCTTGTGGCCCTGAGCATCGTGCCCGTGGGCCTGTCTGCCGCCGAGCTGCCGGCGCCGCTCACGAGCGCGCGCGTGGCGCTGGGGCTGTTGTGGCGGCTCGCGCCGGTCGGCTTCGTCGGGGCGACGGCATCGGGCTTCATCACGGGCGCATCCGGCGCGCTGAATGCGGTGTTCGTGCGCGGCGTCGGCTTCGATGTGTTTGCGGTGTCGGTGTACACCAGCGCAGTCATCGCCGGCGGCGCCGTGTTCCAGTATCCGGTCGGCCGCATCGCGGATCGCATCGATCGCCGCAGCACGCTGATGGGGCTGTTCACGGGCGTCGCGGGCGTGTCGTGCCTGGCCATCGTGGTGACGCTGTCGCGGCCCGACTGGCTGCCCTTCGTGGGCTTCTGCTGGGGCGGCATGGCGCACTGCATCTATGCCTCGGCGCTGGCCCACGCCAACGATCGAGCGCCCCCCGGCGAGATCGTCGGCATCGGCGGCGCCATCCTCGTGATGTGGGGTGTGGGGGCGGTGATCGGCCCGCTCGGCGCGTCGCTGTGCATGGACCTGCTCGGGTCCATCGGCTTCTTCGTGTGGATGATTGCGGCCGGTTTGCTCGCGCTCGTGCTGGCGCTGCTCCTGCGCGCCGGCATCCTGCGACCCGGGCTTGCAGCGGCGGGCGCGATGGACTGATGCCGGCAGCCGTGGTCGCACCTGTCGCCCTGATGGGCGATCCTTCGCGCCTTCGCAGTGATGACAGGGCGGGCATGGGCAGCACGACGCGGACGGGTCATGACGACACGAGGCAATGGTCGTTGCTGGCTGCCGCGGCGCTCGTTGCGCTGGCCGCGCGGCAGGCACATGCCGCCGCGATCGACCTCGACGCGCTGCAGGCGTCGCTGACCACCCTCGACGGTGTGCTGCAGCTCGGCACCATCGCGGCGTGCCTGTTCGTGTCCTGGGCCGTCGTGCGCCTGTGGCGCGGTGCCGAGGTGGAAGCGGATTCGATCTGGTTCGGTGCCCGCATCGTCGATGGCGCGCTGTTCCCCGTGCTCGCCTGGTGTGCCGTGCTCGCGGCCGCGTGGGCGCTCGAGCGGTACATGCGCACACCGATCCTCGACCTTGCGGTGCCGCTGCTGCTCGGCCTTGCCGTACTGCGCGGCTCGGTGCGGGTTTTGCGTCAGGCCTTCCCCGAATCGCGTTACCTGCGGATCGTCGAGCGCACTTTCTCGTGGCTCGTGTGGTTCGCCGCCGTGCTCTGGCTCACGGGGCTGCTGCCGCGCCTGCTGGAAGCCATGGACACAGTGCGCTGGCAGATGGGCGGCGCCGAGGTGTCGCTGCGCAGCCTCGTCGAGGGCGGCCTCAGCGTGCTGGTGGTATTGCTCGGCATGCTCTGGCTGTCGGCGCTCGTCGAGCGCCGGCTGCTGATGGGCGCGGTCGACAACATCTCCGTGCGCAAGATCGCGGCGAATGCCACGCGCGCGGTGCTGCTGCTCGTGGGACTGCTGGTCGCGCTGTCGGCGGCGGGCATCCCGCTGGGCGCGCTCGGCGTGCTCAGCGGTGCCGTGGGCGTGGGCATCGGCTTCGGCCTGCAGAAGCTCGCCAGCAACTACGTCAGCGGCTTCGTCATCCTTGTCGAGCGCTCGCTGCGCATCGGCGACATGGTGAAGGTGGACAACTTCGAGGGCCACGTCACCGACATCAAGACCCGCTACACCGTGATCCGGGCGCTGAACGGGCGCGAATCCATCGTGCCGAACGAGCTGCTCGTGACCTCGCGGGTCGAGAACGCGTCCTTCGCGGACAGCAAGGTGCTCGTGAGCACGGCCGTGCAGGTGGAGTACGGCACCGATCTCGACGCATTGCTTCCGCAGCTCGCTGCCTGCATCGGCGCAACCCCGCGCGTGCTCGCTGCGCCCGCGCCCGTCGTGCTGCTCTCGGAGTTCGCCGCCGATGGGCTGCTGCTCACGATGGCGTTCTGGATCGACGATCCGGAGAACGGCCAGGGCAACGTGCGCTCCGCCGTGAACCTTGCCGTACTGGCGCACCTGCGCGCGCTGGGCGTGCGGATTCCCTATCCCCAGCGCGAGGTGCGTTATCTCGGGATCGAGGGTGCGGCCATCGTTGCGCCGTCCCCGCCGCCTACGGCAGGACCCTCCGGCGGCTGACCGAGTGCGAGATGCTGGGCTTCCCGCTGGGCTTCCCGCTGGGCTTCCCGCTGGGCTTCCCGCTGGGCTTCCCGCTGGGCTTCCCGCTGGGCTTCCCGCTGGGCAGCGTCCTCCGCGAAGAGCTGCTGCAGCTCCAGCGCCGAGTCCATTGCCGCCTGGCGATACGCGGCCTCGTCATGGAACACCGCAGCCTGGCGCTCGAGCGTGCGGGCGTCGTGTTCCTCGAAGGTGCGCACCGAGCGTGCTGCGTCCTGCGGCGCGATGTCGAGTTCCTCGAGCACCGCGCGCGCAAGTTGCAGGCTGGAATGCAGCGTCTCGCGCACCACGGTGTGCACGCCGACCTCGCGCAGCTGCAGGGCGTGGTAGCGATCGCGTGCGCGCGCGCAGATCCGCACGTGCGGAAAGTGCTCCCGCAGCATCTCCGCGATGCGCAGGGCGGCAGCAGGTTCGTCCACCGCGATCAGTACCACGCGTGCCTTCTCCACCTGTGCATTGCGCAGCAGGTCGAGCCGCGTCGGGTCGCCGTAGTACACGTCGTTGCCGAAGGCGCGCACGAAGTCGATCTGCGACGGGCTGCCGTCGAGGGCCGTGAACGGGATGCCGCGCATGCTGAGCACACGCCCGACGATCTGTGCCACGCGCCCGAAGCCGAGCAGCAGCACGGGATGATCGTGGTCGGCGATCGTGTCGAACGCACGTGGCACTTCCGTGCGACCGGCGAAGGCGCGTTCAACGGCGCCGATCGCCAGCGGTGTGAGTGCCATCGAGAGCGTCACCACGAGGATGCAGCGCGCCGCGTCGTCCACGCCGAGCACGTTCGCGGCGACACCCGCGCCGAGCAGCACGAAGGCGAACTCGCCGCCCTGGGCGAGCGTGACCGACAGTCGCGTCGAGGCGCGCCAGTCGAGCCCGGCCAGCCGACCCAGCGGCAGCAGCACGAGGGTCTTCAGCAGCATCAGTGCCAACGCGAGGGCGAACATCGCGGCAGGCTCGCGCAGCAACAGCGCGAGGTCCACGGACATCCCCACGGCCATGAAGAACAGCCCGAGCAG
>SXGT01214552.1_pt1 | contig 15703 bp, 16 predicted proteins | sample 3176221 | NCBI WGS metagenome assembly SXGT01 (sample SAMN11356862, study PRJNA531348) | freshwater metagenome | isolation source: freshwater sample F1-120 | place: China: Fuxian Lake, Yuxi | collected 2017-12-25
CTGCACGGTCGGGATGTAGGTGCCCTCGTACCACGAGTGATCGCCGACGAGGTCGTACGCGTTCTGGCCCTTCACCTCGGCGTGGTACAGGTCCGGGAACTGCGTTGCCGAGTGGTTACCCCAGATCGTCATCTTGGTGATGTCGTTGACTGTGGTTCCCGTGCGCTGCGCGAGTTGCGCCATCGCTCGGTTGTGGTCGAGGCGCGTCATCGCCGTGAAGCGATCGGTCGGCACATCCTTTGCGTTGTTCATCGCAATCAGACAGTTCGTGTTCGCCGGGTTGCCAACCACGAGCACCTTGACGTCGTCGGCGGCGCCATTGGCGATCGCTTGACCCTGCGTCGTGAAGATTCCGCCGTTGATCTTCAGGAGGTCGGAGCGTTCCATGCCGTCTTTGCGCGGCACCGAACCGACGAGCATCGCAAAGTTCGCACCCGAGAACGCCGTGTTCGCGTCGTCGCTCGTTTCGATTCCGGCGAGCAACGGGAAGGCACAGTCGTCGAGTTCCATGACGACGCCTTCGAGCGCGCCCATCGCCGGGGTGATCTCGAGGAGTTGCAGAATCACCGGTTGATCTGGACCGAGCATCGATCCGCTGGCGCTGCGGAACAACAAGCTGTAGCCAATCTGGCCCGCAGCTCCGGTGACGGCGACACGAACGGGAGTCTTCATGGGGTCGAAATCTAGGAGGCCTCGTCGGACCGGGCCGAAGCGTCGCGGTCGATCAGGTCCATCAGCCGATCGCGCGCTTCGGTGAGTTCCTCGATCCGTTCGGCGGCACCGGCTCGCGCTGCACCGGTGTCGGGATGGGCATCCCGCAGCAATCGCCGGAACCGGCGGTTGACCTCGGAGCGCTGCACTCCTGCATGCGCCCGGAGCCCCAGGACCTCCATGGCCCACCGTTGCTCCGAATCGATGCCATCCCAGACGACCTCCTCGATCGGGGCCCCCGGGGCCCAGGTCGCGCCGGCCGCCCACGGACTCTCGAGGGGCAGTCCGTCGACCAGACGGCGGATCACGACGCCTCGCCGCCCGTAGGGGCTGATGCCGCGACCGACCCGTCGGATCTCGTCGAGGCCGCGCTGGCGAGCGGTCGGCGGGAGCTGGGCAACCGCGACGACCATACCGAGCAGTTGCGGGATCGGCGCCCCGTGGGTATCGAGTTCGACGACGAACCCGTCGTCGCGTTGCTCGACGCGATGGCGCGAGCGGTCGAGACCGTGTGTATCTCGTTGGAGACGATGACGTACAGCGATGCGCGGCAGCGAGAGTCCCCCTGCCGCAGCGTGCAACAACGCATCGAAATCGGCGCGATCTTCCTCGTCGAGCACCGCAATGAACTCGTGCACGATCGCGCCGATCAACAACGCACCTGGCGCTTGGGTTCCGGCCATCGGCAGGTAGGCCGACGCGGGCGCGACCCGGCGCGTCGGCATATGGCGCCGCGTGTGTCGGATCGTCAACTCCGCGAGGATCACCGCGATCAGGTCAGTTCACGGCGGCGGTGATCGCGAACACCACGACGTAGATGGCGACAAAGATCGTGCCGATCCACCGGATCGCCGTGCGATCGAACGGATCGCGTTCGGTGGGCCCCAGTCCTGGATGCAGACCACATACCGCGCAGCGTTCGTCGGCCGGGCGCGGCGTTGCACACAACACGCAGTCGACCGACTGCGCCGGTGCCGGCGGCGGTGGCGGGGCCGAAATCCAGCTGCTCATCGTCGCGCCAACCGTCGCTCGGCGATCTCGACGGTATTGCGAAACAACATCGCGATCGTGGTCGGACCGACTCCACCAACTCTTGGTGTGATCCAACCTGCGACTGCCTCGCACGTTTCGTCGACATCGGGCAGCACCTTGCGGCCCTCGTAGCGAACTCCCGCGCCGACGACCACCGCGCCCGGGCGGATGTGCTCGGGCCGCACGATCCCCGGCACGCCGACCGCGGCGACGACGATGTCGGCGTCGCGCGTGTAATCGAACCAGTTGGGGACGCCGGTGTGCACCACCGTCACGGCAGCATTGGCGGTCGGGCGCTTCTGCGACAACAACATCGACAACGGACGCCCGAGGGTCATGCCACGACCAAGAATGACGACGTGACGACCCGCGACCGGCACGTCATAGTGGGCCAACAGCGTTTCGATGCCGGCTGGCGTACACGGAACGGGGCCCGGGATCCCGAGCGCGAGACGTCCCATGCTCACCGGATGGAGGCCGTCGACATCTTTGTCGGGTTCGAGGGCGGCCAGCGCGGCCTCGAAGTCGATGTGTGACGGCGGTGGGTACTGGAAAAGTACGCCGTCGATTGCGTCGTCAGCGTTGTAGTCGTCGATTGCGGCCATGACGTCGGCCTGGGTCGCGTCGTCGGGTAGGTGCACGTGGCGACTGTGCACCCCGATCGCCGCTGCCTTCTCCTGTTTCATTCGGATGTAGCCGGCACTCGCGCTGTCGGATCCGACGAGCAGCGTGCCGAGTCCTGGTGGACGCTCGGCCACGGTGAGCGCGGCGATGCGCGGTTCGAGCTCGGCGAACACTGCGTCGGCAACCGGTCCGCCCGGCATCATCACGGCGCTCATCAGTGCACGAAATGGCGTTCGCCCGTGAACACCATTGCCAGGCCGAGTGCATCGGCACGTTCGATGACGGCGTCGTCCTTCACGGACCCGCCCGGTTGGATCACCGCAGCGACCCCGGCCGCCGCGGCGGCCTCGACTCCGTCGGGGAACGGGTAGAACGCGTCGCTCGCGCACGCCCCCCCGGCCGCGCGTCCGGCAGCTTTCTTCGCGGCGATCTCGCCCGACTCGACTCGGTTCTGTTGCCCGGCGCCGATTCCCCAGGCGGTGCCATCCTTGACGAGCACGATGGCATTCGATTTCACGTGCCCGACGAGGCGCCACGCCATCGCAAGGTCCCGCCACTGTTCGTCGGTCGGCGCCGCCTTGGTCACCACCTTCCACGTGTCACGTTCGGCAGCGAAGTGGTGCGGGTCCTGAACCAAGAAACCACCAGACACCTGTCGGAAATCGAGCCGAGCACCGGCCGGCGGTGCGGCCGTGAGCAACCGGGTGTTCTTCCGTTTCTTCGTGAGCGCGTCGAGCACACCTGGTTCGTAGCCGGGTGCGATCACGACATCAGCCTGAGGGCCTGCGATCATGCGCTCGACCGTCGCCGCATCGATCGCGCGATTGACTGCAACGATCCCGCCGAACGCCGAACGCTCGTCGCACTCGAGCGCCCGCTGATAGGCAGATGCGAGATCGCCCGCCACCGCCGCGCCACACGGATTGGCGTGCTTGATGATCGCGCAGGCGGGTCGATCGCCAAGATCGAACGCGAGCTTCCACGCGGCGTCTGCATCAAAGAGGTTGAGGTAGCTGAGTGCGAGTCCGCTGTGTTGTTGGATCGTGTCGAACCAACTCTGCTCGTCGCGGAACCGGTACCGCGCGCCGCGTTGGTGAGGGTTCTCGCCGTAACGCAGCTGTTCGTCGGTACGTTCGAGTGCAACGACAACATGGCGGGGCAACGCCTCGTCCTGTTGCAACCACTGTACGATCGACGCGTCGTACGCAGCGGTCCGAGCAAAGGCTTCGAGCGCGAACCTTCGACGCGTCGTGAGCGTGACGGCACCGTCGTGCTCGCCGAGTTCAGCGAGCAGTTGGTCATACTGATCGATGGCGGTGACGATCGTGACGAACTCGTGATTCTTCGCCGCGGCTCGCGTCAATGCCGGGCCGCCGATGTCGATCATGTCGACGCCTTCACCCGACCCGTATTCGAAGCCCGCGACCGCGGCACCGAAGGGATACAGGTTCGACACGACGAGCTGGAACGGCGCGATGCCGTACTCCGCCATGTCGGCTTGGTGCTCGGGCTTGGTCGGTTCGGCCAAGAGGCCGCCGTGAATCTTCGGGTGCAAGGTCACGACCCGATGATCGAGGATCGGCGGGACACCCGTGATGTCCGCGACATCGGTGACGGGCACTCCAGCTTCGGCGATCGCCGCAGCCGTCGAGCGCGACGAAACGATCTCGACGCCGCGCGCGTGGAGCGCCCGAGCGAGACCTGCGAGCCCGGTCTTGTCGTACACCGAAAGCAGGGCGCGCTCGATACGGAGGGGACGGTCGGTCACGGCTGGGTTCCTTCGTTGGCCGCGTGCTCGCGCACGACGTGCGCGATCACTTCAGGGTAGAGACGACGTTCGACTTCTTTGATGCGTTCGTGCAGCGATGACTCGGTGTCCTCGACGAGGACGGGGACCGCCTCCTGCGCGAGGATCGGTCCGTCGTCGACTTCGAGGGACGCCAGGTGCACGGTGCAACCGGTGACCTTGACCCCCGCCGCCAGCGCATCGCGCACCGCGTGCCAGCCTTTGAACGCGGGCAACAACGCAGGATGCGTGTTCAAGACGCGCGCTGGGTAGGCATCGTGAATCGGCTGATCGAGAATCGTGCCGAATCCTGCCATCACGACGAGGTCGATCTCGTGTTCGTGCAGGGTCGCGACGACATCTTTGGTGTACGCGAACCGATCGAACATCGGACCGAAGGTCGTCCGTTCGACGATCGCGGTCGCGACGCCGTATTTGTCGGCAATCACGGTCGCTCCACACGTCCGATCGACGAGGACGAGCGCCACCGGGATGTCTCCTCGGTCCAGCATCGACCGCAGAATGGTGCCGCTCCCCGAGGCCAGAACTCCCACCCGCACTTCGACGACGCTAGTGCCGCGCACCGCACCGGGCTCGGTCGACAGCCCGACCGCAGCGCCGCGAAGATGAGGGGATGACGCGCACGGCGGTGACATGCCACCCGGCAATACCAATCGGCGTCGTGGAGCCGATGATCTTCGGGGGATTCCTCGAACACATGGGTCGCTGCGTCTACGAAGGCGTCTACGAGCCCGCGAGCCGCCACGCGGACGAGCACGGATGCCGCAGGGACGTCCTCGACGCGCTCGGCGATCTCGGGTTCACCGTCATGCGGTATCCGGGCGGCAACTTCGCCTCGGGCTACCACTGGCGTGACGGCGTCGGACCGATCGAGGCACGCCCGACGGTGCGCGAACTCGCCTGGCAGAGCATCGAGCCCAACTACTTCGGCACCCACGAGTTCCTAGGCCTCTGCGACCGCATGGGTTGGGAACCCATGATGGCGGTGAACCTTGGTACCGGGACCCCTGAAGAAGCACGCGACTGGGTCGAGTACTGCAACGCACCGGTCGGCACCCGCGAAGCCGACCGCCGGGCCGGCAACGGCCGGGTCGAACCATGGGATGTCGGGCTTTGGTGTCTCGGTAACGAGATGGACGGTCCGTGGCAACTCGGGCACGTTCCTGCACGCGACTACGCAATTCGGGCGCAGCAGACCGCCAAGCTGATCAAAGACGTCGACCCGCGCATCCGGACTGTGGCCTGCGGATCGAGCTCGCCGGAGATGCCGACGTTCGGTGCTTGGGACTACGAGGTGCTCGATCACCTCGGTCGTGCCGCCGACTTCGTCAGCCTCCACCGCTATGTCGACGACAACGCGAACGACCTCCCACGGTTTCTCGCTTCGGGCGTATCCATCGACCGCCAGATCGAGTCGATCGATGCAGTTTGCCGAGCCGTCCAGGCCAAGCACCGGACCCGTCACCGCGCCTACCTCTGCTTCGACGAGTGGAACGTCTGGTACAAGAACATGGAGATGAACGGCGCGGGTCAGCACGCGCCGCACCTCATCGAGGAGGTCTACGACCTCGCCGACGCGCTCGTGGTGGCGCAGTTCCTGCTCAGCTTCGTCCGTCACTGCGATGTCGTGAAGATCGCCAACCTCGCGCAAGTCGTCAACGTGATCGCACCAGTGTTGACCCGAGGCGACGACTTGCTCGTGCAGTCGATCCATCACGCGATCCGCATGATCGCGGATCGCCGAACCGGAACTGCGCTGCGCTGCGCGGTCGACGGGCCCGCGGACGCGCTGGGGCGCACGACGCGTGCCCATCAGGTCGATGCGGCGGCAATCCTCGACGTCGACGCTCTGCACCTGTTCGCCGTCAACCGCAGCCCCGATCTCGACGCTCCAATCGAGTGGAATGTGCCCGGGCATGCGCTGGGATCGGTCCGCAGCGCCGAGATCCTCACCGGGGCCGGGCCACGCACTGCGAACACCTGGGAAGCACCCGACGTGATCCGGGCCGAAACGTGGTCGGGCGTCAGCGTCGGCGACTCCACCGCGCGCTTCGCGCTGCCCCCACTCTCGTTCGCCGCGATCAGCCTCAGCGTTCCCAACGCCGCGTGAGCGCAGCCGCCGCGATGGCCCCGAGGGCAGCTCGCCGAGATCCGTGACCGCGCGCCCGGGACCGGCCCGTGCCGGGCCCTAGCCTGCGCCGGATGCGCAGCGTTCGTACTCCCCTCGTTCTGGTCGTCACCGCGGCCCTCGGATTCGCCGCGTGCGGCGCCGACGACGACACCAAGGTCAACACGTCGAGTTCGGACGCCACCACGACGACCGAAGCCGATCCGGCCGCTGCCGATCTCGAGTGCCCGGGTGAGGCCGGCGAGCCGATCGCAGACGACGCCGACCCGTTCACCGAGATCGAAGCACGTGGCAAGCCCGTCGTGTCGGTCACCGCAGAACCCGCGACCGAACTCTGCAGCACCGATGACATCGTTGGTGCAGGCGACGAAGTCCCCGAAGGCGCGACGGTCACGGTGCACTACGTGGGGGTCGGCCAGGAATCGAAGCAGCCGTTCGATTCGTCGTGGGACCGCGGCGAACCGGTGACCTTTCCGCTCGACACCGTCATCGCGGGTTGGACCGAAGGTATCCCGGGTATGCGCGCCGGCGGGCGCCGCACCCTGGTGATTCCCGGCGGCCTCGCGTACGGCGACGCGCCGCCCACCGAGGCAATCGAACCGAACGAGACGCTCGTGTTCGTGATCGACCTGATTTCGTTCGAGGTTCCGCCGCCCCCGCCCACCCCTGCCGCGTCGGGACTCGTGTGTCCTGGCGAATCCGGACCGCCGAGCGCGGGCGGTGACGACGTCGCTGCCGAAATCGAAGCACGCGGCAAGCCGCAGATGCGGGTACCGGACGCGCCGGCCACCGAACTGTGTTTCATCGACGACATCGTGGGTGCGGGCGCCGAAGTCCCGAACGACCCAGCGACCAGCGTCACGGTGCACTACGTGGGTGTCGGCCAGCAGACGAAGTTGCAGTTCGATGCGTCGTGGGATCGCTCAGAGCCGGCGTCGTTCGCGCTGAACGGCGTCATCGCAGGTTGGACCCAAGGCATCCCGGGCATGAAGGTCGGTGGCCGCCGCACGTTGATCATTCCGGGCGATCTCGCCTATGGCGCAACCCCGGGTTCACCCGACATCCAGCCGAACGAAACCCTGGTGTTCACGATCGACCTCATCGCGATCGGCTGACTCCCAACACGCAACCCCCTGATCGTTTCCTCAGCCGGCCCGCTGGCGCGTGACGCCCGGCGCAAACGTTGCGTGGCGCGGGTTGGTGCGCGAGGTTGACGAAGGGCGGGACTAGAGGGCGCGGACGATCTCGACCATGAGTTCGCCGGCTTCGGTCGGATTGGCGCCGACCTTCACCCCCGCGGCCGCGAGCGCTTCCATCTTCGCCGCTGCCGTGCCCTTGCCGCCGCTCACGATCGCGCCCGCGTGCCCCATCTTCTTACCGGCCGGCGCCGTCTGGCCCGCGATGTAGGCCGACACCGGCTTCGTCATCGAGTTCTTGATGAACGCAGCGGCTTCTTCCTCGGCCGAGCCACCGATTTCGCCGATCATCATGACGGCGTGTGTCTCGGGGTCGGCTTCGAACGCTGCGAGACAGTCGATGAAGCTGGTCCCCGGAACCGGGTCGCCACCGATGCCAACGCAGGTCGTCACACCGATGTCTTGGGCCTGTAGTTCGTAGAGCGCCTGATAGGTCAGCGTCCCCGAACGGCTGACGATGCCGACGTTCTTGGCCCCGGGCACAGCCGACTTCGCGATGTGACCGGCGGTGATGCCGATGTTGCACTTGCCGGGGCTGATGATTCCCGGACAGTTCGGGCCGAGCAGACGCACGTCGGGGAAGTCACGCCGCAACTTGTTGAAGAACCACGCCTCGTCGTGCGCAGGCACGCCCTCGGTGATGCACACGATGAACTGCACGCCACCTTCGGCGGCTTCCATCACCGCGTCGCGCACGCCGGGCGCAGGAATGAAGATGCAGCTGGCGTTGGCCCCCGTTTCGCGCACGGCGTCGGCGACGCTGGCGAATACCGGAACGCCATCGACATCGGTGCCGGCCTTCTTCGGGTTCGTGCCGGCGACGACTTGGGTGCCGTAGGCCTTGTTCAACCCGCCGTAGTACTTCCCTTGCGAACCGGTCAGGCCCTGGTACACGACCTTGGTGTTCTCGTCGACGAAGATGCTCATGTCGAGTGGTCCTTTCTCGATCGGGGACGGTCAGCGCTTCGCCAGCGCGACCGCGGTCTTCGCCGCTTCGAGCATGGTCGGGGACATCTGCAACTTCTCGCTGAGGTGCGGTTCGAGGATGGCGCGACCTTCGTCGGCGTTCGTGCCGTCGAGGCGAATCACGATCGGGCTCGTAATGTCGATCTGACCGAGCGCCGCGACGATGCCGTTGGCGACTTCCTCGCCGCGGGTGATGCCACCGAAGATGTTGATCAAGATCGACTTCACCCGGGGGTCGTTGTCGATGATGGTCAGCGCGTTGATGAACTTCTTCGCATCGGCGCCGCCGCCAACGTCGAGGAAGTTCGCCGGTGATCCGCCGGCCTGGTTGACCACATCGAGGGTGCTCATCGCCAAACCTGCACCGTTCGCGATGATGCCCACCGATCCCTCGAGGCCCACGTACTGCAGGTCGGCCTCGTGCGCGGCTTGCTCGCGGTCGTCGCGTTCTTGGGTCGCCGCGTACTCGGCCCACTCGTGACGAAACTCGGCGTTGTTGTCGAGGCTGACCTTCGCGTCGAGCGCGTGCACCTTGCCTTCGGGCGTGAGAATCAACGGGTTGATCTCGACCAGGTCTCCGTCGCCGTCGACGTAGGCGTTGTAGAGCTTGAGCAGAATGTCGACGGCTCCGTCGGTCGCCGCCGGGTTGAGATTCGCGGCAGCGACCCACGCACGCGCCACCGCTTCGGTCAGACCATCGACCGGGTCGATCCAGATCTTGGCGATCGCGTCGGGGTTCTCCTCGGCAACCGCTTCGATCTCGACGCCGCCTTGCGCGCTCAGCATCCCGAGATGCAGCTTCTTTGCCCGATCGAGCGTGAAGCTCGCGTAGTACTCCTCGGCGATGTCCGAGGCGCGCTCGATCCACACGACGTTGACCGTGTGGCCTTTGATGTCCATCCCGATGATGTTCGACGCGTGCTCGCGGCACTCCTCGGCGTTGGCCGCGAGTTTGATGCCGCCCGCTTTCCCTCGGCCGCCGACCTGGACCTGCGCTTTGACCACCACGGGGTAGCCAACCCGGTCAGCCGCGGCAACTGCGGCCTCGACCTCGGTAACCGCCTCACCCGGCGAAACCGGGATGTCGTAGCGGGCGAAGAGCTGCTTGCCCTGGTATTCGAACAGATCCATTGCGACTCCGTCGATCGGTGGTTGAGCGCTGCGTGCGAATCCGGCGGGCCGGGTTCACGCCGATAGCGTCCGTCCTGCCGCGAAGCGGCGCCACCCTACCGAACGGGTCCACCGCATGACCGACTCCACCTCCCCACCTGACTCTGCATCCGACCAGCCGTCCGAACCGCGCACCGGTATGCCGTTGTGGCTGTACGGCACGCTCGTTGCGGTCGTGGTGGTCGGGATCGGTCTCGGCGTGATGGCCGGACTGGTGTGGATCAGCGACCCGGGCGAGACCGTGCCGTGCGAAGGTTCGATCGAACTCGGTTACGCGCCCGATATCACCGAGCAGGCCGCCGCCGAACCTGACCCGCAGTTCATCGACCGTCGATGTCGGTGGTGGTACGCCATCGACCCCAACGGTCGACTGGTTGCCTACAAGAACAGTGTCACCGGCCTCGATTGCCAGGTGGGTTGGGACTACGACGACGACCTCTGGCGATGCGACGGCGACGTGATCGACGAGGCCCTCCTCGAAGAGTGGCCATCGAGCATCGAAGACATCGACAACCGACGCTCGATCTTCATCGTCGATTTCGGCCCTGCCGCCTGAAACGTTCCCGCTGCACTGCGCACCACTTCAGCGCAGTTCGCCGAAGCAGGCTGGCGTATCCCGGGCGATCAGGGGCGTCGGAGCGGCGCCCAGGCCAACAGCAACAAACGCTCGGTCCCGTCGCGGAAACGCACGCGCGCCTCGGCCTTGTCGCCCTGGCCTCGCAGATCGATGATCACACCTTCGCCGTACTTGTCGTGCAACACGTCGTCGCCCATGCGCAGACCGAGTTGTTCGGCCCCGCTGGCTCCCACCGGCGAGGGCGGCGGGCGCAGCGACTCGTCGCTGACCGAGGGGGCGGGTCGATGCGAACTGCGAAGCGCGGCGTCGACCAGCGCATCGCGTTGGTCGCGACCGCGCCCACGTCCCTTCGTCGTTCCGACCTCGCGAACGAGGTCGGCAGGAATCTCGTCGAGGAATCGGCTCGGCGGGTGGTAGTCGGTCGCGCCGAACAACATGCGACTCCACGCGTGGCAGAGGTAGAGCCGCTCGCGCGCGCGTGTGATGCCCACATAACAGAGGCGCCGTTCTTCTTCGAGTTCTTCGGGATCACCCAGGCTCCGGAAGTGTGGGAACACGCCGTCTTCCATGCCGAGCAAGAACACGACCGGATATTCGAGTCCCTTCGCGGAGTGCAACGTCATCAACGTGACGAAGCTGGACTCCTCGTCGGCATCGTCGAGATCGGTGACGAGGCTCACGCCTTCGAGAAATGCCTGGATGCGATCGACACCCCGCACCTCGCTCACCGCGGGCGCAGCGCCAGTTCCCGGGTCGCCGACTCCGATTCCGCCGATGGAACCGAGTCCGGAAAGATCGCCTCGGTCGACCGACTCATCGAACTCGCGAGCGACCCCGACGAGTTCTTGGAGGTTCTCGATACGACCTTGGGCTTCGATGCTGCGTTCGGCTTCGAGTTCGGCGAGATAACCCGTGCGTTCGAGGACGGCTTCGACGACCTCGGCGACGCCGAGTTCGCGGAGATCACGACCGACGTCGTCGAAGAGATCGATGAGGTCGCGGATCCCGCCGAGTGCCTTGCCGGAAACGCCAGCGGCGGCAGCCTCGATGAGCGCATCACGAAATGTCAGGCCCGCGCCTTGCGCGTACGACTCGACCTTGGCGATGGAGGTGTCGCCGACACCACGTTTGGGAGTGTTGGCAATGCGTTTCCAGCTGACTTCGTCGTCGGGATTCACGAACGCGCGGAGGTACGCGAGCACATCTTTCACCTCGCGCCGGTCGTAGAACTTCACACCGCCGAACACGCGGTACGGGATCCCGGCGCGCACGAGGGCTTCTTCCATGACCCGGCTCTGCGCGTTGGTTCGGTAGAAGATCGCGACGTCACCGAAGCGGTATTCGTGATCGGTCAGCGTCCGTAACTCCGACAAGACGTACATCGCCTCATCGTGTTCGTCTTCGGCTTGATAACGAACGATCTTTTCGCCGAACCCCTGATCGGTCCACAGATGCTTCGGGTGTCGCGACGCGTTGTTCGAGATGACCGAGTTCGCTGCGTCGAGAATCGTCTGCGTGCTGCGGTAGTTCTGATCGAGCACCACGACGGTCGCTTCGGGGAACGCCTCTTCGAACCGCATGATGTTGCGGAAATCGGCGCCTCGGAACTTGTAGATCGACTGATCGGTGTCGCCCACCACCATGACGCTGCGGTGTTCTTGGGAGAGCACCTGGACGAGCTCCCATTGCGCCAGGTTCGTGTCCTGGAACTCGTCGACGAGCACGTGTTGGAAGTAACGCCGCCATCGATCGAGCGCCGCCGGGTGCTCGCGAAACAAACGGACTGCGAGGACCAAGAGGTCGTCGAAGTCGGCGGCGCTCGCCTCGGCGAGTCGTCGTTGGTACTCGGTGTAGACCCGCGCGAGCCGCTGCTCGTAGGGGCCGAACGCCTTTTCGGCGAACGCCTCGGGAAACACGAGTTCGTTTTTCAGTGCCGAGATCTTGCCGTGAAGTTGGCGCGGCGGAAACCGCTTCGGGTCGAGCTCGAGATCCCGGCGAATCCAGTCGACGAGGCGTACAGCGTCGGCCTGGTCGTAGATCGTGAAACTCGACCGGTAGCCGAGCAGGCTGGCCTCGCGGCGCAAGATTCGTGCGCACGCCGAGTGGAACGTCGACACCCACATGCGTTGCGCGACCGGCCCGACGAGGTGGGCGACGCGTTCCTTCATCTCGGCCGCGGCCGTGTTGGTGAAGGTGATCGCAATCAGCCCGAACGGCGAGACGCGTTCTTCGAGCACCAGATGGGCAAGCCGTCGTGTCAACACTCTGGTCTTGCCCGAACCTGCGCCCGCGACAACAAGCACCGGGCCGGGTTCGAGGGTGACGGCTTCGAGCTGGGCTGGGTTCAGGTCGACCGTGAGGTCGCCGACCGGCGAGAACGCAGGCACAGCACGCGGCGGCTCCCCCGCGTGCACGTCGGCCTGCATGTCGGCAAACAACCCCTCTCCGGCCATCGACTGACTCTACCGGCGGGGTGCGACACCATCGCACACGTGTTCGGGTCGGTTCCGTGCGACCGCCCTCGACAATGCGTCGCAGTCGACGAAACGTTGCGCGACGCGACGGACGGTCAGTCGACCGGATCGAGACGAAGTTCGCGGGTCACATCGTGCGCCGGCGCGAGCTGGTACGACCGAAGCCGGCGGGAACCCGCTTCATCGAGCCAGACCGAAAAGGCACCAGTTTCGCTGTCGATCTCGAGCTCGAAGAAGGGCTGCCACGCGCGCGCGGTAGCGAAGGAGTTCACGTCGAGCCCACGAGGGACGCGCCAAAAACGCATCCGATCCGTGTCGAACATCCAGACGCTGTTTGCCGTCTCGATTCGCATCATCGACGATTCCCCACCAGCGTTCACGACCTACACCTCCAACATCACGGTCACGGGGCCATCGTTGACCAACGCGACTTGCATCTCCGTTCGGAACCGTCCGGTCGCAACGATCGCGCCCAGCGTTCTGAGCCGTTCTGCGAACGCCTCGACCAGCGGCTCCGCGTGCTCGGGCCGCGCGGCCGCCGACCATCCCGGCCGACGTCCCCGCGTCGTGTCGCCGTACAAGGTGAACTGACTGACAGCGAGGATAGCGCCACCTGCATCGGCAATTGATCGGTTCATTGTCCCTTCGACGTCGTCGAGGATCCGCAGGTTCCACACCTTGTCCGCTAATCGGTGCGCTTCCGAAAGGCCGTCGTCGTGCGTCACGCCGACGAGGACGCACAGTCCCCGTCCGATCGTTCCAACAACCTCGGCATCCACGGTGACCGAGGCTTCGGTGACACGTTGCACCAGCGCGCGCATCGCAGCGACCCTACGCTGAACCCGCTGAACAGCGGCTGGCAATCATTGCCCTGAAGGGAGCAATCGTGGCAAAGAGCCTCGAAGACGCACGCAAGAGACTCGATGACGAGTACGGACAAGTGCGGCGAAAGTTCGACCAGATTCACAACGCGCTCGACAAGGTCGAAAAGGCCGGACCCGAAGACGATCTGCACGACCTGCTGAAGGACCTCGAGAAGGTCGTGAAAGAGGTGCGCGACGGCGGCGTCGTCGGTAGCGGCGCGAACGGACACCGCAAGGCGCTCGAGGAGTACCGCAAGATCAAGGACGGCAAGTAGGCCGTGATCGATCCGAAACTGAAACGCGCCCTCGGGCAGATGATCAAGGGAGTCGAGGTCGTCGCGGCGCGTCACGACGACCTCACTCGCGCGTATTGCTCACACTGGGTCACCCAGGTCGCGTTCGAGGAACCGATCGTGATGGCCAGCGTGTCACCGAAGCACGACACCTTCCCGTTGATCGAGGCCGCGGGCTGGTTCTCGGTATCGATCCTCGCCGGAGATCAGGTCGACGAGGGGCAGTACTTCAGTTACCCAGGGCGAAAATTCCGCTACCTCGCCGACGAATACCTCACGGAGTCGGAGTCAGGCGTTCCGTATGTCGTCGACTGCATCGCCTGGTTTCGCGCCGAGGTCTTCGAGCGCAAGACCATGGGCGATCATGAACTGTTCTTCGCTCGTGTCGGCGAATACGGCTACGGACGGTTGAAAGAACCGCCGCTGCTCTACTCGTCGCGGCTCGGATGGCGGGTCACCGGCGACAAGGCCCGGGCTCCGGGCGACTCGGTGCGCGACCGGCTCCTCGCCCGGCTCGCGGCCGCCGGCTTCGACGCCACGCCGGACGACGACGAAAGCAACGACTGATGCGAGTCGGTTTCGTCGGTCTCGGCGTGATGGGCTTTCCGATGGCGGGCCATCTCGCCGCCTCCGGCCACGACGTCGTCGTCTACAACCGCACGCGCGCCAAAGGCGAGGCGTGGATCGCGAGACATCGCGGATCGATCGCGTCGACCCCGCGCGACGTCGCGGACAACGCCGATGTGGTGTGCACGATGGTCGGCAACGACGACGACGTGCGGGCCGTCGTGTTCGGAGACGACGGCGTGCTCGCCACGCTGGCCGACCGCGCATTGTTGATCGATCACACGACGACCTCCGCCGATCTGGCGCGCGAGCTCGCCGCTGCGCATCCGCACTTCGTCGACGCGCCCGTCAGCGGAGGCCAAGCCGGAGCCGAGAACGGGCAGCTCACCATCATGTGCGGCGGCGCGCCAGCCGATGTCGACACCGCGCGCTCGTTGGTCGATGCCTACGCGAAAGCGGTGACGCACATCGGGCCAACCGGTCACGGCCAGCTCGCCAAGATGGCAAATCAGATCTGCATTGCGGGGATCGTGCAAGGTCTCGCCGAGGCGCTGCACCTCTGCGCCCGCTCGAACGTCGACACGCGGCTGGTGATCGAAGCGATCAGCCAGGGTGCAGCCGGCTCCTGGCAGATGACCAACCGCGCGGCCACGATGATCGAAGGCCGATACGACTTCGGCTTCGCGGTCGACTGGATGGTGAAGGACCTCGGTTACGCGCTCGACCAGGCGGACCGCAGCGGCGCGCGCGTCGAACTCACCGAACTCGTCGCCGCGTTCTACCGCGAGGTGCAAGCCGCCGGCGCCAACCGTTTCGACACCAGCAGCCTCCTCACCCGACTGGAAGCCGACCCCATCGGCAGTTCGTCGCCGACCTAGTCGCAGGAGTTCGTCGCCGCGACCAGCGCAGCCGCGAACAGGATCAGTTTGCTGCTTCCATCGCCGCGTCGTACTTGCCGTCGCGGGCGAGACCGTTGAGCTTGGCGCGCTTGGCGAACGCAGCCTGGCCCGCGCCGATGTTGTCGTCGCTGCCGAGCCACGCCTTCAGCGCCGGCGCCTGCAAGGCGCGGCCATAACTGAACGAGAAACCCCACGGGTGCGGACCTCGCTTGTTGATCGCATCGAGGTTCGCGGTGGCCTCCTCGTCGCCTTGACCGCCCGACAGGAAAACGATGCCGGGAACGGCCGCGGGCACAACATCGCGGAAGCACCGGATCGTCGCTTCGGCGACCGCGTCAGGGCTCGCCTTGCCGCCACTGTGTTGCTTGCCCGGAATCACCATGTTCGGCTTCAACA
>SXGT01137274.1_pt1 | contig 15701 bp, 3 predicted proteins | sample 3176221 | NCBI WGS metagenome assembly SXGT01 (sample SAMN11356862, study PRJNA531348) | freshwater metagenome | isolation source: freshwater sample F1-120 | place: China: Fuxian Lake, Yuxi | collected 2017-12-25
CCTCGCCGATAACGTGTCAAAGCCGGCTGCGTGAAGGAGGGCAACACATCAGGGGCGACGCCGACTCCGCGGCGGAATGCCAGTTTCTTGTTGCAATCGAACCAAAAAACGCGATGATATCTTTCACGTGGGGCAGGCATTCTTGCCTGCCGCGGCAGACGCGCACGTCTGTCCCACTTTGATTTTTTGCAACCACGAAAGGGCAACCACCATGAGCAGGAAAAAAAGTAGCGGACTGTCACGCCGTAATCTGATGCAAGCGACCGCGGCGTCGGCGTTCGCCGGGATGACGGTGCCACTCGTTCACGCCCAGGAAAACAACCTGATTCAAGTCGCCCTGGTCGGCTGCGGCGGGCGCGGCACCGGCGCGGCGGCCAACGCCTTGCAAAGCACCGGCGGGCCGACGCGCCTCGTCGCCATGGCCGACGTCTTCGCCGATCGCCTCACCGGCAGCCATGCCAACCTCAATCGCGAATTCAATCGGCAAGTCGATGTGCCGCAGGCGCGGCGTTTCATCGGCTTCGACGCCTATCGCCGGGCCATGGACTCGCTGCGTGCGGGAGATGTCGTCATCCTGGCGACGCCGCCGGCATTTCGCTGGCCGATGTTCGCCTACGCCATCGAGCGGCGGCTGAACGTTTTCATGGAAAAGCCGATCACGGTCGATGGGCCGAGCACGCGGCGCATGTTCGCCCTGGGCGAGGCGGCGGCCCGCGCCAACCTCAAGGTCGGCGTCGGCCTGATGTGCCGCCATTGCGACGCCCGCAAGGAGCTTCTTTCACGCATCCGTGACGGAGCTATCGGCGAGATCACCTTGATGCGCGCCTACCGCATGCACGGGCCGGTCGGCTTCTTCGCGTCGCCTCCGAAGCCCGACAACATCAGCCACCTGATGTACCAGGTCCAGCGCTTTCACTCGTTCCTCTGGGCCAGCGGCGGCGCCTTCAGCGACTTTTACATTCACAATATCGACGAATGCTGCATGATGAAGAACGCCTGGCCCGTCTCGGCCCAGGCATCCGGCGGCCGGCATTATCGCGGCGACTCGGTGGACCAGAACTTCGACAGCTACTCGGTCGAGTACACCTTTGCCGACGGCGCCAAGCTGTTTCTCGAAGGCCGTTGCATGCCGGGCGCGCACAACCAGTTTGCCAGCTACGCCCATGGCACACGGGCGGCGGCGACGATCTCCCGCTCCGGCCATTCGCCGGCGCATTGCCGAATCTTCCGCAATCAGGTCATCACCAATCGCAACGAGGACGCCGTCTGGCGTTTCATGCGTGAGGAACCGAACCCGTACCAGTTGGAATGGAACTACCTGATGGACGCGATTCGCAACAATCGCCCGTTCAACGAGGTGGCGCGCGGCGCCGAAGCGAGCCTGATCACCGCCATGGGCCGCATGGCCGCTCATACCGGCCGCATCGTCACCCGCGACCAGATGCTAGCTCACACGCATGAATTCGCGCCGACGGTGGACCGCCTGACCGCCGATTCCCCAGCCCCTCTGCCGGCCCTCCCCAACGGCAAGTACGCGGTGCCGCAGCCGGGTATCCAGACCGAACGCGAGTATTGAGAATCGAGGTCCAAGCGGCGTCATAGCAATCAGCCCCACGCAGCGAGCGTGGGGCTTTTTCGTCTCTTCTTCGTCGCTTTTTGGTGGTTTGGGCAAGATTTTCCGGAAATGCCGAATTTATGCTTTTTTCGCTTGCTCTGTCCGTAAATACCGTCTAGATTGGGCTCTTCATTATTTCCCCGCGCTTTTTTGCGTCCTTAATCCGTTCCAAACAGCACTGAGGTGGCAGATGGCGTTTTTCGACTGGACTCGATGGTTGCGCACCCGCACGAATTTCAAAAAGAAACCTATCCGCCGGTCAGTGAAGCCAAGGATCGAATTGCTGGAAGACCGCGTGGTTCCCACGGTGGAGCTTGAGCCCAACGGCACCCTGGCGACAGCAACGGGGCTGCCGCGGCAATACGATGCGCTGGTCGGCGACCTTTCGAGCTCCGCTGATGAGGACCTGTTTTCAATCGGCATCGCCCCCGGCGTGACGGTGCGAGTCATTCCGTCCAGTACCAACCCGATCAACTCGGACGAGCAGCCGTGGTTTACGCCGGGCGTGCAGGTTCTCAACGAAACCGGTAGTGTGATTGCCGAATCCCGGGATGGCACCTGGCTTTACGTCACCGCGCCGATCGGCGGCACCTACTACGTCCGCGTGACGGCCCAGTCCGATTTCGGCGAATATACGGGCGCCTACTCGATCGCTCTTAACGCCGATGCCTTTGCAGGACTCACCGAGACCGAATCGAACGACACTTTCCTGACCGCTAATAGTGTCGTCGGCACCACGCTCTTCCGCGGCGTTCTGCCCACGAGCAGCGATATCGACACGTATTCGTTTTCCGGGACAGCGGGCGAGGTGGTTACTTTCAAATTCGCCAATACCCTTGCCGGCAACCCGGCGCTCAGGCTTTTCAGCCCGACCAATTCGTTGCTCGCAACCGATCTGACCGGTGCGGGGATCTCGGCCGCCTTGACCGCCACCGGAACGTACAAGTTCAACGTGCGCAGTGACAACTCAGCGGGCCCTGTCACCGGGTTCTACGTCGGCCAAATTCTTCTGGAAAGCTCCGGCACTGCCGAGACAACGTCCAACGATTCCTTTGCGAATGCCGCCACGCTCGATTTATCGTCCGGCTCCGCCACCGCCGTCGGGACTTTGTCGAGCATGAGCGATCTTGGCGTGTATGCCGTCGATTTCACGGCCATGAATTTCTACCAGTTCTATCTCGATTCGCCGTCGGGAAGCATGTCGACGCAGAATCGGGTATTGTCGCTGTACGACGAATACGGGCGAGTCCTGGAATGGTCGAAGGTCGGCTATATCTCGACGAACAACATCACGTTTCGCCCCGAGAAGACCGGGCGGCATTACCTGGTCGTCGAGGCCACCAACGAAACAGGCCTCGGAGGGTTCGCGCTCGTCGGTGATCAATTCGGTTCCTTCCCGACGCAGCGCGACATTCCTATCTACTATCACGATTACTCGGCGTTTACCGACCCGGCGCAGATTCCGTACCTCATGGGATTGTTTGAAGCGCGCTTTCAGCCCTATTACGTTGACGTCACTACGACCGATCCCGGCGCTACCGAGCGCGTGAGCTGGACTGTGGTCACCGGCGGATTACCGGCCGGCGCCGCCGGATTTGGCGGGGGGTATTACGGCTCGCGCCGGCCGCAAGGAGACTCCGTCGGGCTCCTGCCGGCGTTCACGGGTCTGGGCAGCTATCGCATCGCGATCCACGAGTCGGGCCACGGCACTGGCTTACCGCACACTCGCCATCCTGAAAACGTCATGCACTATGATGCGCAGACGGATCTGTTCCCGATCGGACAGACGCAGCGCCAGGCCGGTCAACCCTTCGGCGATCCGGCCATCGGCAGCCCCAAGATCGAAAACCATCGCAACTACCTTGACTGGGTTCTCCAGGCAGGGCGTTACGCGCTGGAAGTCGATCCCAACGACACCCGGGCGACGGCCCAGGATATGGATCCGTTCTTCGCGGAGATGAGCGGCGACGCGGACCCACGCAATGATCAGGTCATCATGGTCGGCACTGTCGGCGCCTTGAATGATCGCGACTTCTACGCCTTCACCGCGGCGGCCGACCAGACCTTCATTTTCGATGTGGACGCGGCCGAGTTCCAGGAGCCGTTGGACGCCACCTTGCTCCTTTACGATAGCACCGGCGCACTGCTGGGCGCCAACACGGGGGGCGTGGATCGCAACTCCGGCATCACGTCGGTGGATCCGAACCTGACTTACCAGTTCCCTGCCGATGGGATCTACTACATCGCAATCAACGGCGCCAACAGCACGACCGGGAACTACCGGCTGAAGGTCACCCCGGACGTGGCGTTTGACACGCGCGGGCCCCGGGTGATCGCTGCCTGGCCCAATGGAAGCACCATCAACGACAGCACCCGCCAACTGCTGTTCTTCTTCAACAAGGAACTCGACCCCGCCACCGTGAATCCAGGCAACATCGTCATCGCCGGCGCCAACACCGGCACGCAAACGGGTTCGGCCTATTTCGATCCGCTTGACAACGTCCTGGTATGGACGGCCGACGCCCCCCTGCCCATCGATTCCTACACCGCCATTCTCGTCAGCGGTCTCAAGGACCTGTGGGGCAACGAGCTCGACGGGGAAACCACCGGCGCAACGTTGATCTGGCCCGACATTTCCGGCAACGGCATCGCCGGCGGCGATTTCCTGACGACCTTCGACGTCACCAGCGCCGACACGACTGCCGCCGCCCTTACCGGCAGTTTCTATCGCCGACATTCCGCAGATCGTGGGGAGTTCGGGCTATTCTTCGACGATGAACTGAGCATCATCGATCTCTACACGCAGGGTATCACCGTGCGCGGCGACGGCGCTGACGATTCCTTCGATACCTTCGATGACACGTTCATTCCGACGGACATCCTCTATGACAAGGTGGATGCCACCTACAATCCGTCGATTGTGTACGTGTACATGCGCGGCATCCCGGATGCCGACACATACCGCATTGAATCCAGCTTCCTCGATGCCGCCGGCAACACCGTGAGCCTGTCCGCGACCATCACGCTCAGCAATCCGCAGGGCGGGGGCGGCGGGGGCGGCGTGAAGCCCCCGGTCCCCGAGTCGGCCCTGGCTTCGGATGCGGCCTTCACCATCCCAGGCTTGACCGGAAGTTACGTTGACGCAAGCCTCGAAGCCGATACAGACGAGGATGATTGGCGCTCGACCCAAACCATCGCCGGCACGCGGGTCGATCCACAGATCTGGTTCCCGACACCCGGCTGGGGCATTCGCTCGAGCACCGGCGTCACCGGCGGCGCCTCCGATGCCAACTGGGATGATTTCTCCGTGCAATGGGACGGCTACATCAACGCGGTCGCCGGCACGGAACTCTATCTTTCCACGGGCGACGGCAGTCGACTTTATGTCGATCTCGATGCCAGTGGAGACTTCTATGACGACCCCGCGAAACTTCTCGACAACAACTACGGCAACTCCCAGGGAACCACGATTACCGACTTGTTCATCACCATCCCGGCCGATGGCATCTACGCTATCCGGATGCAGTACTATGAAAACTTCGGCAGCAACGAAGCCTACTTGCTCTGGCGCGTGCCTGGCGAAGACGATTTCACCAAGGCCAACCATCACGGCCCGACCGTCGCTGAGGTGAATCCCGTCCACAACGGGACTCTCACCTCGCCGCCCGCCTCCGTGCAGATCACGTTCAACGGCGATCTCAACACCGCCACGTTGACTACCTCAACTTTCATGCTCCGCTACTCACCCGACGCCATCCTTTACAACGCCGATGACGTCTACATCACCGAGCTCGATGGCGCCATCGCCTGGGATCCGTACACCCACGTTGCCACGTTCGAGCCCGATAGCACACTCGCAAACGGCTACTACATGATCGAGCTGGATGGCGGCGTGAATGGCATTCGCGATCTGTTCGGCACCGTACTCGACGGCGAATTCTTGAACTCCGACATCGTCGGGAGCAATCTGCTGACGCACTGGCGCGTCCAGGTCTCCGGAGACGGCACCGCAGGCGGCGATTACCGCGGCCTGTTCATCGTCACCGCCCCGCCCGGCGTCGTCATCACCGAAAGCGGCGGTTCCACCGACCTCGTCGAGGGCACCACTACCGATACCTACACCATCGCCCTCGCCACCCAGCCCTTTGCCGACGTCGTCATCACCATCACCGGCGACGCCCAGGCCGGGCGCAATCCCGCCACGCTGACCTTCACGCCGCTCAACTGGGATGTGCCGCAAACCGTTACTGTCTCCGGTATCGATGACTCCGTAATTGAAGGGCTGCACACCGGCACGATCACCCATTCGGCCGCCAGTGCGGACACCATCTACAACGGCATCAGTATTCCGAACGTCACGGTCAACATCACCGATAACGATTTCCTCAATCAGAATCCTGTGAACTCTGTCCCCAGCGCACAAACCACGGCCGAGGATACAGCCAAGATCTTCAATGCCGCCGGCAGCAACTTGATCTCCATCTCCGACCCCGACGCCGGCACTGCCACCGTGCAGGTTTTCCTTTCCGTTACCAATGGCGTGTTGACCCTGGGCGGAACGACGGGCCTGAGCTTCAGCTTTTCGGACGGCAACGGCGCGGGGTTGGGGGACGGCACGAGCGATGCCTTCATGCGCTTCCGCGGCACGATTGCCGCCATCAATACGGCCCTCAACGGCCTGCGCTACATTCCAACGCTGCATTTCAACGGCTCATCCACCCTGACGATCACGACGAATGACCTGGGCAACAGCGGCATCGGCGGCCCGCTCACCGATAGCGATCCGATTGCCATCACCGTGACGGCCGTCAATGATGCGCCAGCGAATATTGTGCCCGCAGGGCAGACCACGCCGGAGGAGACCACCAAAGTCTTCTCCACGGCCACCAGCAACCGCCTCGCCGTCGGCGATCCCGATGACGCCGACGACGCCACCACGGGCAACCAAGTCGTCCAGGTGACTCTCACTGCTGCCAACGGCGTTTTGTCTCTGAACGGCACGACCGGGCTCGATTTTGCTTTCACCGCGGATGCCAACGGCACTCCTGCCGGCGACGGCACGAGCGATGGCACCATGACCTTCCGCGGCACCATCAACGACGTCAACAATGCCCTGAACGGCTTAACCTTCACGCCGCCCCTCGACTATACTGGCGCAGCCAGTTTGACGTTCACGACCAACGACCTCGGGAATTCGGGCACCGGTAGCGCTTTGACCGATTCTGACGTGATCGCCATCACCGTTTCGCAGGTCAACGACGCGCCCAAGAACACCGTGCCGGGAACCCAAACGACCGTCGAAGAGACTGCGCTGGTGTTCTCTGCCGGCAACAGCAATCAGATCTCCATCGCCGACGTGGACGATGCCGACAATGGCACCACGGGCGACGAGCCGATGCAGGTGACCCTCGCCGCAACCGGCGGCGTCGTGAGCCTGAGCGGCATCACGGGCTTGAGCTTCAGCTTCTCCGACGCCAACGGCACCGGCGCCGGGGATGGTACCAACGATGCCACCATGACCTTCCGTGGCACGCTCGCGGCCCTCATCGCCGCTCTCAATGGCTTGACCTTTACCCCGGCGCTCGATTTCGTCGGCTCGGCTACCTTGAACATCACGACCAAGGATCGGGGCAACTTCGGCACGGGCGGCAACCTGACCGACACCGATGCCGTCAATATTACCGTCACTGGCGTCAATGATGCGCCGGTCAACACGAAGCCCGGCCTGCAGACCACGCCGGAGGATGTCGCCCGCGTCTTCTCGACCGCCAACAGCAACCGCATCTCGGTCGCCGACCCGGACGATGCCGACGACGGCACTACCGGTAACGAAACCATCCAGGTGACGCTGACCGCGGTCAACGGTTCGATCACCTTGAACGGTGTCAGCGGACTGAGCTTCAGCTTCGCCGATGCCAACGGCACCGGCGCTGGTGACGGCACGAGCGACACCACGATGACCTTCCGCGGGTCGCTCACCGACGTCAATACCGCCCTCAACGGCATGAGCTTCCTGCCGCCCCTGCACTACAACGGCGCCGGCAGCTCCAGCTTGACGATTCTCAGCAACGACCTGGGGAATTCCGGCGCCGGCAGCGCCTTGACCGATTCCGATAGCGTCGCCATCACCGTGACGGCCGTCAACGATCCCCCGGCCAACACCGTGCCGGGCACCCAGACCACCGTGGAAGAGACCGCCCTCGTCTTCTCCGCGGGCGTCGGTAATGCGATCTCCGTGAATGACCCCGACGATGCTGACGACGGCACGACGGGCAACGAAACCGTCCAGGTCGCTCTCAGCGCGGCCAATGGTACGCTGACGTTGTTCGCGACCACGGGCCTCACCTTCAGCTTCTCCGACGCCAACGGCAGCGGCTCAGGCGACGGCGCCGCTGACGCCACCATGACCTTCCGCGGCACGCTCACCAACGTCAACGCCGCGCTGAACGGGCTTAGCTATCTCCCCAACCTCGACTTTGCCGCGGCCGACACGCTGACCATCACGACCAAGGATCTCGGCAACACGGGTTCGGGCGGGAACCAGACCGATTCCGACACGGTAACCATCAATGTCACCCAGGTCAACGACGCCCCCGTCAATACCGTGCCCATCGCCCAGACGGCGGCGGAGGATGTGGCCCTGGTCTTCTCTGCCACCAACGGCAACCGCATCTCGATCGCCGACCCGGACGATGCCGACAACGGTAGCGTCGGCGACGAACTGTTACAGGTGACCCTCGCCGTCGTCAATGGCACCATCACCTTGAACGGCACCGTCGGCCTGAGTTTCAGTTTCTCCGACGGCAATGGGACCGGTTCGGGCGACGGCGCCACGGACGCGACCATGACGTTTCGAGGCCTCCTCAGCGCCATCAATACGGCCCTCAACGGCATGAGCTTTATTTCGCTCCTGCACTACAACGGCCCCGCCAGCGCGACGATCACCACCAACGACCTCGGCAATTTCGGCACCGGGACCCCCCTGTCCGACGTCGACCCCGTCAACATCAACGTGACGGCCGTCAACGATGCGCCGGTCAATAGCATGCCGGCCGCCCAGACCACTGTCGAAGAAACGACGCTCGTTTTCACCACGGGCAACCTGATCTCGGTCGGCGACCCGGACGATGCCGACGACGGCACAGCCGGCAATGAGACTGTCCAGGTCACCCTGACGGCGGTCAAAGGCACGTTGACGCTCGACGGCACGACCGGCCTGAGCTTCAGCTTCGCCGACGCCAACGGCGCCGGCGCGGGCGACGGCAGTGCCGATACCACGATGACCTTCCGCGGCCTGCTCAGCGACGTCAACGCCGCCCTCGATGGCATGAGCTTCAATCCCACGCTCGATGCCATCGGCGCCGGCAGCATCGCGGTCACGACCAAGGACCTGGGCAACTTCGGCGCCGGCGGCAACCTGACCGACGCCGACACCGTCACCATCAACATCACGCCGGCCAACGACCCGCCGGTTAACACCGTCCCCAGCGGGCAGACCGTCGCCGAAGACGCTCTACTCATCCTCTCCACCGGCAATAGCAATCGCGTCTCCGTCGCCGACGTCGATGACGCCGACGACGCCACGCTTGGCAACGAGACCGTCCAGGTGACCCTCACGGCCGCCAACGGCACCGTCAGCTTGAATGGCACCACGGGCCTGACCTTCAGCTTCGCGGATACCAACGGCACCGGCGCCGGCGATGGTACAAGCGATGCGGTCATGACGTTCCGCGGCACGCTCAACAGTGTCAACACCGCTCTCAACGGCATGAGCTTCCGCTCGCTGCTCCACGCGAACGGCGCAGCCAGCGTGACGATCACCACGAATGACCTGGGCAACTTCGGCGCCGGCAGCGCCTTGATCGACATCGACCCCGTCAGCATCAACGTGACGCCGGTCAACGACGCCCCCGTCAACACCGTCCCCGCGACCCAATCCACCGCGGAGGAGACCGCAAAGGTTTTCTCGGCCGCCAACACCAATGCTATCTCCGTCGACGATCCCGATGATGCCGACAATGGCACTCTGGGCGATCAGCCTGTGCAAGTGACTTTGACGGCCGCGAACGGCGTACTGACCTTGAGCACCGTCGCCGGCCTGAGCTTCTCCTTCAGCGATGCGAACGGCACCGGCACGGGAGACGGCGCTGCCGATGGCGCCATGTCCTTCCGCGGCATGCTCAGCGACGTCAACACCGCCCTCAACGGCCTGAGTTTCCTCCCCAACTTGCATTTCGTCGGCACCGCCAGCGTGACGATCGCCACCAAGGACCTCGGCAACTTCGGCGCTGGCACCAATTTGACCGATTCCGACACCGTCAACATCACCGTCACCGCGGTCAACGATGCCCCCGTCAACACCGTCCCCGGCGGCCAGAGCACCGTGGAGGAGATCCCGCTTATCTTCTCGGCCGCCAACAGCAATCGCATCTCGGTAAGCGACCCTGACGACAGCGACAACGCCATCACCGGCGACGAAATCGTGCAAGTCGCCCTCAGCGTTTCCTTTGGGACTTTGACGTTGAGCACCACGACCGGGCTCAGCTTCAGCTTCTCCGATGCCAACGGCGTCGGCTCGGGAGACGGCACGGCGGATGCCAGCATGACCTTCCGCGCCACCATCAACAACGTCAACGCCGCCCTCGGCGGTTTGCGTTACACTCCCACGCCGAACTTCGCCGGCACCGCCACCTTGAGCATCACGACCAAGGACCTGGGCAACTTCGGCGCCGGCGGCAACCTGACCGATTCCGACCCAGTCGTGATCACCGTCACGCCGATCAACGACGCCCCGGTCAACACCGCGCCGATCAGCCAGACCATCCTGGAAGATGTTCCACTGGTGTTCAGCACCGCCAACGCCAACGCGGTCTCGATCGCCGACCCCGACGATGCCGACAACACCGTTACCGGCGATGAGATCGTTCAGGTCGCCCTGACCGCTACCAATGGCGCCATGACGTTGAGCAGCATCCTCGGCCTCACGTTTACCTTCTCCGACGCCAACGGCGCCGGCGCCGGCGATGGCACGAACGACGCCACCATGAGATTCCGCGGCCCGCTGGCCGACGTGAATGCGGCCCTTCAAGGCATGACCTACACCCCGACCGCTCATTACAACGGCAGCGCGACCATCACCGTTGCTTCCAGCGATCTGGGCAACTTTGGCACGGGCGGAGTCCTCACCGATTCCGACGTCATCGCCGTCACCATCACCGCGGTCAACGATGCGCCGACCTTCAACCTCAGCGGCAATCCGCCGACCATTGTCGTCGGCAGCGGCGTGCAAACCATCACCAATTTTGCGACGGGCATGAGCGTCGGACCGGCCAACGAGAGCACTCAATCGCTCGTCGGCTTCACGCTCACGCAGACCGGGTTTACCGGGACGCTGGCCTTCCTGGGGACCCCGGCCATCAACCTGACCACGGGCACACTCACCTATCAGGCAACCGCCACAGGCTTCGGTACGGCCACGTTTGACGTCACACTGCGCGATAACGGGCCTGGCTCGCCGTCCCCGAACGCCAACACTAGCTTGCCGCACTCATTCACGATCAGCGTGCTCAAGGCCAGCTCCGTCGGTGTGACGCCGATCCCGGCCAGTGCGATTTACGGAAACGCGACAACGCTTCGCGTCGCCGTCACCGGCGGGCCCGGCGGGCCCCCCACTGGCGCCGTCACCATCACCGATACGTTCAATAGCACGACGACCACCCTGGCGAGCAACGTCTCGCTGACCGGCGGCGTCCCCGTGGGGGACACCGTCACCATCGACATCAACGTCGGCGTCCTCGACAAGGGGACCCACAACCTTCTCGTTCTCTACAGCGGCGATACCGACTTCATCGCCAGCAGTAGGGCCTTGACGCGCATCATCGGCGCCTCCGGAACCACGACCGCGTTCACCTCGACCACGACCTCGGCCGTCTACGGCGCCACGGTCTCCTTCGCGGGTCAAGTGACGGCCGCGGGCGGACTCGACCCGGTCGCCGGCACCGTGGCCCTCAAGAATGGAACGACCACGCTCGCCACGGTTTCTCTGAACGGCACGGACAACCTGTTCGATTTCCCGAACATTGCGCTGCCGCTCACGCTCGGCGTCGGCACCCGTTCGATCACGGCCGTCTTCACGCCGGCGAGCGGCAACTATCTCGGCAGCACGAGCACGGGAGTATCGCTGGCGATCACGCAGGCGTTCACCGACGTCTCGACGCCGACCTCCACGGTCACCAATTCGCCTCTGGGCGGATCGTTCTTTGGACAAACGGTCACGTTCGCCGTCACGGTGACTTCCTCGAACTCGCCGGCGATTCCCACGGGGGGCACGGTGACCTTCCGGCGCGGGGCGACCATCCTCGGCACTGTGCCTCTGGTGACGGCCGCCGGCATCGCCAGCGCCAGCTATACCGCCAGCATCGCCCAATTGCCTGTCAATACGGCGACGGGGCACGCGATCACAGCGACCTACAACAGCAGCACGCCGAGCACTCCGACGACGGCCAACTTCAAGGCCAGCGCCGCCTCCGCGGCGTTCGTGCAATACGTCAGCCCGGCGGCCACGCAGACGGCTCTCGACTCAACGCTCCCCGGCGGGTCGATCTACGGCCAGGCGATCACCTTCACGGCCAACGTCAGCGTCACCAGCCCCGGCACGGCGGGAATTCCGACCGGCACCATCACGTTCAAGGATGGCGGCACGCCCCTGGCCACGGTGGCGCTCGTCAGCGGCAAGGCGATCTTCAAGACCTCGGCCCTGGCGGCGGACCCGGGGCACGCCATCACCGCCGTCTACAACCCGACGGGGAATTTTGCAACCAGCACCGGCGCCCTGACGCAACCCGTCGCCGAGGCCGATACGACGACGAAGCTGACCTCCTCGGTCGCCTTCTGGGCGGTCAACCAGTCGCTGACCTTCAGCGCCGTCGTCACCTCCGTCACCGGCGCCGTTCCGGTGGGCACCGTCACGTTCACAATCGACGGTCCGTCGGGCTACTTCTTCTCGACCGCAGCGCTCACCCTGTTCAACGGCAAGGTCACCTCCCCGAGCTATACCTTCCCGCCAGACGTCGGCGACTACACCGTCACGGCCATCTACGACCCGGCAACCGGCCCGCAGAACTTTGCCGCCAACTCGGCGGCAACTGCCACGCAAACGCAGACCGTCCGCACGGGCACCACGATGACGTTGACCGGCCTGGCCATCGCCACGGGGGTCACGTTCACGTCGATCGTCACGCCGACCTCGTCCGGCGCCGGCACGCCGACCGGGTTCGTGCGCTACTACAAGAAGCTAACGAACGGCACCAAGGTATTTCTGGGCCAGGCTCTCTTGAACGGCAGCGGCGTGGCGTCCCTCTTCGTCAGCTCACTGGCGGCGGGCACGCATACCATCGCCGCAGAGTACGAGGGAGACCTCCTCTTCAACCCCGCCACCAAGACCGCCAATCTGCAAGGCCGTAACAACGGGCGGCTGGTGTAAGGAGGGGCGGCCGGATACAGAATGGGAATTGGCTTGACAACGGTGCGATTCCCTGCGACCATCATGGTGTTCTGTGGAATCGCCACCCATTCTCTTTCCACAAGGTCGACGCCCATGCTCAGCGCACTCATTTCGCGACTAAGTAAACTTTCTTACACCAAGGGGGGGGGCAACGCAAGCCCATCGTGAATCGGCCGAAACGGCGTCCTCTCCTCGTTGAAGTTCTGGAGGACCGCACCGTGCCGACCATCTGGGCGATGCCGGACTCCTATAACGTCGTGCACGATCACGTCTTGAATGCTGCGAGCGTCGTTGGCAACGATATGCTGTTCATGAATGCGGGGCCGCTGGCCGCCAGCCTGGTGAGCGGTCCGAGCCATGGGAATCTAACCCTCAACAGCGACGGCACGTTTCAATTCACGCCAGCCTCCGGCTATGCCGGTAGCGACTCCTTCGTCTACCAGGCGTCCGCCAACGGCGAAAGTTCGAATGCGACGGTCACGATAAACGTCACCAACATGGCGCCGATCGCGATGGGCCAATCGTTATCGATTGGCCACGATCAGGTCTTGACCAATATCAACCTGCTCACCAATGCTTCCGATTCGGACGGCGATACGCTCCAGGCGATCATCGTCACCAACCCGGCGCACGGGTCGGTCTACGTCAATCCAAACGGCACCTGGAATTACTACGCCGCAACCAACTGGACCGGCACCGACAGTTTCACCTTCAACGCGACTGACGGGTTGGCCAACAGCAGCGCCGCCACGATTACCATCAGCGTCACCAACACGGCGCCCTCCGCGTCGAACGCAAGTTTTGCGATTGGCCACGATCAGTTTCTGCCCGGAATCGATTTGCAGGCGTACCTCAGCGATTACGAGTACGATCCCCTTCAAGTCAGCATCGTAAGCGGTCCGAGCCATGGACAACTCACCCAAAATGACGACGGAACCTATATCTATACGCCGGCCTCTCAGTATGTGGGGGCGGACACATTCACGTTCAAGGCCAACGACGGCGTTGCCGACAGCTACAACGGCACGATTACCATCGATGTGACGCAGTACGCGCCGACGAGCAACAATACGTATTCATGGTTGCACGACCGCACACTGGCCAATATCAACTTTGCCCTGAACGACGCGGACGCCATGGGCAACCCGTCGTGGATTGCCATCGGCACTGCACCAAGCCACGGCGCCTTGACGCAGAATTCGGATGGCACGTACAACTACGCCCCGAACGCCCATTTTTACGGTTCCGATACAGTGGTCATCCGGGCCGCGATTCCCAACGTCTACGGGCCGTGGCAAGATGTTACGGTGACGATCAACGTTACGGATAATGCGCCGGTGGCAGGAAAGACGGATCTAAGCTTTGAGGCTTACAATCACGTCTACGCTGGCGTTGCTTTTCTGGCGAATGCGGTCGATAGGGACAACGACACGTTGACTTGGGAGATTGTGACCTCGCCGCAACATGGCTCCCTGGCGCTGAATTCCAGTACGACTTTGTACGATTACCACGCCGCGACCTCCTACCTCGGTCGGGATAGTTTTTCAATCCGCTACTATGACGGTGCGCAATACAGCGATTTAGTGACCTACGATATTTTGGTGTGTGATGACACCACAAATTATGGCACGGATTCGTATGTGCAAGGGTACAAGGCATTGGGAGGCGCCGCATTCAACGGTGACCCGAATGGCTTAACGATATCCCAAGGTCAGATCGGGGACTGTTGGTTTATCTCCGCGGGCGTTGGCTTGGCCCAGGCGCGCCCGGCCGAACTGGCGCGAGTGAATGGTGCTGGCCTGATCACGTCCAACCCTGATGGTACGTTTACGGTGAATTTCCCTGGCCGCAACGCGGTTACTATAACATTTCTCCGCGGCCCCTACGTAGATCCCGCGCCGGCGCCGCTTGCTGGGGATGATTTCAGTTTCTCCACATCCGCCCCTGACAACGGCGACTGGATGGCGATTCTCGAACAAGCATGGGCAAAACTCAATCTTCCTGACGTTTCAATGGCCTGGGCAATTCGCGGCTCACTGCACCTTCCCAATCCAGGCTTCGCGGGAATCCGCTTCCTGACAAATCATGGGGTCGACCCCGATTTGTTCGCCAACACCCGCCGCGATGTGACGGCGGGGAAACTAAACGCTGCCCTGAATGGCAACGATAAGAGAATCGTGACCGCATTAAGCCTCAGAGGCGGCTTTGGCTTGGTCCCCATTCACGTTTATTCCGTTATCGGGTACAACGATGGTACGGAGACGGTGACCGTCCGCAATCCGCATGGGCGGAACCGTGAGACCTATAGTGACCGTGCCCTTCAAGTAGGCCTCAGTACACGTTGGCTTCCGGGAGGCGACGCCGGCATGGCCGTATCCGGCTTCTTGCCCGGGCCTAACATTCGCGGAGGCGCTCCCGGCGACGCAATCGGTAACGCCGTTTTGTAGCCCTTCACGGGCAGCTGGCTTCGTCTTGTCCTGTTTTCGGTCAGTGAGTATCCTATCGCGTTATGACCACCGCAGGGACGCAACCGTGCGCAGGATGCGCCACGCTGGAACAACAGTTTAGGGAACTCCAAGCCCG
>SXGT01418480.1_pt1 | contig 15700 bp, 16 predicted proteins | sample 3176221 | NCBI WGS metagenome assembly SXGT01 (sample SAMN11356862, study PRJNA531348) | freshwater metagenome | isolation source: freshwater sample F1-120 | place: China: Fuxian Lake, Yuxi | collected 2017-12-25
GGCGCCACCGGCCGTGCACGATCCCATGACCACCGCGACCTGTGGAATGCCGGCCGCCGACATACGGGCCTGATTGAAGAAAATGCGGCCGAAGTGATCGCGATCCGGAAAAACGTCAGCCTGCAGCGGCAGGAAGGCGCCACCTGAATCAACCAGATAAACGCACGGCAGGTGATTCTGCAGCGCTACCTCCTGCGCCCGTAAGTGCTACTTGACCGTGAGGGGGTAGTAGGTGCCGCCTTTGACGGTGGCGTCGTTGGCCACGATCATGACGTCGCGTCCAGAGACGCGACCAATGCCGGTCACGACGCCGGCAGCCGGCGCGTCGTTGTCGTACATCCCCCAGGCCGCAAGCGGCGACAGTTCGAGGAAGGCCGACCCTGGGTCGATCAGCGCCTCGATGCGCTCGCGCACCGGTAGCTTGCCTTGGTCGCGATGCCGGGCGAGGTACTTGGGGCCGCCGCCAAGGCGGGCCTGAGCGACGCGATCCCGGTGCTCCTGGACGAGCGCCAGCATCCGCTCCCGGTTGGCGCGGAAGTCGGCCGAGGCCGGATCGATATGCGAGGTGAGGGGATCCATTACGAACCCGCGGTTACCATCCGCAGCAGTCCGTCTTGAATCGGCAGGCCGGGCAACGCCAGACGGCGTGCATGCGGTACATCTCGGCACCGCAGCGCTCGCACTTCATCGCGTCTTCAGACGACGCGGGTGGCGCCGCTCGCAAGGCCGAGACGATCGGCGTGACAACCAGTTTGACCGGGGGCTTGTCCACCCGGTCATTATACCGGCCCGACTTCTTCAGGATCAGGACGACGCCGGCTACGGTCTGAGCGTGTCTGGATGCGCTACAGTTGTATAGGCGCCATTCAGCACTCAAGCCACACGACCTCAAGGACCCGTGCGCTCGAGGGTGCGCCGTGGAGGAGACGGGATGACCGAACGTAACTTGATAATCCTGGGCGGCCTGATTGGCGCGGTAGTCGGCGTCGGTATCGGCTACGCCCTGTTTACCGAGCGCGGCCGCCAATTACGCGCCGACTTGCAGCCCGAGATTGAGGGCGTCATTCGCGAAGCCGTGCGGTTGACCCAAGTCGTGGATGAGTTCAAGACCGGCCGTCCCTCGGCGCCCACTGCCGCGTCGGCGTGGCCCCGGCGGACCGTATAGTGTGACCCGCGGCCGCGGGCGGCTCGGCGGGCATGTTCGCCTGATCGGCCTGGCGGGGAGTCGGCGAACCCTACAACAGTGAGGGCCTGACCCACGCCGTCTCGGTGGCGTACTACCCGCTCATCTCGCTGTTCCCCATGCTGCTGCTGTCACTCGCCATCCTCGTCGAGGTGACGGCTGATGCCGGTGAGCTTTAGCGCCGGCGGCATGCTCATGCTGGTGTGGGCGTCGAGATGACGGCGAGCTACGCGCGACTGCAGGACGCTGCTGAACGGCATTCAGTACTGGCAGCCACCCCCTCAGGCACCTGGGGCACGTGAGATACCTAGGGTATTCTATTTCTTCAGTATCATCGAACGGATGCCGAATCGCCTGGCGGCCCAACAGAGTCCGTACCTGCTGCAACACGCCAACAATCCCGTCGACTGGTATCCGTGGGGAGACGCCGCGTTCGAGGCGGCCCGGTCAGCGGGCAAACCAATCTTTCTCTCCATCGGCTACGCCACCTGCCACTGGTGTCACGTCATGGAGCGCGAGTCGTTCGAGAACCACGGCGTGGCCCATGTTCTGAACGATCACTTCATTGCCATCAAGGTCGACCGCGAAGAACGTCCTGACGTCGACCGCGTCTATATGACGTTCGTGCAGGCGACGACCGGATCGGGCGGGTGGCCCATGAGTGTGTGGCTGACGCCCGACCTGCAGCCCTTTTTCGGCGGCACCTACTATCCGCCCCGGTCGCAATGGGGCCGGCCCGGATTTGTCGATGTGCTCACCGAGATCAGCCGCGCCTGGCGCGATGACCGGCTGAACGTCGTCAAGTCGGCGGCCGAGATCGTGACGCGCCTCGAGCAGATGGCGCAGGGGCAGAACGATCGCCGCACACCCGATGCGAGGGCGCTGGCCAAGACCTATCAGCAGTTCGCACAAACCTTCGATACCCGGCGCGGCGGGTTCGGCGATGCGCCGAAGTTTCCGCGGCCCAGTGAATTGCTGTTCCTGCTGCGCGAGCACCAGCGCACGGGCGATGACGTGTCGCGGGCCATGGTGGTGCAGACGCTGCGTGCGATGGCGCTTGGCGGCATGCGCGATCACATCGGTGGCGGGTTTCACCGTTACTCTGTGGATGGCGACTGGCGGGTGCCGCATTTCGAGAAGATGCTCTACGACCAGGCGCAACTGGTGCTGGCCTATCTCGAAGCAGCGCAGGCCAGCGACGACCCCTTCTTTGCGGAGATCGCCGACGACACCCTGCAGTACGTGCAACGCGACATGACAGACGAGGCGGGTGGGTTCTATTCCGCCGAGGACGCAGACAGCATCCCGCCTGGGAGCGAAGGCGATTCCAATGCCCACAAGATGGAGGGCGCGTTCTACATTTGGGGACAGGACGAAATTCGCGCGGCCCTTGGCGACGACAGCCCGGTGTTCGAAGGGCGCTATGGCGTGCTGCCCAACGGCAACGCGCCGTTCGACCCCCAGCAGGAGTTCGTCAACAAGAACCTGCTGCATACCGCGCAATCGATTGCCGACCTGGCGCGAGCCAGTGGTACGACGCCCGTCGACATCGCCGAGGTGCTGTTGCGGGCCCGCAAGATCCTGTTCGAGGTGCGGAACACGCGGCCGCGTCCGCAGGTGGACGACAAGGTCCTGACCGCGTGGAACGGCTTGATGATTGCGGCGTGTGCGCGTGCCGCGCGTGTCCTGATGGCCCGCGATCAGACTGGCTTCGATGGCGGCGCTGCGGCTCGTCATCTGGGCAGCGCGGCGCGGGCCGCCGCGTTCCTCAGGCAAACCATGTGGAATGCGAACACGGGCCGCCTGTTACGGCGCTATCGGGCCGGCGACGCGGCGATTGAGGCCTACGCCGAAGACTTCGCGTATCTCATCTTCGGCGTGCTCGAGTTGTTCCAGGCGACCGGCCAGGCCGAGTGGTTGGCGTGGGCGCGGACGCTGCAGGCGAGGCAGGACGAGCTGTTCTGGGATGGTGAGAGCGGCGGTTGGTTCAGCACCACCGGCGCCGACCCGTCGGTGTTGCTGCGCATGAAAGAAGACTACGATGGCGCAGAGCCCGCACCGACGTCGGTGTCGGCGATGAACTGCTGGACCCTGGCGCACGTGACCGGCGTGGCGTCGTACCACAAGCGGGCGGCGTCGGCGCTGGCGTCGTTCGGTGGCCGTCTCGAAGAACAGGGCAGGGCGGTGCCGTTCATGGCGGCGGCGTTGTCGTTGTCGCTGGCCGGCGGCGAGCAGATCGTCATAGTCGGCCCCCGTGATGCCGCCGATACGCAAGCGCTGTGGCGGGCGGTGCACAAGCGTTACCGCCCGTTTGCGGTCATGGTGCTGGTCGACCCAGCGGAGCAAGCGGCCCTGGCAGTGCACATGCCGTGGGTCGCGGAGATGAGCATGATCGACAACCAGGCCACCGCGTACGTCTGCCGGGATTTTGCCTGTGACGCGCCGTCTATTGATCCGAGTGTGTTGCAATGAGCGGATTCGTCTGGAGCCAAGCGTCACATGATGGCGCACGGCAGCGCCTGCAGTTGCATGCGCCGCCAGGCAACCTGCTGTCACTGGACCTGATTCGGACGCTCGGTAAGGCCCTGCATGCCCTCGTCGCACGCCGTGGTGGCGGCGCGATTGGCCTTGCGGATGCACGCCGAGCCGGCGCTCGACCGGGCCGAGCGCGACTATTTGAGCGGCCTGCTCAAGACGCATGATGCCACGGAAGGCGTGCCGGTGTGGCTCGACAAACGGGCACCAAACTGGAAGAATTCGAGAACAGGACTGTGACTATGATTGACGTCGACGTGTGGGTGCGAGGTGCGGCGGGCGCCGTGACGCAGAAGATGAAAGGCGTCTCGACCGACGTCGGCTCGTGGACCGTGGCTGACGTCAAGCTGCTGCTCGAGCAGATGCTGAAGGCCCTGGACCGCGCGCGCGATCCCAACAGCGAGCCGGCGTCGGTGGCCATGCGCGGGTTCAGTTGGATTGTCAGCCCCGACCAGGGCGGCGTGCTGGTGCATCTCGAGTTGCAACTCGGTACCGCCAGCGCGGGTCCGTTCGCGATTGATGAGACGCGCCTGTCCGAGATGATCGCCCGCGTAATCGGCGGCCCGCAGGAATCCAGGCTGGTCCACTGACTCTTCAATTTTCAACTCTGCTGGCCGGGGTGGCGAAACTGGCAGACGCACAGGACTTAAAATCGCCATCCTAGTTTCTCGGTATCATCAACGTGTCGGATAAATCGGCGCAATCTTCGGGGTAGCAGTCTCCATGGCTATTACGAGGGCTACGATAAAAGGTAGGCATTACGACGCCCTGGGGACAGTGTTGGGGACAAAGTCAGGCGAGCTCTTTGGCCTTTTTGTACGCCCTCCTGAAATTCGCTGTGTTCGGGTACGCCCATTGCTTGTGCTGTTGGTTCCAATCTCGTCCGAGTGCGCGTGAAGGATTGCCGCCGCCCTCCTCCACGAACTTAATCAGTGCGGTTTTTTTGGTGTTGGCATTTGACGACGGTCGCCTATGGCCCGCGTTCTGGCGCCGACGTTCTCGTTGGTATGCCCTTGCCACGGCTGCCGTGGGGACATCGAGTGCCGAGATGGTCATAGTGATACGTGCGACCCTTTGCGCGCCGCGTTCATCATGGAGAATGTGCGCTTCTGCCTTAATTGGCCACAGCAAGGGCGGGATATCGCTCAAGACAAAAACAACAGCTTGTGTCTCTTGCCATCCATGATCGGATGAGAGAGACGTCGTCAACGCGAGAAGCGACCGGAGGCACCGAGAAGCTCCGACCCGAACGTGTGTTGCCCAGCCATCCGGCGTCGGATACGCCAACAGGTGTCCGAAAGTACCGGATGATCGGCGCTGAATCCAAGTCGCGATTTGATCGCGACGCAGCAGCCCCGCTCGAAGAAACGTTTTCCTGAATGTCTGAACGTCTGGCCGTGCAGCCGCTTGACGTGCGACGTTGTTAGAGCGCTGCATCGCGTCTTCCTGCCAGGGTTCCAACTTCTGCAACATTTTCCGCGCGGCTCTCACGGCTTCGTGCAATGAATCCCTATCTTTCAGGTCCGCGACTGTGAGGCCATGGTTCGCCTCGAGCGCACGCCAGATCAAGTTGAAGTCGAGACTATTGCAATCGACCTTGAGCTTGTTCGCGAGCAGCAAGAGTGACTCATTCATATTTATTTCTTAATGAGTCAAGTTTACGCTGTCTACTGCTTGTTATGGCGACAAAAGCAAAGCTGATTCCCATCGTTGAGGTTCCCGAGCTTGTGCGAGCGGTGGAAGCTGCGCGACTTACTGGAATTCCATACTGCAGTTTGCGCGACCTGAGTTTTAGAGGTCATCTGCCACGAGTGCGCCTAGGACGTGCGTGGTTCTTTAAGCGGTCTGATCTGCGGCTGCTCATAGAGGCGTCCACGGAGCAGTCGTGAGCGCGGTGCGGAGGCTGCTCGACCGCTTGCCTTCAGCAAAGCCCGCCGGACGCGGGTGGAAGGCGCTGTGTCCCGCCCATGAGGACACACGCCCGAGTTTGTCGATTGCCAGCGGCGACGGCGGCCGCGTGCTCGTGAAGTGCTTCGCTGGGTGTGAGACGACAGCAGTCATGGAGGCGCTGGGCCTAGGGCTAGAAGATCTGATGCCAGAGGACGTGGCACCTGAACGGCTGAGAATCGTGGCCCAATATCACTACGCCGATGAGCAGGGCAAGCATCTATATGACGTCCTGCGCTATGCCCCCAAGTGCTTCAAGCAGCGAAGAGCGGATGGCGCTTGGACCATGGGAGATGTTCGTCGGGTTCTGTATCGGCTGCCTGAACTCCACGGGCAATCTCTGGTCTTCATTGTCGAAGGCGAAAAGGACGCTGATCGGCTTGCATCCATTGGGTTGATTGCGACCTGTAACGTCGGCGGCGCTGGGAAATGGCGCGAGGACTATACCGAGCAGCTACTCAACGCGGGCGCTCAGCACGTGATTATTCTCCCGGACCGCGACGACGCCGGCCGGCTTCATGCGGAGACGGTCGCGAAGTCCTGCCAAGACGCTGGGTTGCATGTGAAGGTGATCGCGCTGCCGGGCCTGACTGCGAAGGGTGACGTCTCGGACTGGCTAGCCGCAGGTCACACGCGCGAGGATCTGGTCAGGATCGTCGATGCGGTAACTGTTTACGGCATCAATACTACAACGGGCGAGTTCAAGAAGTCTGCCGTTGAGGCACTTAAGCTCACGACTGTCTCCGACCTGCTTGCGGAACCAGACGAGGTACACGGCTGGCTTGTTGAGGGCAGATTGGCTTATGGATCAGTCAATCTGTTGGTTGGTCGTCCAAAAGGCGGGAAGTCCACACTGGCGCGCGCTCTGGCCCTGTCGGTAGCGCGAGGCGACCGCTGGCTTGGGTATCGGTGCCAGCGTGGCCACGTTGTCTACATCGCCCTGGAAGACAAGCGATCGGAAGTTCGTCGGCATCTGCGCATGATGGGTGCCGACGGTCACGAACCGATTCGGCTTCTGATTGGCAGCGCCCCGCGAGACCTACTGGTCACACTCAACGCGATGATGGCAGCCGGTGACCCGGTCGACCTTCTGATCATCGATACAGCCCAGCGGCTGTTGGCCGTCCGTGATTCAAACGACTACGCAGTAGTCACCGCCGCTTTCGAGCCAGTACTTGCACTCGCGCGCACCCACAACTGCTGCATCGTCCTTTTGCACCATGCAGGGAAGGCCGACCGTAGTGGCCTAGAGTCCGTGATGGGTTCCACCGCGTGGGCGGCAAGCGTGGATAACGTCCTGCTCCTCAACCGCAAGGATCGGTATCGCCTGTTGTCCTCTATCCAGCGCATCGGGCCTGACCTTGACGAAACCGTCGTGGTGATGGACGACCAGACGGGCGAGGTTCGCATGGGCGGAAGTCGACACCTTGTTGACTTGGCGCATGTCGCGGACACGCTCCGCGCCACGGTCGCCGACGCAGGTCAGCAAGGCATTGCCCAGTTGGAGGCCCTGCAACAGGTCGAAGCGCGCCGCGACCTCAAGCTCAAAGCCTTAAAGCACTTGCTCGATACCGGTTCCCTGACCCGAGTGGGTGCCGGGAATCGACATGACCCATTCGTCCTTCGCGCCGGGCGCCGGGAACCTGATGGCGTGGCAGCGACCGTCTCTCGTGGTGTGTCATCCGGTTCCCAGGTTCCCATTAAAGATTGGGAACCTGATGACTCCAAGACCGTATCTGGCAAAGTAACGAGTGTTTCTGAAGATTCATCAGGTTCCCAGAACTCTACGGGTTCCGAGGAGGCGCCACTTGGCCGATTCTAATGTCGTCCACCTGCAGGGTGGTCTGACGGTACCGACGGCGGCATTCGAGTTGGCACTCGCGCTTGAGCGGCGCGGGCTGAAGATGCATCTGGAGGATGGTGGTCAAACGCTTGTAGTAACGCCACCTGAACTACTCACCACCGCTGACTGCGCGGACTGTCGCCGATTAAAGCCTCACTTGATTGCGCTAGTCTGCTACACGCCGACCGATGTTCACCTGTTCGATAGCTCCGTTCGTTTTCCGGAGCATGGCCCTGTTGACTGGACGGTTGGTTCATGAATACTGATGGCTCAAAGGGGGGGGGCGCTAAAGATGAAGTTGGTCTTATGGGTACCATCCCGTCTCTCACTGCGCACCACAAAATGATCGGCTTTGAAAAACGTTGGAGACGGTATGAGCATTAACGCACCATCAGATAGCAACCCGCAGTTGTCCGAGGCATCAGAGAGACTCTTTGCGGAATTCATCGCGGAGTACGCCATTCAGGACCTCGGCGGTCGTCAGATTCTGATGGATGGGCTCCTAGCAAAAGACCTGGCCGACAAGGCGGACGCGGCGTTAAAGCGCGATGGGCTTGTCGCACCGGACAAATACGGCCAACTCAAGCCGCACCCGTGCATCGCGGCTGCGAGAGATTTTCGGGCGCAATGGCTACAGGCGCTCAAGGCATTGCATTTGAACGTCGGCGACCCGCCAGCGATGGGCCGCCCGGAGGGGTCATAGATGCCGCGCCTGATGCGTTTCTCGCGAAGTCAGCAGCCACATCGATGGCCGCCGGAAACCATTGATCTGCTGCTCTATGGCTGGAGCCATCAGGCGGCGGACTATTCCGATCGCTCAGACTCCGATCCGTTTGACCCGTTCTTTATCAGCCCTGCTGAGGAGTGGGCATGTCATGCCGATGAACTCTTGGCGATCTGGCGCGCTCGCAGTGGCGAGGGCAGTCCTCCTGGTCGCCCGTAGTCGCGGGCCGATCATGCCGCTGCCAAGCGGCTAATCGTGGAAGCATGCAAACGAGCTTGTTCGTGACCTGATGGAGCAGCATAAACGTCTAAGATAGAAGTCGGGTGGCCGAATGAGTAATATGGCCGAGTCAAAAGCGATTCTCTGTCTAAAGAATAACCGTCACGTCTCATCGGGACGAGAAGGTGGCAAATGAAAGTTAAGGACGAGCCCCACACTCTCATGGCCTTAGTCAAAGGCTCAAAGCCTGAACCGCCCGTCTCAAATGAGGAATTTCTGCTCTCGCTGGTCCAGTATGGGCTCTGGTTTCGGTGCCTAGCCGCCTGGGATCATGTTCTGAGTGCGAAGCAGGGCTCGGATATCAGTTGCATGTCTTCGGCAATCGCTCTGCGCGCCCAAGTGGCGGCGCAATATGAAGACTTAGACACCCTGATGGTCGCGCTTGCAGCGTGGACGTTAAACCGACAGCAGCACGTGGCTGACCTTGTGAGCCGTGTTCAATTGGTGACTGACTCCAAGAAGGATCGCGTCGACGATAAACACAGATTCACGCACAAACTGCGTAGCCTTGGTGAGAGACACACCCGCATCGACCGACTGTCGCTTGTCGGCTACCTGGGCACGCTGACCAAAAATGAAGTGCTGTCAATACTCGGCGTCCCGTGGCAAGACAGATTCCCTAGATCTTTTACTGGAACTAGGGGGGACCTATTCCGCGATGTACCAGGCCTTCTCGAGGATTCCCTTAAGAAGAGAGCTAAGAGCCCACTTGGTTTGCAGCAGCAAGCGTATAACAAGATCAAGCATGGTCCGCAGCTCTGTGTGCAGTGTCCTCATGAGCGCTCTGAGCTTCGCGGACACACGCGCGAGCAGCTACTGTCGCTGTCCAGAGGATTGCGTGTGCGTATCTTGTTCGATGGCGCACGTACTCAAGACTCCAAACAAGAGTTTGGGATAGCTCCATTCTTGTCTCACTCGCCACGCGATCTGGAGCGATATTTCTTCTCTCAGATGGTCTGGTGGCAAAGCCTGATGAGTCTAATTATTGAAGTCTTACTCGGCTATGTCTTGAAGGTGCGACCTGTGCCACGACCTTGTGACGAGGCGTATGTGTTGATGGAAAAGTCTCTTCGTTTTTCGACACTCACCAAATCTTACTCAATGTAGACTGCAGAGGCGATGTGGGCCACATTCGGAAACGCGGTAACGTCTATTGGATTCGGTATTACAGCTCCGGTAAACGCATTGAGGAAAGCGCCGGCTCTGGCAAATACGGCGACGCTCGCGAACTATTAAGGACGCGAGAAGGAGATATCGCGAGGGGCGTGCCTGTCACCGTGGCCTCGACGCGACTCACGTTCGACGTGGCGGCCGCAGATGTTGTGGCTGACTACACGACGAATCAGAAGCGATCAACGGCGGAAGTCAAGCGACGACTCAAGTTGCACTTGGCGCCGTTCTTTAAAGGGCGGAAACTGTCGTCGATAACCAGTGCCGACTTGCGGCGGTTCTCCTCTGCACGGTTGGAGGCGGGCGCGTCCCATGCGGAGATAAACCGGGAGTTGGCAATCGTGCGGCGGGCGTTTCGACTGGCCGCTGCCGACGATAAATACCACGGACGCATTCCGAAGTTTCCGATGTTGCAGGAACGAAACACGCGGCAGGGGTTCTTCGACGATGTGATGGTGGCCAAGGTCATCGACCACTTGCCGGGTGCGGTAGGTCCGGTAGTGCTGTTTGCCTACGTCACTGGGTGGCGCGTCCAAAGTGAGATCCTTCCGCTGGAATGGCGGCACGTGGATTGGAAGGCGCAGGAGGTCCGTCTAGAGCCGGGCACGACGAAGAACCAAGCGGGGCGGGTGTTTCCGTTAACGGACACGCTCCGATCGCTTCTAGAAAAGCAGAAGGCTGAGCACGACGCCTTAAAGCAGCGAGGCGTGTTCTGTGCGAGGGTGTTCCACCGGAACGGACGCCTGATCAAGAACCTCCGAGAGTCCTGGGCGAACGCGTGCGAGGCGGCGGGCTTTCCGGGCCGCATCCCGCACGACTTGCGCCGATCGGCGGTGCGGAATATGGAGCGAGCTGGCCTATCGCGATCGGTGGCCATGCAGTTGACCGGACACAAAACCGAGGCGGTGTATCGCCGCTATGCGATCACCAGTGAGGCGGATCTCCGCGAGGGCGCGAACCGCTTGAATGCCGTGGTGACCATTTGCGGAGACAATGGCGCGCTTCCCAGCATGCGATCGGCGTAAGTCATGTGTGCGTGCCAGTTCCGATTTACTGCAATTTCACGGTGACGCGTCCGAACAAGGCCTGGGTGACCGACATCACCTACATCCGGACCTGGCAGGGCTGGCTGTTATCTCGCGGTCGTCATGGATCTGTTCTCGCGGAAGGTCGTCTGCTGGGGCACGCGCTCGGCACAGTCATCTGGGCGGCGTGAGCCCCGAACAGTTCGAAGCCGCTCATGTCAGGCTTCGGCGAAAGGGGTGTCGACTAAATGCTGGGAACTCCACGCAAGTGTCGCGAGAGTATAAGTCGTGAGACGGCCTATATTGATTTACCATTGCAAGTAGTGGTAAGCAGTCTTAGTCCGGCTGCACGGTCGGAAAGAATGAGCCGATTTGGACACCAGGACACAAAGCCAGAAAAGCGTGTCCGACAAGTTCTTGCCGCGCTTGGTTTCCGGAATCGGTTACAGGGCCTACTACCCGGACGACCCGACATCGTTGTCCCGCGTCGAAGGAAAGTCGTGTTCGTGCATGGGTGCTTGTGGCATCGGCATCAAGGCTGCGGACGGTTGCCAAAGTCGCGTCTTGACTTCTGAGAAACGAAGCTCAAAGCGAGCCGCGCTCGTGATCTAATGAATCAGAGGAAGCTCGAAGGCCTGGGCTGGGACTTCCTCGTGGTCTGGGAGTGCGAGCTTAAGGATGTTGATATGCTCGGCATGCGTTTGATCGAGTTCTTGGGCGAGCAGCACCGGAGTGCTCTTTTGGAGAATCAGTGAGGAGCGTCGAACTCTTCGCTGGTGCAGGCGGTCTCGCAATCGGCACCTCTCTTGCTGGCTTCGAGCATGATGTCGTGCTCGAACGCGACCATGCCGCCGTTAATACCATCCGCGAGAACCAGCGGCGCGGCGTTCAACCCGCCGCCCATTGGCCGCAGGTCAAGCCGACCGACGTTACGAGTTTCGATTTTTCGACAATCAAGCCGGAGCTTGAACTGATCTCTGGAGGCGTTCCTTGTCAGCCATGGTCTCAAGGTGGTGTGCACCGTGGACCAAAAGATGCGCGGAATCTGTTTCCGGAAGTCGTGAGAATTGTTCGTCAGCTTCAGCTGGGTCTGAGAACGGGCGTTATGTTGACTGAGACCCCGCTAATATTTACTATCGTCTGCATGTCGATCCTGATTGCTGCGCTGCTGGTCGCTGCTCACGCCACACAGCCGCAACTGAGCTACCCGCAGCAGTATCAGCTGCTGCAGCTCCCTGAGATGCCTGGCGCGACCGTCACTTCCGTCGGACGGCAGTCGACGTCGCTGGCGGACGGCATCAGAGTGGACATCGAGACCGCAGAGGAGGTCGCGGCCGTCCTGAAGTTCTTTCGAGAACGCTTGCTGGCAGGGGGGTGGACGGAAACGCCGTCACGCGCGAAAGTAGCGCTGACGACGATCGGTCGCGTCGAGTTTACCAAGGACCGGATGACCTACTCTGCAATGGCCACCCGTCGTGCGACGACCACCGTCGTACAGTTGAACGTTTTCGAGCGGCCGCGATGACGAGACTCATCGCCGTAAGCTCTCTCGTCATGGCGACCTCGGTGTCGTCGACGGCCTTCGCGCAGGACCTGGCCGCGGCGCGATTGCGAGAGCTGCGGCTGCCCTCTGTATGCCCGGCTCTGCCTACAGTCGCCGTCCTCGGCAGCGATGCGGCGGGCCTGTTGCTGACGCGACTGGCAAATGCCAGCCCGCAGCTCCAGTTTGTGGAACGCCAGCGGCTCGACGACCTGACCCGCGAGCCGTGCCTCGGTCCGATCGTCGATCCCGGAACGGCGGTTCAAGCCGGTGGACTTCTCTTCGCGATGTATCTCATCGGCGTCAAGAGTGAACCAGGAGGTCCCGTCAGCGTTGACGTCGTCCGTACCGACTCGGGCGAGACCATTTTTCACGCCGACGGGCCGCCGCCCACGTCGATGGGGGCGCTTGATGGTTTTCTGACATCGACCGTGCCGGCGATTCGATCCGCAATTGCCGGTAATCCCTACACCTGTCGCAACGACTTTACGACGATCATCACCGAGGACGTGCGGCTTGCGTGCAACGGCACCCTGTCTCCGATCAACACCCAGTATTCACTGGCCAGCTCGTTCACCATCGAGTTCTCCATCGACGGAGTCGACTATGCGCTCCGGGACACGCCGCAAAAGCTGTCGGGTGCTGTCCGAGTGCTCGGCGGCAAGGCGACGACGACGCTCCTCGACAGCATGACGAGGAGCAGTCCGCGCTGTGCGTTTACAGCCAAAACGTCGAGAACCATCGCCATCGCTCTGCAGCCGGCGGCGACCCCCGCCAGCTACTCGCTGACGATTCCGCAGAACACGAGCGGCGAGTGGCATGTGTCTCCACTAGTTGGGACCACACCGCCGCTGTTCCAGGGATCAGCGACAATGCAGATGTCAATCGCCACAGACCCTGCGTCCAATTGCGACGCCTTGCCCGGCATCAACTCCCAAACGACAAACTACCGGCACCTGGAACTCAATCAGATGCGGTTTGGCACGCTCGGCCTGCAGCCAGTCTGCAATCAGGAGCAGACCGTGCCGGCGCCGTTCGTCCGCGTTCCGAATCTCGGCGTACCTGGTGCCGCAGACATCTCAGCCGGCTGTTCCGTCGCCGCGGCGGTGGCGCGGGTCTCCCTCCAGCGGCGATTCTGACAAAGCGTCAGCCCTGGGCGATCCGGTCCGCCGATCGCAGAGACACCGCGACGAACGTCAACGTGCCGTTGGTGCAGCCACCGGTCGGCAGAGTCGGCGCACCAATCACATAGAGGTTCTCGTGATCGTGGGTGCGGCCGTAGCTATCGCACACGCTCGTTACCGGATCGGTGCCCATGCGGGCTCCGCCCGCCGGATGATCCCAGTAGCTGGACACGCTCGGTCTACCGTTCAGGCGTCCATTGTTCGCCTTGGCCATCCGCTCGAACACTGCAGTGCAGTGCGCAAGCGTAGCGCCTTCGCGTCCCATCGCCGCCACATCGAGCTGCCGGTCGATCTTCGGCATGGGATCGCCGTAGCGATTCTTCGACGAGGCATCGAGCGTCAGCCGGCTGTCCGCGGAAGGATGCGAGTCGTAGTAGGCGCGCAGCCTCACCGAACTGCCCTTGAGCGCCCGTGAGCGCCATTCGTTCAGCAGCTCGTCGCCGAGCAGCAGGCGTCCTTCGGGTGACCGCAGTCGCGGTTCCTTGCCGGCCGAGCTCTCCCACACGCGCGTGTCGTGTCTGACAAACGGCTTGTCCGCCGCACACCTGAAGTACTCGCGCGAGATCAGGCTGTGGGTCATGTTCTGGCCGGGGAACGTCTCGGCGTCGATGGTCGCCTGGGCGGAGATGAACTTGTGGCCATTCATGTGACGGCCGACCAGCCCGGAGCGGTTGGCCATGCCGTTGGGAAAGCGCGAATTCGCCGACAGCAACAACAGATGTGGGCTCCAGCACTGGCCGGACGCGAGCACGAAGAGACGCGCGCGGTATTCCGTCAGTTCGTTCGGGCGATCCTGGTGATAGCCCTGCGCCGACGCGATGGTGTCACGGCCGTCGGCCAGCGTGAGTCTGCGTACCAGCATTCGATCGTGCAACGTCACTTTCTTCGCGGCGATCAACTGTTGATAGGTGTAGTCCGGTGAGTATCTCGCGCCTGTGGGACACACATCGCCACAAGTGTCGTAAAGTCCGCACGCACCGCGGCCATCCGCCGGACCGGTCACGTTGCGTGAGAGCGGCAGCGGCGAGAACTTCAGCCCGCTCTGCTCCGCCCACTGCCTCAGGACCTGCAGGTTGTACGACAACGGCATGGCCGGCTGCGAGTATGGAGCGGACCGGCGATCTTCGGAATACGGGCTCGGATCTCCGGCAACGTTCAGACGGTGCTCGGCCTGGACGTAATATTTCTCGAGTTCCGCCCAGGTGATCGGCCAATCATCGGCGAGGCCGTACGTCGACCTCAGTCGAAGATCCTCCTCCGAGAACCGGTTGCACGCGCCGCCCCAGTGCAGCGCCTGCCCGCCGACGGCCATGGTCATCGAGATCATGCCCTTGGCTTGCTGATCGGCGATGTAATCGTCGTGCCACGGGTGCTCGCCGTACTCCAAAGCGCGGCGATGGTAGGTGCCGCGGTTCTCGCGATCGAAGATCGAGCGGCCCGCTTCGACAACGGTGATCCTGAGACCGGGCTTCAACTGGGCCAGCCGCTCGATCAACATCACGGCCGTGATGCCGCCGCCGATCACGCAAACGTCGGATTCGTGGACGGGCATGATTAGCGTGGCTCCGCGTCTGGGTCTGAGAACGGGCGTTATGTTGACTGAGACCCCGCTAATATTTACTATCGTCTCGACCATTTCCTCAAACAGCGAGTCAACTCTAGTAGCGACTGTGTTGAGCCGCTCCGCCCAGATTGCAATTAGCGGCTTACAGCGAAGTTGCGCGATTCGCGCGAGCTTTTGGTTGCCTTTGACTTCAATCTGCCCGATACGTTGGCGCGTCACTCCAGAAACGTCGCCGAGTTCCTCCAGCGTCTTGGTCGCACGATTCTCCATCACCCATAATTCTTGGGGCGACAGTCTTCGCGCCATCATATGGGCGAGACGAGCTAACGGGTATTTCAGTCGCCATTTACGGCTCAGAATCGTCGAGATCTGAGACCTCTGTTCCGATGGATCTAACGATGACCACTGCGGCTTAACTGTCTGCATGCTACAGGGACACCACAGCCCTAGTAGGAGTGATCCGATCTCATGGACGGTTTGGCTACGCTGCGTGAGTCGTCTGTCACAGCCGCAGTAGTCTGTCACAGTGAAACGGACCGGCGCTAGAATTAGGGCGGTTAAATGCCGTCGGGGTGGGGGGGGGGCAATTTGCGGGGACAATGTGGCGCATGCAAAGCCGCATGCCAATACGCAATCCTCGTAAATCGTTGATACCATTGAACCGCTAACCTAACGCCGGGGTGGCGAAACTGGCAGACGCACAGGA
>SXGT01688843.1_pt1 | contig 15700 bp, 19 predicted proteins | sample 3176221 | NCBI WGS metagenome assembly SXGT01 (sample SAMN11356862, study PRJNA531348) | freshwater metagenome | isolation source: freshwater sample F1-120 | place: China: Fuxian Lake, Yuxi | collected 2017-12-25
AGGCATGTTGATCCTAACGGGTGCCCGTAAACGGGAAGTGTTGGATGCTAAATGGGTGGACATTGACTTAGAGCGGCAGACTTGGCGTATCCCCTTAACAAAAGCAGGGCAAGCCAGGCACGTGCCTTTGTCAGACGGGGTGATTGCGTTACTTACCCAAGTGCCTAGGCTTGAACACTGCCCTTATGTATTTGCTAATCCGGCGACCCACGCACCGTTTATATCGGTCTTTACTGCTTGGGATACGGCACGCACTAAGGCGCATCTGGGAGAGGTGCGTATGCATGATTTAAGGCACAGCTTTGCCAGCTTCCTGGTGAACAGTGGGCGCAGTCTGTATGAGGTGCAAAAGATACTGGGGCACACACAGATTAAAACCACCCAACGTTATGCCCACTTAAGCCAAGAGTCACTGAGAGCGGCAGCTAACGAAGCGTGCAAGATGATCCCTGTCTTTGGCAACACCGTTCACACCTCACCTGCTTTAATGCTGGGGACTTAATGGATCGAATGATTACCAAAATTACGGTTTCTTATGTGGCGTGGGATCCTTCTTATTATCCATTAGACAGACGGTCACACCCCCCCCGGTAGGGATACTGAGAGGGTATTAGAAAGAGAATATACAACAGAAGCACCCTATAGACACCAACACAACAGTCATAACTCATTGATTTAAATATAATAAATGTTACAGCCTTACCTGAGGATATTTACTACTAGACGGAGAAAAAAACCAACTTATGACTACAATTCAAGAAACGAGTACCGTATCAGGCATACCCTTAGAGCAACTAGAAGCGCTGCTAGCATTGCCTTATAAAACAGATATAAATTGGATAGCCCCTGTTGCTCTGAAAGACGTGACCTTCGCACGCGGAAGTCAAGAAGTAATAAGTAAAATACGGGCAACCCTAGCTATTCATCTAACAAGACGAAGGGCAAAAGACCGAGATAAGATAAATCTTGCATTAAGGCTTATTCTAAGCAATTTAGTGTATTCGGTATTCGGCAGAACTCTTTTAGCTATTCCTAATAACCATAAGACATTTCTAACTGGAGGGCTTCTAAAAAGACTATTCCTATCTAAAAATGCTACCCGAGATGTACTCGAAGCTCTAATTAAAGAAGGCTATATAGTTAAAATAAAAGGCAGTTATTTTAAGAAAGAGATTAACAGATACAAGCCTACTGACAAGCTAAAGATCCTACTCATACCCTTAATTTACTGTGTAACAGAGGTTTATGACGCAGTGAACTACAAGCAATACGTCAAGATAAACCCAGAGAGCAACAAAGAAAGAACCAAGAGAATACAGAAAGAGAGAAAGAACCTAAGAACAACTACAACAATAGGATCTAATCTACCGGTACTTACTACCCTCTTTTCTTCCTCTGTCCATACTATAGGGGCCAGTTCGTTACCTGACGATCATTCGGATATTGTGGGTATAAAAAAGATAAATGATTTCCTTCAGTCCGTGAGTTACGCTTTAAAGGCTCCTGTTAGCCTCACTTATACAAAAGATGCTTTTCATGGAGGCCGTCTCTACGTCGCCATTCAGAATCTCCCTGACCGTAGAGTTAAGGTAAGAATTAATACTTTAATAAATGGTCATCCAGTTTGTGAGATTGATCTTTCAGCAAGTCATCTTCGAATAGCGGCTGCGTTCAATAAGGTTCAATTACCCGAAGATCCTTACACCGAGATCGCAGTTAGGGCGGATGTGACCCGAGATCAAGTTAAATTCTTATTAACCAGAGCCTTTGGTGCCAAGGATAGAAGAATAAATTGCTGGGAAAACAATGTATTGATTTTATCAACCACTCAAAGAGCCAAGATCGAGGAATTTACACAAGAGTTATATCCCGATGTGTTTAGTGCTTTGTATAAGGGAATGGGTTCTCCTTACCAATCTATAGAAGGAGCAGTGCTCATGAAAACGATGTTAAGCCTAATTGATCTAGGTATACCATCTTTACCAATACACGATGCGATCATGGTGCAACAAGAACACTTGGAAGAGGCTAGAACAGCCTTTGAGAATGCTTGGATGGAAGTATTGGATGTGGATTTTAAACCTTACACAAAAGTAGACATGCCTAACGGTTAGGTTCTCTCTTTTCTATACCCACTCTCCCTTAGCTTTTACAAAGGAGTAATTTAACGCTGTATGAGACGTTTAAAACATATCGGCAATGGTAATAGCGCTTCGATTAATTTAAATGTCTTATAGAGCGATTGTGTGCGTTTTAGAGGTATTTATAGGTAATACTCAGCAATATACTCTCTTTTATGTGTGAAATAGGGTACTTATTAACCATTCAACTTACAGTCTTAAGGCACCCCCCCACTCTCCTTTAGCTTAACTTACTTCTTACCCGTATTAGCAGGTTTAAGCGCTTCTTTTAATGCATTGGCATACGCCATACGAGCAGTCTGTAACGCTGCAGATTGTGCTTGCAGTCTTGCCAGTTCTTGATCGACATACTGAATACTGATGAGCTGAGCTTTGGCATCATCGGATAGCTTCTCGGTGTCGTAGTCTTTGTTGTCGATGGTGATGTTAGCCATGTTATTTGTTTCCTTATTTAAGGTTGGTTGTTGCCTGGTGATTATTGTTATTGCTAAGTTGTTAAAAGAGAAAACCCCCACCTATTGCTAAGTGAGGGCTTCTTATGACTTAACCCACGGTAGTCTGTGGGCATCTCTTTTGAGGGAGATTAAACGAAGTTTGCAGCAGCTAGTGCAGCCGATAGGTTATCAAGAACAACATAACCAGTTGTAGTTACGAATGTTAAGGCACCTGCATCACCAACTACCAATAACGCATCTTTAGCTGTATCAGCGTTAAATGCCGCTGCTACAGTAAATACGCCAGTACCTGCAACATATGTACCATAAGCCACATATGCAGTACCTGCTGTAAGGTCTGTAGTATCAGCAAGAGCTAGCATTGTTGTTGGAGCTGTTGCAGCTGTCACACCAGCTAGATCAAGTAGATCTGTAGCAGCAAAGTCTGTAATGATATCAACAGAGCCCGCAACTCCAGTTGCAAATGTAATGGTATTAGTTGCTGCAATACCACCTACCGCTAAAGTATCTGTACTTGCAACAATACTATTTCCAGCAATACCAACATCAGTATAAGTATCGATACCAGCACCGCCTGTTAACCAGTCAGCACCTGCGCCGCCAGTAATGGTATCGTTACCTTCACCACCTTCGATAGTGTCTGCACCAGCAGCACCTGAAAGGGCATTGGCTGTTGCAGAACCAACGATGTAGTCAGTACCCGTGCTACCTGTTGCATTTTCAACACCAGACAAGGTATCAACAATTGATGCATTGGTGTTTGACTCAGCTGAGTACAAGTAAGTCGCTGCATTAGAAGCAACGCTAGTTTGTGAACCAGCTAAAGAAATCGTGCCACCAACTGCTGCGTTTACATCACCTGCTGAAATGGCAGCAGAACTTAAGTTGATCACAGCACCTACTGTTGTGCTTGAACCTACTTGTTCTGCAAGTGTTGCTGATGAGAATGCAAATGTATCTGTACCGTCACCGCCCACGATAGAGTCAGCAGCAGCACCACCTGTTAAGATGTCGTTGCCTGCACCACCATCGATGGTTGAAGCTTTAGTTGCTGAACCCGTTAAGGTATCGGCACCAGCGTTACCCGCTAGATTGATTGTCACGCCAGTTGCAACTGCCGCAGCGGCATTCAATGTATCATCACCCGCACCACCTGTAAGTGTTGCTGCAGCAGCTAAAGCACCAGTGGTATACGTTACAGCACCCGCAGTAACAGCGCTTGCATTAAAGCTCGTTAATGCCGTGTTGCCGTTGAATCCAGCAGCAAGTGCTAGACCAGCATTACCTGTTACTACAACAGACGTTGCAGCTGCAGCAGTCAATGCAGTAATAGCATTGCTAGCAGCTACAGCATTAGTATCTGTGTCGCTAGATGTAATGTTAATTGTTTCGAAACCTGTCAAATTAAGAGCAGCTATTGTAGAAGCCTCATCTGCAGTTGTTAGCTTAATATTAGCTACGTCTGCAGTACCAACGTTAGCTAGGCCAACAGCAGTAGTACCAGCCTGGTTGGCATCTGCTAACTCAACAGTTACACCAGAACTTGCGTTAGACAAGGTTAACGTATTGGCTGTAACCGAAGCCACGTTTATATAATTGATGTCATCTAGGTTAGCAAGATTAACCGCAGTATCAACGCCTGTAGCTAGAACACCTAGTTTTTGGAAGTTAGAAATCGTTGATTCGAATGTATTAGTTGCTGAAGCTGTCACCGCATTGGCTGCTGACAATGTGATCCAGTTAGAACCTGTACCACCATCAATAGAACCGCCTGTGCCTAGCGCTGCAACAGAAACGGTAACCGCATCGTCACCACCACCCAATGTAAGGGCTTTGGTTGTTGCGCCAACAGTGAATGTATCAACACCAGCACCACCTGTGTAAGTTACGCCTGTACCAATTGCAGTCGTACCAAACGTTACGTCACTTGCACCCGTTGTTACGGCAGTTAATGCAGCAAATGTGTTATCTGTGAATGTTAATGCTGCTGTACCGGCTACGTTCAAGGTGGTTGCACCAGCAAACGTTGCGTTGGCAATCGTTGCAGCTGTTGTACCTGTTGTTGTAACGTTAAGAGTAGTGATGTCTGCTGCATGCGTACCAGAGATGGCGCCTACAGAGCTACCACCACCAACATTCAATGCCAATGTTGTAGCTGGAGTTGTATCGGCAGCACCACGATCAAGTGCCAATGTACCAGCGGCACCAGAACCTGCTTCAGAAATAGTCAAGCTGTTAAGAGCAGATGAGTTGATTGTTGAAGCACCGTAGTTTGCTAACGTCACCGTGGTGATCTTGTCAGCTGTTGTTGTGGCGTTATTCACGTCAGTGATGGTTACAGCACCGTTAGTGATTTTAATGTTTGTATCAGCCGCGGTTGCGCCGAAAGCAGCTGTAGCAGCTGATTGCGTTACCGTTGCTGCTGTGGTATCGGCTGTACCTGTAATGTTAACTGCACCTAACGTTAAAACGTCAGCAGCGTTTGAACCAGCCCCAGCTGAAGCAAGTGAATTAACAGTAATGGTTGTACCACCTGTTACTGCAACGATTTTACCTGCAACACCCGCATCAGCAGCATCGGTCACTGTTTCTGTATACGTCACAGTTACAGCACCTTTAGCAGCCGTTGTTGTACCCACTGACATTGTATCGCCTGCGGCGGCGCCTGTTGTTGATGTATCAGCTGCAGTTACCGTTACTGCTTTACCACCTTGAACAGATGTAGCGTTCGCTGCTGTATTAGCAACAACCACATCCGTTGTTGCGGCTGCAGTCACTGTTGCTGCACCAATTGATGTTGTTGTTAATGAAGTTAGACCTGTCCATGCTGTGGTGTTTGCGGTAACCGTTGATGCGCTGGTCAATGTTGCAGATTCAATACCTGTCACGGTTGCACCAACCGCAGCAGTTGTATCAATTGCCAATAGTACATTGCCGACCAGGCTGTCATTACCATCACCACCAACAAGAGCATCAAGCGATGTTAAAGCCATCACACCGGCTGACGTGTTGATTGTAAATGTATCAGCACCAGATGTGCCAGTGTATGCAGTACCGTTATCAATACCGGCAGTGAGCGACCAAGTTAATAGAAAATTTAACTCATTGAAAATTAACTAAAAATTAGCTTTTTAAATGGCATTTTAGGTGCTCGCCTACAGCCTGCCCCGATTGAGGAATTTTTTAATTGGATTTTAAAAGAAAAAAGCCCTACAAATGGGCTTTTCATAGATTTCTTCGCCTACAGATTGCCTACACTATGCGTGGGAGTTTTGCTTAAATTGAATTTGAATTTCAGAATTGGTAGCTTCAGCAAATTTAGCTAATGTTTTCATGCTGGGCAACTTGTTGCCACTCTCAAGTCTAGCAATAGCAGATTGTGATGTCTGCATACGGTCAGCTAGTTGCCCCTGTGTAAGTCCGCTTGCAATTCGAGCTTTAATGATTGTGCTGGCTAACTCAAACTCAACGCGTGAGGCTTCGTATGCTTCTGCATAACCATCTTGCTCCAACCATTTTTTATGTAGCTCTTTAACTATAGTCATAGTAGACCAGCCTCCTTAGCTCTATTGCTTGCAGCCTTAATGGCTGCCGATGGTGTTGTCTGAGTTTTTTTAACAAACGCATGCACCACAATAACTTTCTTGCCTTTGGCAACGACATAAATTGCTCGACCTATACCGTCTCGTCCACTTAACCGTATTTCCCACAGCTTATTTACTAGTGGACGGATGTGCGGCATCCCAACGTTACTTAAACCAAAGCTTTCAATTAATGACACAACACGAATAAACTTGCCTCGCATATCTAACGGTAGCGCCTCTAATTCAGCATCTACCTGACCGTTTAATGTTTCGACAATCCAGTTAGTCATAATCAATTATATCAAAAATGAGATATTACACAACATCAATCTGTTTTCTTAACTTCAAAGACTTGCTCGCTGACAATCAATGTAAATCCACCTCTAGGCTCATCCTCACGTATTTCTAATCCCGCATCCTGAAACGCACGAACAATCCCTCTGGCTGAATCAATTCTAGGGCTGATTGCGCCAGATTCAATGCGAGCTATCGATACAGTTGCCATATCTGCTTTCTCTGCAAGGACGGTTTGTGACCACCCAAGTGCTGCTCGACATGCTCGAATAAGAGCGGAAAAAGAGGCTGTTTTTTTGTTCATATAATATCTTTAGTGACATAATATAATATTATTAGTTTGCTTTTATGCATTTAATGATATATAATATGTCTTATATGGTTGATTAGAGGTAATTTTAACATGCCTGAAGCACACTTTACTAAAAGCTACCTAGAAAATGCAGAGTGCCCAGCGGGCAAATTAAAGCATTTGTTATTTGATATATCCTGTAGAGGTTTGTTAGTAGAAATCAGACCGTCAGGCCATAAGGCTTATCATTACAGGTATGTAATCAGAGGTAAACAAAAGCAAATTAAACTGTGCGACGTTGGCAGCATAAGCGTTTCTCAAGCCAGAGATATGGCGAATAATTGTCGTACAAGAATATTCGAAGGTTTTGACCCGCTACAAGAAAAGAAAACACTCAAAGATATCCCAACAATCGCAGCATTCATTACAGACTACTACATACCTTATATTAAGACCTATAAGCGTTCTTGGGATACAGATATATCACTCATAAACAACCACATCCTGCCAAACTTTGGTAAGTTATACCTAGACCAGTTCACCAAGCATCACATGATTGGCTTTATAAGCCGTCACCTAGAGACCCACAAGCCAGGATCGGTGAACCGCGTCATCATTCTATTACGCTACATCTTTAACTGCGCATTGAAATGGGAAACCGCTGGCATCACTAAGAACCCAACTGCAGGCATAGCCCTGCTGGAAGAAAACAACAAGAAAGAACGCTTCTTAACCGCAGCGGAAGCCAATGCATTGATTGGCGCATTAAAGAATTCAGACAACCCGATGCTGCAGTACATTATCCCGATGCTGATACTGACAGGCGCTAGGAAGAATGAAGTGCTGACAGCTAAGTGGGAAGACTTTAATATTGAGCAGCGTATATGGCGCATTCCGTTAGCTAAGTCAGGTAAGGCCAGGCACGTACCGATGTCAGATGGGGTGTTGAGCTTGCTGGATGCTGTGCCTATGCACGACAAGTGCCCGTATGTGTTTGCTAACCCCAAGACCTTGATGCCCTATAAGAGCTTTTTCTGTGCGTGGAACACCGTGCGTAAGTCAGTAGGGTTAGGGGACGTGCGGGTGCACGATTTAAGGCACAGCTTTGCCAGCTTCCTGGTGAACAGTGGGCGTTCGTTGTATGAGGTGCAGCGCATCTTAGGTCACACCCAAATCAAAACCACGCAGCGCTATGCACACTTGAGTCAAGATTCATTACTGGCTGCTGCCAATGAGATTTCTAAAGCCGTGCCGATGTTAAACGCAATGCCTAGCAGGGTGGTGGATGTGCCGTTGTTGCAGGTAAGTTAAGTGGTAAAGGTTGTATTTAAGAACAAACGTCTGCATAATTAGCCCATCATGAAACCATCTATAGTAATGAACTCAAACCGCGTTGCGATCAGACAAATCGTTAAATCACATAACGCCGTGAACGCTCGTGTGTTTGGCTCGGTTTTAAAAGACTCAGACCACGAAGATAGCGACCTGGATATTCTTGTTGACCCCACACCAGACACAAGCATGTTTGATATTGGTGCGATTCGTTTTGAATTAAAGGCGCTACTGGGTGTTTCTGTCGATGTGTTAACGCCGAATGCCATCCCTGAAAAGTTTCGTGATGAAGTGCTTTCCACTGCTATGCCAATATGAGCAACGACCCCAATCGTTTAACTGATTACCTTGATCACATACTAACTGCCATTTGGCGCATTTATGAGTACTGTGAAGACATTGACGACACCGAGTTTTCAAAAAACACGTTAATCCAAGATGCCGTTATTAGAAACTTCGAGGTGATTGGTGAAGCCAGTAGAAACATAGAACGCAAGTACCCGGAATTCTTTAAAGACAACCCAGGCTTACCTTTGGTTAATGCTTATGAGATGCGCAATGCACTGGCACACGGGTATTTTAAAGTTGACCTGGACGTTTTGTGGACGACCATTTATAAAGACTTGCCGGCTCTAGAAAAGCAGATACAAGATCTTATCTAGTTAATTTTGCAGTATGCGGTTCACCTTGCGCTAAGTCACCCCCACCGTACCCCACCCCCATCGTTTTTAGATTAAGCAGATTATCTTGAAAAACAGGGTTATTTAAATCTAATCTAACTTTAGCTTCAGGGTTACTGGTCATCACGGCTCAATGACTCAAAGAGTTGGTCTAGCTTAGCATCACTGGCTGGGTGTTCCATTGACCAGGCCAATGCATTTTTTAAGTCATTAGATGCCTTAGATGTGTGAAGCCAATGCTCATTATCGGAAATGACAGAAGCTGTTCGTAGCAGCCACACACCGGGCTCCTGCTCTTCAATAAGAATTTGACGACCAGCAAATTGCTTGCCGATTGAAATCTGACCATTGCTACCGACCACTTTTACGGCTACAGATTGTGCACCAGTTGCCATAACTATTCCTTTTTTTAAGATATTTAAAAGTCTAGTTGACACCCCACTCGGTCGCTTATCCCCTATTTCCCACTGTTTTACGGTAGACAAGCTAGCATTTAATAGGGATGCAAAAACAGGTTGGCTCATTCTATATTTATTACGTATTTTTTAATTTGCTCAGCACTATAGTCTGGCAATTCTTTTAGGCACAACAGGTCGTATTCACGCATTCTTTTTTGATCAATAAACCCGTGCTGAAACAGATCGGATGCCGTTTCATATACTTCTTTTAAGATAGCGCTTTTAATTTTCATGTTTCACCTCATTCACAATCTGTGCATCAATATATAGCCGTGCCACTGTTAAATGCGATGCCTTTGTTGCAAGTAGCTTAACCTAGTTAATTTTGTAGTATGCGTTTACTTTGCATTATGTGTTGCTTAATTTACGCCTAGATTAATTCGGCTCGGTGCTTAGTTATCCATTCAAGAACGTTTTGATGAAGCTGCGTTGCTTGCTTAATGCATTCGACCACGGCTTGGTCGCTGATTGGATCGCCCTCGTAGTCACTTACATTACGCTGTTTGCGTAAGCTGTCTAAAATAATCACGGTACTAGCGGGCATGCCAATTGTGGTGGGTAGTGTCTGAATGGCTGTTTGGTGATGGCCTGGCTGACTTGTTGAAGTTCGATACCCGTTGACCCACAACGCCACCATTGCGCACTGCATAATGCACTTATACGCCGCATCAAACCTATTTTCTTCGCTCACTGCTGCAACGTGTGCATCCGATAGATTGCGTTTTGCGGACTCAAGTATACGCCGCACAGCCTCTTTTGATGGGTTGTGCACTTGAAGTTGCCTGGTTTTAAGTAAGTTGTCTAAGCTCATTATCAGCGCCTATTATAAACAGCTTTGGCTGATCCAGGACTGCTTTAATGAACGAGTCATTGGTTTCTATCCGGTGTTTAAACGCTTCGACCGAGTACACCACGGGGTTCAACTCCCGCTGTAAAGTCGCCTGTGAGCCATATAGCGCTTGAACCGCATCCCCAAAGCTAACGGAGCCAATAAGCATGATATCGACGTCACTAGTACTCGTTTGTTCACCGCGTGCAACAGAGCCAAATACAAAAGCCAAATTAACTTTGTGCTTAATAGGGGTCAGCGCATCGGCTAACACGTCGACCAAGCCGGTGGTTTTGCGCATAATGCCAGCTAACTCTTCGTATATCGGGCATTGGGTATCCGCACTGTAACGTACCTGATTACCTACTTTTATGCTACGTAAAATCCCACCCTCTAACAGATTCACAAGCTCTTTATGCAGTGCCCCTGGCGCACTTTGTGTAATGCGTGCGAGCTCTCGCACATGATAGCTATTGCCTGGATTAAGCAGTAACAAGCCTAGAATGCGCTTTCGGTATTTGCTAAAAAGTAATGATGACAATTAATGTTCCCTTAAAAGAAACGAACGTTCCCTATTGTGATACAATTTAAACAACTAATCAACAATTAACTTGTGAAATTCCTGACGGGGAGCTAGCACCCACCCCCTCGTTTTTAGATTAAGCATGCTTATTTCACCCTTACACTGGGTTTTGCTCAAACGAAGTCCACGAAATTAAAGGAGCCCACTATGCCACTACCTAGTATGCGGTTGTTTGGCGCAAAGCGATGCACTGCCAACTCAAAAAGAACGGGTTTACCTTGCAATAACCCAGCAGCCTATGGGTGTAGAACGTGCCGTATGCACGGCGCCAGAAAAAAAGAATCAATTAAGCGAGGTAAGGATCACCCTAACTTCGTGCACGGCAACCGCACGTTACAAGCCGAATTAGAACAAAGTGCCGCCTCACGCAGACTACAGCAATTAGAAGACGCAATGCACGTCCTGGGAATGACCACCGCTAAACGATCACGAGGCCGCAAAGCGAACGGGTACTACAAAATTCAATCGTTGGATGACGTTAAAAAAGTAATTGTGTCGTAAGGTTAGCTTCGTGAACTTTGTTCGTTACACTGGCTGCGGAGGGTCAAGGCGGCGTAAATAAAATTTACCACGGTTAGCTATACAAAGACTTGATGGCGTATCTGAGTAACTGAGTTATATCTGAGTAAATTTAACCGCCCTAAGAACCAATGGCAGCAAGGGTTTTACTTTAAAAAACTCAGTTACTCAGATTACTCACTTAAATTAATAAATTATATAAATATAAATAATAGTCATAAACGCCACGGTAAAATTAATTACCGTTTTATCTGTGTAATCTGTGCAAACCTATATCCAGCCTGGGTTACATCTGAGTTTTGCATAGTGAGCTTGACCTGAGTTCTGAGTTTTTTATGCATGCCAGGTAAGCTTGGCTTCAATAATGTCACCCAATTCCTTATCTGTTTTAGCTTCGTATTTCTGGTAATCGATTAAGGCATACACTCGGACACGCTTCCCATTGTTGAGCTTTGCCTGTTTTGAAAGACGTTTAATCCCTCGTTTACTTAGTGCAATGGAAACCGTTTTAGCCGAGCATTTATTGCTTGAAGATAATGCGTACTGAGTTCGTAGTTCTTCCGCACTGCATATTTCACGACCGATAGTGGCATGCATATTGACTCGCAATTGATCCAACCACCCTTCAAAATCGGATTTATTGTCGTCGATCATTTCCTGTTTTGCCGAAGACATAGGCGCAGGTGCTTTGCCGTTGAAGTCACTTAGATCGAGGTTAAGCAAAAAATAAAGAAGCGCTGCTCGCCCACCGTTATCACGCCACGAAGTGTATTCTTTAGCTTCGAAATCAGACAGCCTGCCTTGCGTTACATTAACTACAAAAAATCGGCGATCACTGTCATCCAAGAACACGGCATCAGGGTGGTTGGACAAGAACACGTACTTAATTAAGTTAGGCTGCGTGAATTTAGGCTCATTTTTGGTGTTAATAGAGTTGCTTGAGCTCGTTATCCAACCCTTAATGCGGTCAGCGGTTTGGCGCTTTTCGGTTGAGCTCACTTCGTCGCATATGACAAACACGCGGTTAGCCTTCCACTCTGTGAAGGCATCATCAAATACTTCCTGACTAACTAAAGTATAGTGTCGCTCATTAAACAGATTGCCCACGCATTCCCAGATTAAATTTTTACCCGTACCTTGCACTCGTGACCACATTACTATGGATGTGTAAGCCTTACTGGCTGGGTTTTGAAACAGATTAGCCATCCACTGCAAAACATACCTATGGTCATGTGCATCTGGAATTTGACGTTTAAATAACTTAATGAAAGGCTTAATGTCGCCCTTTACTGGGTTAGTACTGAAACCCAGCCAGCTGTTAATTGCCCCGTCAGGCAAATCCTCCGGTTCGTTGGGCGCCATTCTTATGCCCGTTGCTTCTCGCCTTAAGGAGTGTTGTATCCAGGCTTGCCCTAACGCTACTGGCCTAGGTTTTTGACTTGTGCCCAAATCAATAAAGTGGTTTGCATAGTGCGTGTTAAATCGCTCTTTTTGAACATACCTGCCTGTAGCGATGTTGTATAAGTTCATTGCATCCCTGTCCCAGGCAAATTGTCGGCTGACCGCTACTATCTCAGCTGGCGCACTTAAATACGCGGGGGGAGGCGAATTGTTTACCGCCGGTGCTACTGGAGTGATGTTGAGTACGGCCTTTAGCCCTCGTGGTGTTGGGTAGCCTAATTGAATAGGGCTAGTAAGCTTACCTTTATACTCACAACCATCGCAAAGCGGCGACGCAAGCTTGTTATAGTAATGCTCACAGGTAGTTGGTGAAGCCGTCCAATTCGCCGCCTTTTCGTCTGTATCGACAGGTGTATAGCCTGGATGTTTATCACTTGTAGTGTGCAATATAGCCGGCGCTTCAATGGTGTACTTTAGCAACCCCAAATCCGCTCGCCACTCAGGCTCCGACCTACATGCGCCCCCTGTAGTAATCGCTGTTTCAACTTGTTTACATAAAGGCGCAATTAAGGTGGCACTGGCATCGATTTGAATAAGGTCACTTGTCAGACTGCTTTTTAAAGGGAGTAAGTAACTGGGCGTAGGACCTAGTCGGCTTAGCAAAGAAGTAGTCACTATTGGTGCAAATAATTCTTTTAACTTACTAACACTGAATTTTTTTACATCTTTACCCTCCCTTGGAATCAATAACGAAACCGGCCTGGGGTTGCCTTCAAACTTGTGATTAAAACTGTCAGGCACACGCATTACTCGAGCACAATCTGCACTAACCACAGGATCAATTTTTAATCCGAGATTTATCCAAAAGCGTTTAAAGTCAGCCGCCAGCAGCAGCCAGTCCTGTTTTGAGAGGGGTTGATCAAAGCACCAATAGGCGTGAATGCCGCCGCCACTGTCCACGATCATTGAGGGCTGCGGGAGTTGGTTAGAATTCACAACATCAACTAGCGTTTCTAAAGCCTCGCGTTGATCCGAATACGGTTTATTTTGGCCACAGTCTAAGTCTATGAATAACGCATTAAGCTCAGTAACATATTTGGCAGCGCGGCTGGTAGCGCCAGGCTTTAGATTAGCTATCCCTACGAAAACATCGCAGCCGTCTTCTATCAAATTAGCTATTTCAATAAGCGCTTCGTCGTGAGTATCAAAGATTACCGTAGATGGCTGCTCGTTCTTGAGTGTGAAAATAACCCCCCGGGCATCAGACCGAACCGCATTAAGCCAAATGGTTGCCGATGATAGTTGTTGAGTTGTTAGATTAAGCATAAACAACCCCTTTCACGCAATTCCACGCAGGTATTAGAGATAAGTTAACATTGTTAAATAAATGGTTTAATTCTTCGGCATCCGCTATGTCACAAATTAAGTAACTCGTGGTGCCTGGCTTAGCGCCATTGTTTGGTCTCCAGCGTCCGCAATAAGGTGACAAATCTGTTGGTACAATCACTACCGCCAAACCTTGCTCCCTCAATTTAAGCTGAAAATCAGGCTCAACAATGTATGGTTCATTGAGAATAAACTGCGTCCCCCAAGGGCTGACCCAACGTGTCACATGATCACAACGCATAGCCGCATCGGCTCGACTGGTTAAGCTGCTGTAGTTTGCCTTTGTTGGGGTCAAGCCAGTAATGTCAGCAAATAAAACCGTGCGCCTTACTCTAGATAGGCACTCATCTGCCGAAATGTGGTCAAAAGCCGTGTATTTACTGCGTGGCATTGGCCTTGTGGATACGTTCACCGTGGCATAGCAGTAGGGCTTATAGTGGCTATAGGGGTGTAATGATTGAATCTTAAGGTATGGCTTGATTAAATTGCCGTTGACTAGGTAGGGCTGACCGTATAGGTTGAAATTAGTCATTATGCTTCCTCCTTTTCTGAAGGATTGCATTTGTTGGCATCCAGCCACTCTTTTAAATCAGCCAGGCTGTATAGTACACGTCTGCCCGCTTTAATATAAGGAATGCCTAAATGCCCAACACGTCTGTCCTTGTTTAGGCTAGGTGGCTCCATACCGATTAGCTCGGCAGCTTTGTCATTGGATACTGAAAGGGGTTCAGTAGTGGCAGTAAGTAAAACTTGGTTTTTCATCGTATGCTCCTGTAAAAGTTGGTACTACAGGATCCTTATACGCTGATTTAATCTAAGGGCATGTGACCTCAAATACGAGGTTTAAGGTAACGCCTACTAGATTGGGAATTCGTAGAAGACGTCTGGTGAATCAGCATTGCGATGTAGATTTTGACGGTACTGTTTTTCTTTGTCGTACCAACATTTCTTTATATACTCACGGTCATAGCGCTGCGATTTAGGATCACCCTGAAAAACCTGTTTAGCGATTAAAGTTGCCTGATCAATCGCTTCTTCTATCCCCAGTGGCGGCAATGCATCCTTAGGGTCAATTAAGTGCGATGTGTCTGATGATATAGCCCCTGCAATCCAGTGCATCACAACGTCCATCTTGCTTGCGGCTATCTCATCAGCAAGAGAATGTCCAGGGCCGTATTTAAGACCTAGCACGCGGTCGGTCTCTCGGTTTGGATCTGATAACGCTGAGAATGCACCGATAAGCCAGCTAGTCTGCGCCTCAGTCGGCGGCATGCCTGCTTTTAACTGCTTTGCAAACTTAGCAAACCTTTTACGCTGTTTAAGCGGTGATTTCTTTTGTGTCATGAAATGGTTGTGAGGGCTAAAGCCTAGATTTCAAGTACCCAGACCACCGGCATCCCGTACCACCCCCATACCCCCTCAATCTGCATTAGCTACAATCACCTGGTAAACCCCATCAGCATTTGGACGAACGGTCACCCAGTACATGCATCGGATTGCGCTTCGTACAAGCCGTTTAAACCGATTATTTTAAGCTGCAAGCCATTTACTACCTATTACCCGCAAACAAAAAAGCCCCATCAAGTGAGGCTCAAACCATCAAACTACTACTACTTCTTCTTACCCGTATTACCAGGTTTAAGCGCTTCTTTTAACGCATTGGCATACGCCATACGAGCAGTCTGTAGAGCTGCAGATTGTGCTTGTAGCCTTGCCAGTTCTTGATCCACATACTGAATGCTGATG
>SXGT01724538.1_pt1 | contig 15699 bp, 14 predicted proteins | sample 3176221 | NCBI WGS metagenome assembly SXGT01 (sample SAMN11356862, study PRJNA531348) | freshwater metagenome | isolation source: freshwater sample F1-120 | place: China: Fuxian Lake, Yuxi | collected 2017-12-25
CGACGAACTAGCCCTTTGGCAAGCTCGCTGGCACATGCAAAATTGGCTCGACTGCATGCGGTCCCGACAACGGCCGGTCGCGGATGTGGAGATCGGCCATCGCTCGATCAGCGTCTGTCACCTGGCCAATATCACGCGGGCAGTCGGCCGCAAGCTGCAGTGGGATCCAGCCAAAGAGCAATTCGTCGGTGACGTTGAGGCCAATCGGTACGTGACGCGCCCACGTCGACCGGGCTTCGAACTGCCCACCTAGTCCCGCTCGAAACAGTGGCATGGGCTTCCAGCCTGTGAGAAGAGTGGCATAGGCTTCCAGCCTGTGAAGATCATGCAAAAGACCTCGTCCACTCAGAAAAAATAAGAAAATCGGCAGGCAGGATGCATGCCGCCACTTTGTCAGTGGAATGGGCCACCTTTGGCTAGCCGGTCCCAGCCGCGGCCGGGACGATGCCCAACAGTTCCCGAACCCGCTTTTCGATACCTTGCAACACGTCGAAGTCGCTGGGGAGAGGCGATTCAAACGCCGGACGAAGCGGAATGGGCACATCGTCCATGCGATAGACGGTCCCCGGCACGTTGATGCCATAGGTGGCCACGTTGAACGCGACGGTCGCGTGGCGGGTGGTCGGGGTTTCCTTGGGATCGAAGGCAATGTAAGGAATGGATGCCAAATGCTCGCGCGCGGGCTGGCTAAAATTGGCCATGGGGTCGCTGGCAATGATCATGGCGGCATCCGCCTCACGTCGCGCCAAAACGTCGGAGGCCGTGTACTCGCCTGGATTAAAACGCGGGTAGCCACGGGCCAGGTTGACTCCGAAGGGATACCCCGTGCGCCACGACACCACGTTGTCGGCCCCCGTGACGTTTCCATGTCCGCGGTTGGGCTTACAGACAAACCGGGTGTAACGGTTCATGTCTCGAGTGAGTGCCAAAAGGGCTTCGCTGTTAGCGTGTTTACCGCGCGTCATCGTCAAACCCATGCCGAAAAAGATCACGCCGTAGCGGGCCTTCTTCATCCGAACCATCAGATCTTGCCAAACAGCGATCGCCACCCCGGTTTCTCGCTCGACAAGATCGCCATCCAGCGGCAGGTCCTGTGCGAGCGCCCGCAGGGTCCACAAGGCCTCAAAATCCTTGCGCGGCTTGATCGGAATGAAAATATCGGCCGCCTTGGCGCTCTTGGTTTTTCGCACATCCACCACGACACAGGTGCGGTCCTTACGTCCGTTGGGGAGGAACATCCCCTTGGGCATCAAGCTGTACTTGGTGAAATGTCGGGGATGGCTTTCGGCCGGATTCGACCCCCAAAAAATAATCATGTCCCCCCGGTTGCGAACTTCGCCCAGCGTTGCGGTTACCTCACCCACATTTTGAAATGCCATGCCGGATGGGCCATGGCAAACGCTGGTCGTCGTATCCACCAAGCCGCCGATCCAATCGCCGATCGAGACAGCCACTCGCTGGGACTCGCAGGTGGTGTCGCTCAGGCCGTAAATGAGGGGATACCGCGCCGTCGCGAGAATCTGCGCGGCTCGCTCGATACCATCTGCGAGAGGTGCCGGCTGTCCTTCCACCAGGCAACTGGGACGGTCTTCGATTTCATGATTCAGAAACCACGCCGTGCCCAACACGCAGGCACGCTTCGCCTCCACAATCTTGTGACCCTGCACATGCAGATCGATGTCGTCGCACACGCAACCGCAGAACGTGCAGGTGGCGTCCCGCACGATCTTCAAGCTCAGCCCGTTGTCTTCGGTGTCGGACATCCCATCACCTCCAAGCGAACATCAATACCCTTACTGGTGGGCATTCCCGAACCGTGCGTATCGCCACCCATCAAACGACTCGATAGGTCCCCGTATGCGATGAACAAAATGCCCACTGGCAATTCGTCCCCCTTGGACGGCACCACTGCGACTTCAATGCTGCCCCACTCGCTGATCAATCGTACTCTATCCCCCGTAGCAATCCCCAATCGCTGCATATCGTGACTGGTCATCTGCAACGCATGGATCTCTTCTTGATAACCGGACTGAAACTTCCCCTCGCTGATGCCAACACCCTGCTTGCTGGTGCGGCCAGGAATCAAGATAAACGAATCGGCGAGGGGCATGGTGGCTTTCGTTTTCTATCGAGGGGGCGCCGGCGAGCGCCCCTCAACTCACAGTATCCTAGATCCAAACTCTTCATTATATCTCAAGTGGGTGGCAAACGCCAGCATCGCCACCGGCGTGTCATTGGCCGTTTTCGCGACTGTTGCGGTACGTAACTCTGTCTTTCCTCGCCACACGCTGGAAAGGAGGAGGGCACGGCATGTTACGATGAATGTTGGCGTGCGGGGAATGGTTCGCGCATTGTGCCATGTCCGTGTTACCGAATCGCTGGATGCGTCCGACCGAGAAACCCCAGAAACGGGAAGAAAAGTATGATTCAAGCAAACACGGGCAGTGACAACCGATCATCGTTGCCCCCGCAGTCGCGACGCCGGCTACGTCAACAGTACCTGCTCTGCACCGATCCGGAAGAATACCGCCAGCATGGACTGGGGCCACTGCCAGCAGATGCGAACGGGCGCAGCCTGTATCTCGACCTGGTCAAGCGGGCGGTCTGCAACATCCTGTACGAGGATCTGCCTGATATTTTTTATGACCATAATCGAAGGCCTATGTTGGCGACGGACTTCGACCTTACCCGACGGGTATGGGGAGAAGATCTCCCGTCCGCGGCACATACCATGGTCGGTGTGAAGCGACTGGAAAACGTACAACATTGCATCGAGGAGATCTTACGAGAGAAAGTCCCCGGTGATTTGGTCGAGGCGGGAGTCATGTGCGGAGGCGCAGCAGTCTTCATGCGGGCGTGTCTCAAGGCGTATAACATCACCGATCGCCGAGTGTTTGCCTGCGATGCGTTCGTACCGCCGCGGCCACCCATTCCGTTTCTACTCCGCTTGCTCGGCCGCACAGTGCTCTTCACGCTGGCATCCATTCCAAACCGTTTGTGGCAACGATGGCTGTTCTTCCGCTGCCAGGCATTACAGGGAGACTATCGTGCATTTCCCGATTGCGAGGATCCCAGCGATGATCTGATTCATTTCACCATGTGGATGTTGCGGCACCCCAGCGTTGCCTTTCGTCGGCGGGCGACGGGCCTGAACAACGTGTGCTCTCACTTCGCCCGGTATGGCTTGCTGGACGACCAAGTCGTTCTCCTGCAAGGCTTCTTCTCGGAAACATTACCGAAGGCACCCCTGAGGGACGTGGCCGTGCTCCGCCTAGACGGCGACACGTTTGAAGGCACCATGGACGTCATGAATTTGCTCTACCCTAAGCTTGCCAGCGGAGGCTTCTGCATCATCGACGATTATCATTCCTTTTCAGACTGCCGCCGCGCCGTTGACCTCTATCGCGACGAGCACAAAATCAAGGACAAAATGGAGCCCATCGACAATCTGGCGGTATTTTGGAGAAAATCGTGATCGGGCCGAATGTGGCATATCGAAGAACATCGACGTCACCCAGAATTTTGACCGTCCCTAAGCTTCCATTGTTGGACGATCGCCTCGGGCAGTTCTCCCTCATCCGTCCAGCCCCGCGCTCGGTTGTAAGCTACGATTAATCCTGCCAGTTGGGCGCGGGAAAGCCGGGCTTCGCCATCGGTCGCGAGCGATTCTTCCAGGAATCGATCGGGGAGCGTATCTTCCTGAGGACGCCAGCCGGCTTGGATATTGAACCACTTCTTGGCGTTGATGATTCGCCGCGCCGCGTCGTGTAACTCCGCACCGCTCAAATCCCAACCCGTCACACAGCGCAACAGCTCGGCTCCGTCTTCAAACAAGTCATCAAATACACCGCGCAGAAACTTGCAGAGAATCAACGAATCCATCACGGCGGCCCGATCCTCGGTCTCGATCGCGAGTGGAACGGCGCGGCGATCCACGCGCCGGCGATCCACCTGTGCCGACAGGTCAACCTCGTAGGCACCGCTGCGGTTATGGTCCGCTCCGCGTGTGCCCACGGCGAAGCCCAGCGCCATCGTTTGCATCGCGCGGGGCTCGTAGCCGGGGATCTCCAGACCTTTGACCTGTGGCGCAATCCGCTCAGCTGCGGGACCGATGCGGGCGGCCAGCCGCCGACTCCCCTCGGCCAGCGAGTCGCCGATTCCCTGGCGATTACTGATGCACTCAATCGCACTGAGCAGGGCATCGCCATCGCCAAAGCGCAGCCAAGGCGCGTCCAGCCAACCTCGCTCGACGCATTCCATGGCGAAGGCAATGGTCCCGCCCGTACTGATCGTATCCAGACCGAGCTGATCGCAACGCTGCGACGCCCGCAAGACAACGTCTCCATCCACAATTCCGCACAGTGGTCCCAACGCAAAAAGATTCTCGTACTCGACGCGCACTCCCGTATCGGGCGCGGACGGATCGTCTTTCGCCGCCAACGCGTAGATGTGCTCGCAGCCCACCGTGCAGGCGACGCACGACGCGCGGGTCCGTGCGTGGGTCATACCCAGCGATTCCGGAGCCAAGCGATCGACCTGGTCCATGCGGCCATCTTGAAAATTGCGAGTGGGGAGCGCCGACAGGCGGTTAAGGACCAATAGATTGGCCGCCGTCCCCAATTCGCGGTACTTGGCCGTTGCGGGACCAAAGGATTTCTCCGAGAGCCGCTTGGCGTGTTGGACCAATGACGTGGCATCATGCCAAACACAACGCTGTTGGCCGCGCACGGCGACAGCCTTGAGGTTCTTGGCGCCCAAGACCGCGCCGCTCCCGCCCCGACCCGCGTGTCGCCCATCGTGCGAGAGCGTTGCGTACCGCACACATCGCTCGCCCGCCGGACCGATCACGGCAAATTGAAAATCCGCGCCGTAGGTCTGACGCAACCAGGCCTCGGCCTGGCCGATTTCGGCCCCCCAAATCGATTCCGCCGATTCCAGTCGAGCCTCGCCGTTATCGATGATCAAGATTGATGGCCGAGACGACCGTCCGGTGACCACAATCGCATCGGCGCCACATTTCTTGCCCGCCAAAGCAAAGCCGCTGCTGGCCAAGGAGTCGTTGAGCCGATCGGTCAGAGGCCCCTTGCAAACCACCGCAAACTTGGCCGAGGTGGTCACGGGGCTGCCAACCAAGGGACTGAAGACGAAGGCCAGCGGTGCCTCGGGAGCCAATGGATCGTGTTGTACGGCCCCCTCGCGCAGCATCACATAGGTCCCCAAACCCACGCCGCCGAGATACTGGCGCAACACGTCCCACGAAAGGCTGACCCATCGCGATCGGCCATCGGTCACATCGACGCACAGATACCGCCCGTGATACCCGGGCGTATGAGTCGCTCGATCAGGGGAAATCGATGTCGCGTCTACTTGGAATGATCGAGCCACATGCCACGTTGCGTTTGGAGCCAAGAAGGAACACGGCGAGCCGACGGCTCACCGGCTAACCACCCGCGTCGGCGGACAATATCAAGACGGTCTGCCCATCGGTTAACCACTCGGGCCCACTTCCCACAAAGCGAGCGCCATCAATATTCGCCGCCAAACCAGCCGCGAGTTGGTCGCCTGCCATACAAGCCGCTCCCCAGGCGGGGAAGACATCAACAAGACGTTTCAAAACCTGCCGAAACTCAACGGGCCTATGATCAAACCGCAGACGGACGGAGGCCGTTTGCGTACGTTGACGTGGGATTCCAAAAAATTCCACCGTGACGACTGTCGCCTCGGATGGCTGCTGATCAGCACGATGGCCTTCGTCTGGCAACGGAACCCACGCTCCGCGAAGGGGCGCGTCGTCGGCACTCACGGTATCTCCAACACCCAGATGTTACGAAACCGCACAAGATTTCCGTGATCCTGCAGGTAGATGAACCCAGGCTCTGGCCCAGCCGGCAGCGGATTTCCACCTGTGTGTGTGGGGAGTTCCAAGTTGTCCTGGATCACCACACCGTTATGGAGAATCGTCGCCCGCGCTGGCTTGCGCTGCCTGCCCCCCTCGTGGAACTTAGCGGCCGTGAAGTAGACGTCGTAGGTTTGCCATTGCAAAGGCGGGTAGCACATATTTTCTTCAGGCCGCGCTATGCTATACACGCCACCGCATTCGTTCTGTTCACCGGACAGGCCGAATGAATCCAGGATCTGAAGTTCGTAGCGGCCCTGCAGATAGAGTCCGCTGTTTCCTCGGTGTTGCCCCACGTCGAAGGGGTGATAGGGGGTGCGGAATTCCAAGTGAAGATAATGATTCTGAAAACGAGCCTTGCTGCGAATGCCATGTGGCAGGAGACCATCCACCATCGCCACCGGCTTGCCGGCATCGTCCGTCCAGGGATCGGCAGATGTGCCATCGAACAGAACGACGGCGCCGTGAGGTGCTTTCTTGCCAAGCGTCGGACTTTCGCGCACGACGCGATTCAGGATCCCATCGTGCGTCGGATCATCGGCCGTGATGGTTTCTAAGTGAAAATGGATCTTGCCATCGCGCAGGACGGCACGCATATGGGACTGCTCGAACACCAAATCCTTCCCCCCTTGCAGGGTCGCTTCCGCTTCAAGCCTCGCTCCTTTATTCCAACCATCCCCTGGCAGTCCGCCCCGATACATGACAGCGCGAAGCTTGCCATTGCCAAACGCAATCACCTGCATGCCCACCTTCAGTTGATCATGGTCAGGCCCCGTAATTCCGGTGTACTCGCCTTGTAGAGCGTAATCGGCGTCGACTTGCGCCGGATTGTCGTATACGGGACTCTTGGACCAGCCGATCCCTGCCCACAAGGCTGAGGAACCTCCTACGACGATCGACAAAATGGACCATTTACGAAGCATGATGAATCCTAGCTGTGCTTGAGTTATCGCCACCAAGAACGCATGACATATTGTACTTGGTGGATTTCGCGGGCTGGAAGCCTGCACCACGGTTTCTATCGCAGGCTGGAAGCCTACGCCACGGTTCCTTTACCCTGCAGCTGGCTGACCTCCTGGCGCAATTGGTCCATTTCCTCGCGCAGCGCGGCCAGTTCTCGGCGGATCTCGTCCATGAGGTCGTCCGCGCCTGCGGACCTGGCGGTCGCTGGACGGCTGGTTGCGGCTTCCGTATCCTGAGCGGCCGCCGCGGCAGCTGCAGCAAAGTGCTGCCGCAAACGGCGTTGTTCGTCATCGGAAAAGAGCGAATGGGAGACGATCTGCCCTCGTCCTTCGGGGCTGAATTCCACAATCAACTGTTTTTGCAGGAGCGAGCGGAGTACGGGCTTGAGCGCTCCCAGGTCCGGTAATTCCTGTGCCGCCATACGTGCGGCCCGTCCACGCAATTCCCCTACGGTCTGGGGGCCACGCAAGAGCAGCTCGGCCATCACGGCCAATTCCGTCCCGTCAACTCCGAGCCACTCCTTCATGTAATGGCGATACTTGGGAACCCGACCTTCGCTGTGAACTTCCGCCAACGCGCCCGACTCACGCAGCCGCGCGATGGATTCTTCCACATCGGCCGCGTCCAAGGTCATTTGCGGATCACGATTATTCTTCTGGTTGCATCCTGTCGTCAGACCGTTCAGGGACATCGGATAGGCGTCCGGGGTCGTCTTGGCCTTTTCAATCAGCACCCCAATCACCCTTCGATCGGTGCGATTCAGGGGACGCCAGCGGCGTTCGGCCGGCGTGTCGTGTACCTGATCACTCATCGGTGGCTCTCACTTTCTGTGTCGATAGGATAAGCTCGCATTCACGTCGCCCCCAAGCGATCCAAAACACCCATCACCAAACGTCGCAGTCGGGGTTCCGCTTCATTAGCACATGCAATGATTTTGGCAACATCCGCTGGCTCCAAAGCATCTGGGAAACAGCAATCGGTGATGATGGAAAACCCCACGACGCGCAGACCACAGTGGACCGCGACGATCACCTCGGGGACTGTGGACATTCCCACGACGTCGGCCCCAATCGCTCGCAAGAATCGATATTCGGCGCGGGTTTCCAAATTCGGACCCAGCACCGCAACGAAGACACCGCGATGCAATGGCAGTTGCTGATCTCGAGCAACGGCCATCGCCAACTCAATCATGCCGCGATCGTACGGCTCACTCATATCTGGAAAGCGTGGCCCAAGCCGATCATCATTCACGCCGACGAGCGGATTGCCCCCCATGAGATTGATGTGATCGTCGATGACCATGATGTCACCGCAGCGATAATAAGGGTTCATACCACCACACGCATTGGACACGACCAAGCGCTGGGCTCCGAGCGCCTTCATCACGCGCACGGGGAGTGTGATCTGCTGCAGCGAATATCCCTCATAGGCATGAAACCGACCCTCCATCGCCACCACGGATCGACCACACAAACGGCCACAGACCAAACGGCCACGGTGACTGGTCGTCGTCGAACGTGGGAAATGGGGGATCTCTTCATAGTCGAAACTGGCCTCCTCGTCGATCTGTTCGACGAGCCCCCCCAACCCCGTTCCCAGAATGATGCCCACATCTGGAGTCGCCTGCCATCGCGTCCGAATGGCCGCTACCACGTCTCGAATTTGCTCGTGAATCCCCTGCATCGGTATACTCAAATTCCAGCTTTCGGTTGGCAGAATGGCCCCACCCGCCACCAGTGGACCCCCCTCCCCTAGAGTGCCCTCCCAGTATGGCGATGTTGGCAAACCTGAACAAGCGACACTGACGGCTCGGCCCCCTCACCCAACGCCATGAAGGATTTTTCCGACCAGTCGCTTGTGTGGGGGAGATTTCCATCGTAACCCGAAGCGTTAGCGAGGGCCGTTGGCGAATGAATCGAGGATTCTCGCGTCATTCATCACCTACCTTGGGCGCCTCCTCTGGCAGGCTGCCCTCGCTGACGCTTCGGGTTACGAGCCAGCGCTTCATGATCATGGCGTGACCAGGCGGGAGCCTGGGAACAAGAGACAAGCGGCCCTGGGGAAGCTCGCCTCGTTGATTCGCCTGCGTCAAAATGCTACCGTGACGACCGTACAGGCGGTCGGAATGCTGACACGCGTAACCCCACCCAAGGAAGATTTTCATGGATCGCACGTATCAAACAGTCGGCTGGTTCCTGGCGGTTGCCACGGTCGCCTGGTGCACCGTCACCCGCGCCGAGGACGGCCCCAAACGAGGCGCTCGGCTCCTCATGGTGACACAAAGTGGCGGCTACCAACACGCGTCCGTGACCCGGTCTGAGGACCGCCTATCCCCGGCTGAGATGGCCATTACGGAACTGGGAGTCACGAGTAATATTTTTCGCGCGGATTGTACACAAGATGTTGTCAAGGATTTAACCAAGGAATGCCTCGAAACCTACGATATCGTTTTGTTTTACACCACGGGGGGCAAGGAACGACTGCCAATCCCCCCGGATGTCCGCGATTATCTCTTCACGGAGTGGATCAAACAAAAGGGGCATGGTTTTATTGGCACACACTCGGCCGCCGATACCTACGCCGACTATCCGCCCTATTGGGAGATGTTGGGGGGAACGTTCGAATCCCACCCCTGGAACTCCCACGAAACCGTATCGATCGCCGTCCATGACGCCCACCATCCAGCCAGCAAGCCGTGGGGAACAAGCTTTGAGATTCAGGACGAAATCTACAAGTTTAAGAACTGGCAGCCGGAAAAGGTACGCGTCTTGATGAGCCTGGATATGGCCCACACCAATCACAAGGAACCCTACCACGTACCCATTCTTTGGGTAAAGGAATATGGTGAAGGTCGAGTGATGCACATGAGCTTGGGACACAATGAAGCCGTATGGGCTCATCCCACCTATCGCGCATCGATTTTAGGAGGCATCCGCTGGATGCTCGGATACGAAGCGGGGGATGCCACACCCAATCCCGAGGTGTCCACGAACGAAGACCTCAAAGCGAGACAAGTTCATGCGGCATCCCAAAAGTAGAGGCAGCTGCCCAACATGAATCGAGCGTTCGCGAATAGAATTTTGGCCATTCTTTCACGGTCAATCGTGGTACCAGACAGCCGAGAATTTTCATGAACCAGGTCGTCTCGCTTACGGAATGGATCCAACAACTGAGTTCCGGGGCTCCCACTCAGCGAATCGCCGCCGCAACCCACTTGGCCCGCCTGGGAACGGGCGCACAGGTCGCCGCCATTCCCCTAATCGCCGCCTGCGCTGCGAACGGCGAAACCGCCAGCTGGGCGGCCGAGGCCCTGGAATCCCTGGGCCCGCCCGCTCTCACAGACGCGCACGCACTGGCCGAGATGCTGACCAGTGAATCGGAAGAATCGGCCTACTGGGCCGCGACCTTGTTAGGACGCCTGGGCCCATCCGCTGCGGCATGTGTCGCCGCACTGGCCCGCGCGCTCGCGCCTTCTCGTCCCCTATCGGTGCGGCAACGGGCGGCGTGGGCGCTAGGTAAAATTGGCGGTGCGGCCCGATCAGCCCAACCGACGCTGCAATCGTTGATGCACGAGTCGGACGCACGACTCGCCCGGTTGGCCCAAGAGGCTTTGGCACAGATCGATCCCTAGTAGGCCACGAAGGGGCCACACAATAACAGTGGGCTGACGCCCACCGCTCGCCAAGCTTAGGGCGTTGGTCTGGGGGGGTTCTCCGCAGAAAACGCGGCATCCCACCCAGCGGGAATCGGCAAGCCCTCTCGTTCGAGCGCTTGGCGATAGTCGTCGGGCTGATTCAAGTTATGCAGAGTTCGCAACTCCGGATCCACCGTGCGCAATTCGTCGGTCGTCACTTCGCGGACGGCCACCCGACCCAACAGAAAATAGGGGCGCCGCTGGCCGGCGGCCAATAGTTGTTCCACGTCGGTAAGCACTGACGTGCGATAGACAGCGGCCAATGGATGATAAAACTCCCCCTCCTTGGGCACGGCCACGTCGTCGGTCCCGAGCCGATCGATCATGTAGCGCACAAACTCGGGCGTGATGCCAGGTACATCACAACTGGTGACGTAGGCCGCTTCGACTTCGTGCTGCAAATGGCGTAAGCCGACCGCTATCCCCTCCAGTGGGCCACAGCCGGGACTGCGATCGTGGGCCACGGCCACGCCCGCCGGTAACGGCGGTAGCGGCTCGTCCACCGCAGCGACCACCACAACCGGATGGGTCACCACGGACAAACGGCGCACGATGCGCGCCAGCATCGGCTCATCGCCAAATGGCAACCGCACCTTGGGAATCCCCATGCGCGTGCCACGACCACCACAAACCACAATGCCGCCACAGCGTATCATGCCCTCACCGCCTCGGCCGCAAACGTCACGCGACCTCGATCAGGCGATTGACCGCCTGGACCTTGAGCACCCGTGAATAGTGATTGACGCTGATCCCGTCCGCAATCGGAGTGGGCACGTTCAACAGCATCTCAGTGCATCCCAAATCGTTGTGGGCCATGAATGCCAATCGCAGCATGGAGATCAACGACTTACCATCATATGCCGTCAAGTCCGGCACCAAGACCGGGCCAGTGTCCACCTGGTAAAACGTTTCTCGCTCGCTGGCGTTGATTAACTTAACCGGATACTCGATCCACACCTTAGTCCCATCGGGCATTTCGTACTCGGTCTGTGAAACAAGACACCGGTTTTCCAAGACGGCAGCAACAATCTGGGAGACATCCGTCAGCACCCGGCCCGGTGTCTCATGAATATCGATTTTGAGCCGCGAGAACGCGTCGCGAATCTTGCCCACTTGCCGTTCCGGTTGTGGGCCCAGCGACGGCGGATTCAACATCACACCCCGGTTGTTTCGGTCCCAGCTCTTCGCGACCATGAAATCCTCGTCCGAAGCGACGAGACACATATCAGCAGACGGATCGTGCCAAATGTTTTCCTTCACCCAAACTTGCTCGGCTTTACACGACGCGCTCAACACGAACTCCGTGGCGGCCGCCGCATTAGGGCGAGCAATCCGGCAGCGACACTCCAACAGAAACCGGGAGTTGTTCAGGGTGAAAGGGGGTGGCTGGCTGACCGTGATCAGCGGCCTTTCCTGCAAGTCGACCCGGAATGTGACAAAAGAACGACTAAAATCACAGACATTCATGCTGCCGCTTTCTACTCAAAAATACCAACCACACGCATGGAGTGAAGCCCGCCTCGTGTATGAGGCAATCGCACGAATCATACTTGTGATCGGCAAGCCTGCCAATGAGTGTGCCGGATTCCGACCGAAAGGGGCACGTCGCCACAGTGACTTGACCAGTCACCTTCCGCAGGTGTAGGTTCTGAAGCGGCTATTTCGCCGGCAGTGCCAGGTATCCCCCGCTGACCCTTCGGACTACGATGGTGATTGCCCTAAGCTAATCGGAGCTTCCACATGTCGTCTCGTCGTCCCGTTTCGTGCCTGTTCGCCCTAGGACTGCTTGCTACTGCCATGTTGGTTGTGGGCTGTGAGGCCAAGCGACCGTTGGGAAAAGTCGCCGGGCGAGTGACTTTTCGAGGGAAACCCCTCAACCAAGGCACGGTAATCTTCAGCAACGAACCGGAAGGCGTTGGCTTTCAGACCCCCATTCAAGCGGATGGAACCTACCTGGGCGAGGTTAAGGATGGATACGGCTTGCCCCCCGGTTCCTACAAGGTCGCCATTCGACCACCGCAACCGCGGCCATCCATGGATGTCATGGCTCCGCCTGTCAGCGCTAACGCCGAGCAAGCTGATATCCCAGCACAATATCGTGACTGGGAAACCAGTGGATTCACCGCCAATGTCGTGGTGGGCGAGAACCCACCGTTTGACTTTGATATGAAGTGAGACACTGTGTTGCTTGGCGTAGTTGCTTGGCGTACTTCGCGCCTTAGCGGTTAAAGTCCGCCGCTTGCGGCGTATCGGAGGCAGGACTCACGCGGACACGCAGAGATGATGATATTGTGGATGGATCGCTGTCACTCGGCCGGTTGCAGACAACGTGGGTCGTCGTGCTGGGGCCGATTTACATAGGTGTCGACCGGATCGCAGCACCACTCCGATACATCCCAGGTCGCCATCGTCGCTGCTATGGTGGCGGCATCTTGTTGTTCCGAGTCCAGCCATGTCCGATAGGCCGACGGTGGCACGATCACGGGCATGCGGTCGTGGATCGGGCTCAGCGCCGGACTGGCAGCGGTGGTGACGATGGTGCATGACAACCAGGGAAGATCATCGGCTGAGGTTGCGGATCCGGACCAGGATTCCCACAAACCCGCGAACGCGAATGGCTGCTCGTCCGCTTGATGAATATGGAACGGTTGCTTGCGCGTGCCCGTCTTCTGCCATTCGTAGTAACCGTCGGCTAAGACCAGGCAACGGCGACGGCGAAACGCGGATCGAAAGGACGGTTTTTCGGAGATCGTTTCCTGGCGGGCGTTGATCATCCGCTGGCCGATGCTCGGATCCTGCGCCCAGGAAGGGACCAGCCCCCAATGAGCCATCATCGCTTCGCGGTGATCGCCGGCGATTGTTGTGCGAACGGTGAGCACGGGCTGTGTCGGGGCGATGTTGTAGCGCGGATTCAATGGCGGGAGCGCACTCAAACCGAATTGAGCCATCAGCACATGCGCTGGGCTACGCAAGGTAAATCGGCCGCACATAGGATGAGCCACTTATTCAAGTCGGGGCCGCCAACGGCCTATGACTGATGCGCCACGGCGAAGCGATCCTGCAGCGCTTCGATGGACAGCTCGCTATCCCGCAGCGCCTCCATGGCTTTCACGGCCGCTTCGGCGGCGGGAATGGTGGTGATGCAGGGGACTCCATGCTGCACGGCCGCGGCTCGAATTCGCCCCTCGTCGGTACGAGCCCCTTTGCCACTAGGAGTGTTGATGATCAACGCCACGTCTCCGTCAATCATCACGTCCAACACGTTGGGCTGTCCTTCGACGATTTTCTTGACGCGTCTCACATGGATGCCGGCGCGCTCCAGCACATTCGCGGTCCCACCGGTGGAGATGATGCGATATCCCATATCCACCAACCGCATGGCCAGAGGGACGATAAGTTCCTTATGGCGATCGGCCACGCTGACGAAGAGCTGTCCCTGGGTTGGCAGAACCACGCCCGCCGCCAACTGGCTTTTGGCAAAGGCCAACGAAAACCGTTCGCTGACTCCCATGACTTCGCCCGTGCTGCGCATTTCGGGTCCTAGCACGATGTCAACCCCCACGAACTTCCGAAACGGAAAGACGCTTTCCTTGATGGAGACATGTGCGGGGACGGGATCACTCGTGATGCCTAAATCGCTCAGCCGGCACCCGGCCATTACTTTGGCGGCGATCTTGGCGATGGGCATGCCGGTGGCCTTGGCGACGAATGGTACCGTGCGACTAGCCCGTGGGTTGACTTCCAGCACGTAGACGGTGGGGACGCCTTGTTCCTTCTTCACGGCGAACTGAACGTTCATCAGGCCGATCACATTCAGATGTCGCGCCATGGCTCGCGTGGCCTGCCGGATTTCATCGATCACGGGACCGGGCAAGCTGTACGGGGGAATGACACAGGCCGAATCGCCCGAATGCACCCCCGCTTCCTCGATATGTTCCATCACGCCGGCCACTATGACGTCTTCCCCGTCACAGACCGCGTCCACATCGACCTCGGTGGCATCCTCGAGAAAGCGGTCGACCAACACGGGCTGGCCCTGAGCAACGACGAAGGCCTCGGCAATGTACCGTTCGAATTGTTTCAAGTCGTAACAGATCTCCATCGCCCGTCCCCCCAGAACGTAGCTGGGGCGCACAAGCGAAGGGAAGCCGATCTGCGCAGCGGCAGCCCGCGCCTGATCCATGTTGCGCACGATGCCATTGGCGGGTTGCCGCAATTGTAAGCGATCGAGAATGCGCTGAAATTGCTCGCGATCTTCCGCCGACTCAATCGTGTCCACGCTCGTCCCAATGATGGGGGCACCGGCTTCCGACAGGGCCCGCGCCAGATTCAAGGGAGTCTGACCGCCGAACTGCACAATCACCCCATCGGGCTGCACGCGGTCGCAGACATTCAAGACATCCTCGGCCGTCAGCGGCTCGAAAAACAACAAGTCGCTGGTATCGTAATCGGTGCTGACCGTCTCGGGATTCGAGTTGATCATCACCGATTCGATCCCTAACTCACGCAGCGCGAAGCTGGCATGGCAACAGCAATAGTCGAATTCAATGCCCTGGCCAATGCGATTGGGACCACCGCCGAGAATGATGATCCGTTTTCGGTCCGGCTGCTTGGGGGGCGTTTCGTCTTCTTGCTCGTAGGTCGAATAGTAATACGGCGTGTAGGCCTCGAACTCCGCCGCACATGTATCAACCGACTTGAAAACCGCCACGACACCCAGGGACTTTCGATAACTGCGAACTTCGGTCTCCGTGCATTGAAAGATGGTCGCCAACTGTCGATCGCTGAAACCTTGTCGCTTGGCGTGCCGCATGGTATCCGTGTCGACACGAGGGAGTGTTTCCAGTTGGCGCAAACGCTCCTCCGTGGCCACCAACCCTTCCAGCTGAAATAAGAACCAGGGATCGATGGCCGTGATCTTGTAAATATCGGCAACCGACATACCCCCCTTGATCGCGTAGCGCAGGTACCAGACTCGCTCTGCATTCGGTGTCGCCAACTTCGCCTTGATCTCGTCCTGGGACGGTTGCAGTTCGGTCCTCCACAGATCCTTCTTGTCGCAACCAAAGCCAAAGCTGCCCACCTCCAGCCCACGCAAGGCCTTTTGGAAGGACTCTTGAAAGGTACGGCCAATGGCCATGGTCTC
>SXGT01105338.1_pt1 | contig 15697 bp, 12 predicted proteins | sample 3176221 | NCBI WGS metagenome assembly SXGT01 (sample SAMN11356862, study PRJNA531348) | freshwater metagenome | isolation source: freshwater sample F1-120 | place: China: Fuxian Lake, Yuxi | collected 2017-12-25
CTCGGCATGAAAACCATAGGCTATGTGCGCGGAGAACCTCCCAAGCCACTCAATCCAACTTTGAGTGACCTGTTGGACTGGGGCATGGAATTACGTTTTGTGTCCAGATCGGCCTATCGACAGTTACGTCAGTACAAGCATTACAACAGTCTGCCTGACCAGCTTCCGGATCAATACTGGATACCCGAAGGTGGTGCATCCGATTTGGCTTTACAAGGTGTCAGCGAAATTGTCGACGAAATTGACATTAAGTTTGATCATTTATGGGTGGCCTGCGGTACCGCCACCACCCTGGCCGGTTTGCTGGGTAAGGCACCGGCAAACTGTCAGATTTCAGGAATTGCCGCCTTGAAAGGGGCGGGTTTTTTGGCTGATGAGGTCAAGCAGATTTTGCTTAACCAGCCAATACCTTGTCAGTGGCGAATTTTATTGGATTATCACTTTGGTGGCTTTGCCAAATCAACCCTGGAATTGCAGCAGTTTATCAAGCAATTTGAGGCCGGACATGACATTCCATTGGAACCCATTTATACCGGTAAATTACTGTATGCGGTGTTTGACATGCTTGACAAAGGCTATTTCAATCCCGGACAAAGCATTATTGTGTTACATACCGGCGGGCTACAAGGAGCAAGAACTTAGGCCATATTTCAGCTATTTGGGTCAATACTCTCTTACTACTCATTTATAAACAGCATGCATATTGGTAAACATCGGCTTGATCGTTTTAGGTTTTTATTCGTCGCCATATTAATGATGATAGGTTTACGCCCCATTATTGAAGAGTGTGTCAGTGGACGCATTTGGCTGGATGTTGTGACCGATGTTTTTTTTGCAGGCGCTTTGCTGGCAGGTCTGATGGCGGTTAAAAGTCAGCCCAAACAGTTCCGGATTGCTTTAATTTTGGTGGGCACAATTACCCTGTTAGGGCTTATTCACTACACCATGCCGATAACGGTGCTGGATAAACTGCAATTAGGCTTGGGCGCCGTGTTTTTTATCCAGATGCTGGTGATGATTACCACCCATATCCAAAACGAAACTCAAGTCACCCTCGACTTGATTATGGCAGCGGCGTGTAGTTATGTTTTGTTAGGGATGATTTGGGCTTATGGCTATTATTTTTTGGAAAGCTTTCATCCTCATTCGTTTGCCGCAGCGAGTGAGGCACTGGAGGAGCTTTGGGATTTTTACTATTACAGTTTCGTCACGCTGACCACAGTGGGTTACGGCGATATCCTGGCCAAAAGCAAATCAGCCCAAGCCTTGACAGTTCTGGAGGCGATTGTAGGGCAATTGTACTTAGCCATCTTGATTAGCCGGTTGGTAGGATTACACGCTTCACAACTTCAGTCAGATATTAAGAAATAACTTTAGTTAGCTGAATTTGATTTTAAGAACCGGATTGTCAAGCAGGTTATGCACAAATTATTTTTAGCCCATAGTAAGAAAAAAGCTTGACATCGTAACTTATTGAAATCTCGTAAAAACAGCGTAAGTTATTGATAAAAATGAATTATTTCAATTTGTTCAAGATTGAGTCAATTTAACAAAACTCCAGTAAAATCAGGTGATAGCGACTACTGGTGACATTTAATCCACAGAGTTATACACAGAGATTGTGTATAACTCTGAACTTTTGGGTAGCCGGATTAACTTCTGAAATCCGTAGAAATTGCTGCTCTGGTTGGCTGCAGTGCCTTATAATCGCTTTTGAAATTCAGGTTAAATGTTAAGCTGAATTTTTGTTTTAGCTGATACGCCGGTTTTTTAAATCTTAGCTTTACTTCAGCAGCAAAATAGGCCAAGTCTAAAAGCGACAATATCCATCTTTTCGGTCTTTTCTCAAAGTTACAAAAGGTTGTTCTATGCAAAACCAGTTGACACTCACTATTGATGGCAATCAGGCGGCGGCCATGGTCGCGCACAAATTAAATGAAGTTATCGCCATCTATCCCATAACGCCATCATCCCCGATGGGGGAATGGGCGGATGAGTGGTCGTCTCGCGGACAGCTTAACTTATGGGGTACTGTGCCGCATGTGATTGAAATGCAGAGTGAGGCCGGGGCTGCCGGAACGATTCATGGCGCCTTGCAAGCAGGCACCATGGCAACCACTTTTACAGCATCTCAAGGCCTATTATTGATGTTGCCCAATATGTATAAAATTGCTGGTGAACTGACACCAACCGTTTTTCATATTGCCGCCCGCTCGTTGGCTTGCCAGGGCTTGTCTATTTTTGGCGATCACAGCGATGTCATGTCGGCGCGCATGACCGGGTTTGCCATGTTATGTTCCAATTCGCCACAAGAAGTGCAGGATTTGGCATTGATTAGTCATGCCGCCAGCCTCGAAGGCTGGATACCTTTCATGCATTTTTTTGATGGTTTTCGGACTTCGCATGAAGTGGCCAAACTGATCACCATTGATGACGATGTTTTCAAAGGGATGGTCAATCAGGAATGGGTTAAAACCTTTCGTAGCCGATCGTTAACGCCTGATAGGCCGGTATTACGCGGTACGGCTCAAAACCCCGATGTTTATTTTCAGGCCAGAGAATCCGTTAATCCCTACTATCAAGCGCTTCCGCAAATCGTGCAAAACGCCATGGATCGCTTTGCGCAATTAACGGGACGATTTTATCGGTTGATTGAATATACCGGCGCAACCAATGCTGAGCGAGTCATTATTATGATGGGTTCAGGTGCTGAGGCGGCGGAAGAAACCCTGGATTATCTCAATCGCCAGGGTGAATGCGTAGGCTTGTTGAAAGTACGTTTGTACAGACCCTTTTCGGCTGAGCATCTCATCCATGCATTGCCGGCAAGCTGTCGCAAAATCGCTGTTTTGGATAGAACTAAAGAGCCCGGTGCAGACGGCGAACCATTGTACAAAGATGTACTCGGTGCAATCGCGCAAGATGTCTGCAGTGGACAGGGCAAATTTACCGTGATGCCTAAAGTGGTGGGTGGTCGCTACGGCTTGTCTTCCAAAGAGTTTACACCGGGCATGATCAAGGCCGTCTTTGATGAACTTAACCAGACATCACCCAAAAATCATTTCACGATCGGCATTCAGGACGACGTTTCCCATACCAGCTTAAACTGGGATGCCGGTTTTCGCACAGACGTTCATGACGAAATTTTTCAAGCCATGTTCTATGGCCTGGGTAGCGACGGCACGGTCGGCGCCAATAAAAACACCATCAAAATTATTGGCGAAGAAACTGAAGATTATGCCCAGGGTTATTTTGTTTATGATTCCAAAAAATCCGGCGCGATTACCGTTTCACACCTGCGCTTCGGCCCAAACCCGATCAAATCCACTTATTTGATCGGCGAAAATGATGCCAATTTCATCGGTTGCCATCAGACTATCTTCCTTGAGCGTTACGATATGCTGATCAATGCCGCCGATAATGCGGTGTTTTTATTGAATACGCCTGAACCGGTGGATCAAGTTTGGGATAATCTGCCTAAGACCATGCAGCAACAAATGCTGGTTAAAAATATCCGTTTTTATGTGATTGACGGCTATGCCGTAGCCGAAAAATGCGGCATGGGTAAGCGCATCAATACCATTATGCAAACTTGTTTTTTTGCTATTTCCGGAGTGTTGCCACAAGATCAGGCCATCGAGGCCATCAAACACGCGGTAGAAAAAACCTACGGTAAAAAAGGTCGACGCATTGTCGAACTGAACTTTAAGGCCATAGATGAAACCTTGGCCGGTCTGCATCAGGTCAGTTTGCCGATTCAAGTCAGCAGTCACTTTGATATTGGCAGTCGCTTCCCTGAATCGGCGCCTGATTTCGTGCAACGCGTCACTGCAGAAATTATTGCCGGTCGTGGAGATCAGCTGCCGGTCAGCGCCATGCCCGTCGATGGTACTTTTCCCACCGGCACCACGGCTTATGAAAAACGCAATCTGGCATTGGAAATTCCGGTTTGGGAAACCGATTTATGTACGGAATGTGGCAAATGCGCGATGGTGTGTCCGCATGCAGCGATACGCAGCAAGATTTACCCGGTTGAGGTATTAGAAAACGCCCCCGAAACCTTCAAGCACGCGCCCATGCTCGGCAAAGACTTTCCAGCCGGATTGGCGATGACCTATCAAGTAGCGGCTGAAGATTGTACCGGGTGCAGTTTATGCGTCGATATTTGTCCCATCAGAGATAAGAGCAATGCCAGTCGTAAGGCTTTGAACATGCAACCTCAAGCGCCATTACGCGAACCTGAACGGGAGAATTGGGATTTCTTTTTATCGCTACCGGAATACGATAGACGACAACTGAAACTCAACACCATCAAAGGTGCCATGGTTCTTCAGCCTTTATTTGAGTTTTCCGGGGCCTGTGTGGGTTGCGGTGAGACACCTTACGTTAAATTGGCTTCGCAGTTATTTGGTGACCGAATGATTGTAGCCAATGCAACCGGTTGTTCATCGATTTATGGCGGCAATTTACCCACCACACCTTGGACGAAAAACAGCGAGGGCAGGGGGCCGGCCTGGAGCAACTCATTATTTGAGGATAATGCCGAGTTTGGTTTGGGCATGCGGGTTTCCATCGATAAACAAAGCCAGTTTGCAGCTGAATTATTGGAAAGTTTGCGTGAAGCGCTCGGTAGCGAATCTGTGGATGCGATACTCAATGCCGATCAATCCGATGAACCTGGCTTATACGAGCAGCGACAACGGATTGCCGCACTTAAGTTGCAATTGCAAACCTTGAATGAACCTAATGCCGCTACGTTGATGGAACTAGCCGATTACCTATGCAAGAAAAGCGTTTGGATCATGGGCGGCGATGGTTGGGCCTATGATATTGGCTATGGCGGTTTGGATCATGTGTTGGCTAGTGGCCGGAATGTGAATATTTTGGTTCTGGATACTGAGGTTTATTCCAATACCGGTGGTCAAACCTCTAAATCCACTCCGTTAGGCGCTGTGGCCAAATTTGCGGCTGGCGGTAAAGCGACGGCTAAAAAAGATTTGGCCTTGTTGGCGATGGATTATGGCAATGTCTATGTGGCGCATGTAGCCTATGCCGGTAAGGATATTCAGACCTTGAATGCCTTTTTGGAAGCCGAAGCCCACGATGGTCCGTCAATTATTATTGCTTATGCGCCTTGCATCGCCCATGGTGTAGATATGTCCAACAATCATCGCCAACAAAACCTGGCTGTGAAGAGTGGTCACTGGCCTTTGTTCAGGTTCAATCCTAACCGCATTGCGCAAGGTAAAAACCCCATGCAAATGGACTCTGCTGAACCCTCCATTCCTTATCGTGAATTTGTGATGAGCGAAACCCGGTTTAGTATGCTTTGGCAGTCCAATCCTGAAGCGGCTGAAGGCTTCCTGAAACAAGCGCAACAGGATGTAAAAAACCGTTATCGATACTACAAACAACTATCCGAATTGGAATGGAACGAAGCCACCAGCGTTTCGGCGGTGAAAGTGCAATTAGCCAACGAAGTGGCCAAGGAGACTCAACATGGTTGATTTAAGCACAGAATATTTAGGTTTAAAGCTGGCCCATCCTTTGGTGCCTTCTGCTTCACCTTTGAGCAAAACCCTGGATAGCGCACGCAAACTGGAAGATGTCGGTGCCTCGGCATTGGTGTTGTCGTCCTTGTTTGAAGAAAAGATTGAAGCTGAAGAACAGCAAATGGAGCGGTTTTTTTATGGACAAGGCATAGGTTATGGGGAATCGGATTCTTTTCATCCATTACCGGCGCAAATCCTGACTTATCAGGAGCAATATCTGGCACATTTGCAACAACTCAAAGCCGCACTGGATATTCCGGTGATTGCCAGTTTGAATGGTACCTCGCTAGGCGGCTGGATTGAATACGGTCAAGCCTTACAGCAAGCCGGAGCAGACGCGCTGGAACTGAATATTTATCATCTGGCGGCCAATGCAGAGGAATCCAGCGAGACTGTGGAAAATCGTTACCTGGATATCGTGCGGGAGCTTAAAAGCAAAGTCAGCATACCCATCACCTTAAAACTATCTCCACAATTCAGTTCGCCGATACATTTTGCGTTGCGCTTGGAAGCGGCCGGGGCGAATGGTATCGCCATTTTTAATCGCTTTTATCAACCCGACATCGATCTGGAAACCTTACAGGTGGTTCCAAAACTGGAATTATCGACGGCACAGGAGGCCTTGTTGCGGATCCGTTGGACTGCGCTGATGTTTGGGCGGGTGAAATTATCCTTGGCGGTTACTGGTGGCTTCCATCAAACGCCGGATGTGGTTAAAGCATTGTTGGCGGGCGCCGATGTCGTACACCTATGTAGTGTGCTGCTTGAACAGGGCGTTAATCGCTTGACGGATATCCGTACTGAATTGGCGCAATGGTTGGAGACACATGAATATCAATCCATTCAACAATTAAAAGGTAGTGTCAGTCAGCAACACTGCATAGACCCCAGTCTTTATGAACGGGCGAATTATATTCACGTATTGGATAGTTACACACCGGCGAGTGGTGTTTTGCGCTAGCAGTCATCCTTGTTGCCAACAAACTATTTTTCAAATATTGTAACCATTCAGTCCCTTGGTTAAACAACCCTACAAAATAAACGCATCGCTTTATCAGGGTTAAACGCTGAATAGTTACCCAATATCCAATATTTAAACGATATTAAAAGCTTATTAATTGAAGATCATTTTTAATCAATGTGCGTTGCTAGGTTTTCTGCTTTTGGGGCTAGAATGACCAAACCAACTCATTTATCCAGTTCAGAAACTAGTCGCCATGTTCACTAATCCAGTTATAGCAGCTGTTGATTTAGCGGCCTTGACCAGTCAAATTTACCAGCAGTCGGGTGCGGCGATGCTGATAACTGATCGTGACTTCAGCATTGTCAGCATAAACCCGGCGTTTACTCAGGTTACTCACTTTGATCTGGCTGTATTGAAAGGTCAATCGGTCACACTGATTTGTGAAGACTTATTGAATGATTTGTTATATGAAGAAATTCAAAACAATCTGCATAAAACCAATGAGTTTAGCGGTGAATTGGTGATTACCAGCCAAGGTATGCAGGCATTTCCAGCGCAGGTTCTTATTAACGGCTTGCAAAACGCACAAAACATCAATCGTTTTTATCTATGGCTGATGTTGGATATTTCCGAGCAGAAACAACGAGAAAATGAATTACGCTTTCATGCGGAAGTTGATCCATTAACTCACCTGGGTAATCGAAAATCGCTGTTTCAGTGTTTGGATGCTGCTATTGCCTCGGCCAAGCGATTTAAATACACGATAGCTTTATTGTTTCTCGACCTGGATGGTTTTAAGCAAGTGAACGATCATTTTGGGCATGGCGAAGGTGACAAGGTGTTGCAAGAGGTGGCATTACGTCTGAAGCGTTGCGTTAGGGAAGTTGATACCGTCACGCGTCTGGGTGGAGATGAGTTTGTCGTCATTTTAAATGGGACTTCAAAAGACATGATTTGTTTGACGGCTCAGCGCATCATCGACTTTTTGACATTAAGTGTGAAAAATTTACAAAAGGAACTACAGGTATCAGCCAGCATTGGTATTGCGCTTTATCCGCAAGATAGTAAAAATCCATTATTGCTGCTGAAATACGCGGATGAGGCCATGTATAAAGCCAAAGCCAAAGGTAAACGTCAGTTTTGCTGGCATCTGGAAACTTAGACCATCAAAATGCCCATATTCAAAAATTCAAATATTTTATCCGATCTTCGTGTGCTTTATGCCGAGGACGATACTGAAACCCGGGAAGAATTACAAAGTATCCTGGAGTTATATGTAGCCGAATTATATATTGCTAAAAACGGGCGGGAAGGCCTGGATTTATATAAAAAATATTTTCCGGATATCGTTATTACTGACATTCAAATGCCGGAAATGAATGGATTATCCATGGCTGCTGATATCAGGGTTTTAAACTCGCAACAGCCGATTATTATTTTAAGTGCCTATAACGATGTTGAATATTTGTTTCGGGCTTTAGAGCTTGGTATTCAACACTATATTACCAAACCTATCAGTATCGAACGACTATTGAACAAACTGGCTGAGCTGACTGAACGCATGCGTCTGCTCAAGCAAGTTGAGGAAAATCGTCGCTTGCTGGAACAATATAAAATGCTGGTCGATGAAAAAGCCATTGTGGTTAAAATGGATAAAAATGGCAATATTGTCTATATGAATCAGCAGTTTTGCGAAATATCAGGTTATTCAGAAGCCGAATTATTAGGTCAATATTACTTATTTAGCCTCGACGAGGATGGTCAACAGGATGTATTAAATGACATAAAGCATTCCTTGGAGAAAAAAAATAAATGGCAAGGAATACTCAAGAAAAGAGCTAAATCAGGCAGTATTTACGTTGTCGATGTAACAGTAGTAGCGATTGTCGATGCCTTAAATAAAATTTCCGAGTTTGTAGCATTGATGGTGGATATGTCCGAGGTTTATGAAAAATTCGAGCGTTTATCACTCAATTTGAAACAAGACCTCAGTGAACAAAAACATTATCTACAGGAATATGAACGTGCCTTTGAATTGGGCACTTCATTATGCGTCATCAACACCGAGGGTAGAATTATTAGCGCTAACAAAAATTTCAGTGCTGCTCTGAATTATGCGCCTGGGGAATTGAATGGATTGTCTTTGTGTGATTTAGTGCAGAATGGTGTCGATTTTAAAGAGCGCGTTTTAAGAAAAGTGGTTAATCATGGCTTTAGTTCCAGAGTTATCAAAGTATTCACTAAAAATGGCGGCTTTCGAACACTTAGTATTATTGTAGTGGGCATTCACAATCAAGCTGGCGATATTCATTCTTTAATGAGTTTGAGTCATGATATCAGCGAAACCATTAACTTGAATGAAGACATCATCGAAAATCAGAAAGACTTGATTTATGTGTTAGGTGAAGTGGTGGAAAATCGCAGTCATGAAACAGGCTTGCATATTAAACGTGTGGCTTTGATTTCTGAGTTACTGGCTAGAAAATATGGCTTGAGTGAGGAATACGCAACCATGATAAAGCTGGCTTCTCCTCTGCACGATATTGGTAAAGTAGGCATACCGGATGATATTTTACATAAACAGGGAAAACTATCTGCCGATGAATATCAAATCATTAAAAAACATGCTGATCTGGGTTATCGCTTATTAAACAAGCTGGATAAACCGCTGATTAAAATGGCTGCAACGATTGCGCACGAGCATCATGAATATTTCAACGGCCTAGGTTACCCAACCGGCCTGGTTGGAGAACATATCGCTATCGAAGCCAGAATCGTAAGTCTAGTAGATGTATTTGATGCATTAAGCAGTCGACGTATCTACAAAGAACCTTGGACTGATGCCGAAATCATTGATTATTTAAATAAAAATAAATCCGTTCAGTTTGACCCTGAATTGGTGGATTTATTTATGGAAAACATTGATGAAATTATTTCAATACGCGCGCATTTAAAAGAAGAATAGTGATGGCTGTAATTGAATGATTTACAAATTTTTCTCCATCATCCTGATTTTATGCTGGCCATTGGCTATTTTTGCTGAAATAAACCCTAAGCAAGCTTTAACGCTGGAAGACTGTATTCGCACCGCCCTGGAAAAACATCAATCCTTGAATATTTCGGCTGCTAATACTGCGATGGCGGAAGCCATGTATCAACAGGCCATGTCGGCGTATTGGCCTAAAATCGCTGCCGAAGTCAATGCGCAGCGGGCCGATCAGGATAGAAACTTTTCCATTCAAGGTGAACTTGATTTGCCACAAGGTATAACCAATGCCTTGACTTCACTTTCGGCCATCGACGCGCGCAATAGAGGCGCTTCCCCCCAATCCTTGCAGCAAATACTGGCCAATCCCATCAGCACTTTGCCGATTAATATGGATATCAAGTTATTGGATCGAGATACATTGACTTCGTCATTGAATCTCACTTATCCCATCTTTACCGGATTAAAACGGGAAGCGTTAGTCGCACAAACCCGCAAGGGAATTCAGGCCGCTGATCAAGGTCAGCGTAAAACCAATCTTGAAGTGATACGGGATGTCAAAAAGTATTATTACGCAGCCCAGTTTGCCACCCAAATGGAGCGGTTAACCGAAGATACGCTGGAGCGCTTCAAGGTACTTGAAGATTTAACTGAACGCCTCTATCAACACGGTTCGTTGAAAGTCAAAAAAACCGATTATCTACGTATCAAAACCACGACGGCGATGACCCGCACCGTACTCAGTGAAGCTCGATATTCCCGTGAAATGGCCCATGAAGCGCTAGGTAATGCCATGGGGCAGGAATGGCAATCTAATCAAACCCTTGTTGAAGCGCAGGCATTGCCACAACTCAGTGAAGGATTGCAACAACTGCTGGAATCCGCGCAGATCTTCAATCCGGATATTCAGCAGCTCAAGCTGGCTGTGCAAATTAGTGAAGATCAAGTCACCGAAGCACGCAGTGGCTATTTTCCGATGATTGGTTTTCATGCCAGTGTCTATGATGTGCAATCCGATTTTAAATCCGGATTGACTACCGCCACTAATCGCGACGGCTGGACTATCGGCATTGGTATGCAATGGAATTTGTTTGATGGCTTTCAGACTGCTGGCAAGGTCAATCAGGCTCAAGCCCAACAACGCAAACTGCAAAGCCAGCAAGTTTTACTGGATCAGGCCATTGCACTGCAGGTTAAGCAACAGTTTTTGAGCATTAAAAGCAGTTATAGCCAAAACAAAGACAGTTCGGAAGCAGTGGAGTCTGCCAGTGAAAATCGCAAATTACATGTGCGAGCCTATCAGGATGAACTCGTCGAAACCAAAGACGTGATAGAGGCGCAAGTGATGGAAACCTTTGCCCAAGCGAGTCAATATCGAGCGCATTACGCACTTGAGATGGGGGTGCTATCGCTGGAGTTTCTGATCGGACAAAACGTTAATCCTCAATAACCCGGCAATTGTTACCAGGGCATTTTATTGAACGTGCCGACGGGTTTAGGCTTGTTATAATGTTTCAAATTTCCAACCCACTGGATCAAGATAATGGATGTTAAATCATACATGCAGCAGTTAGGCCAACAGGCCAGACAAGCCGGACGGCAAATTAGCAAAGCCGATAGCGGTTTAAAAAATCTGGCTTTAATGAAAATTGCCGAAACCATCAACGCTAGTCGCGATGAACTCATCATTGAAAATCGCAAAGACCTGGATGCCGGTCAAAGCAATGGACTGGACGCTGCCTCGTTAGACAGACTGGAATTAACCCCAGCGCGCATCGAAAGCATGATTGAAGGCTTGCTACAGGTTGCCGCATTACCCGATCCAGTAGGAGAGATTACCCATTTGAATTATCGCCCCAGCGGCATTCAAGTCGGGCAGATGCGGGTGCCGCTCGGCGTCATTGGCATTATTTACGAATCCAGACCTAATGTGACTATCGATGCAGCTGCGCTATGCCTTAAAGCCGGCAATGCCTGTATTTTGCGCGGCGGTTCGGAGTCGATTCATTCCAATAAAGCGATTGCCGCCTGTATCAGTAAAGGATTGGTGGCAGCCGGACTGCCGGAGCAAGCCGTGCAGGTGTTGGAAATCACCGATCGTGCTGCGGTGGGCGAATTGATTACCATGAAAAATTATGTCGATGTGATTGTGCCTCGCGGCGGAAAAAGTCTGATCGAACGGATTAGCGCGGAAGCCAGCATCCCGGTCATCAAACATCTGGATGGTATATGCCATGTTTATATTGATGGTGAAGCGGATATTGATAAAGCAGTCAATATCGCCATGAATGCCAAAACGCATCGCTATGGTGTCTGTAATGCCATGGAAACTTTATTGGTTGCCGAATGCATAGCCACAAAAGTACTGCCAATTTTGACGGAAAAATTGACTGAAAAAGGCGTAGTGCTGCGAGGTTGTTTAAAAACCTGTTCACTGGTTAAAAATGCTGTCAGAGCCACTGAAGAAGACTGGCACACCGAGTATTTGGCGCCTATTTTATCCATCAAGATTGTGGCGGATATTGACGAAGCGATTGCGCATATTAATCAATACAGCTCCGCACATACGGAAGCGATAGTCACCGAAAATTACACATTGGCCCGTCGCTTCTTGCGGGAGGTAGATTCAAGCTCCGTGATGGTGAATGCTTCTACGCGTTTTGCCGATGGTTTTGAATACGGGCTGGGGGCTGAAATCGGCATCAGTACCGACAAATTACATGCCCGCGGCCCGGTAGGTCTGCACGGTTTGACCTCATTAAAATACATCGTGCTGGGTGATGGTCATATCCGCTCATGAGGATAGGCATTTATGGTGGTACTTTTAATCCGGTACACCATGGACATCTGCGTACTGCACTTGAAGTCAGCGAACAATTCAGCCTTGATCAACTTCGATTAATTCCTTGTCGTTTACCCGCGCATCGGCAAATCCCCGAAGTTTCTGCCGAGTTACGACTTAGCATGTTGCAACTGGCCATTGCCCATTCGCCCGGTTTACAGATCGACCGCCGCGAACTGGATAGGGCAGGGCCGTCGTATATGGTAGACACCTTGGAGTCTATCGCATCAGAAAACCCAAAAGCCGCGTTGATACTGTTTATAGGCACTGATGCCTTTAGTGGTTTAGAACAATGGCACCACTGGCAGCGTTTGTTTGAATTTGCCCATATTGTGGTTATGACCCGGCCAAATTATGCCATGCCAAAACTCTCGACTTTCTTGGCTCGTAGACTTTGTAACGATCAACAACAACTATTTCGAGCATCCAGCGGACTGTTGTTTTTCCAAGCAGTAACCGCATTGGATATTTCGGCAACAACTATCCGGTCTTTGATTGCCAGCCATCGAAATCCACAATTTTTATTGCCGGATTCGGTAATAAAATTTATCCGGGATCATCAACTTTATTTATTTCCAATACAGGATATTGAATGCAAACAGAAGAATTATTAAATCTGGTCTTAGAAGAATTAGACTTGCGCAAAGCTTTACAAGTAAGCAGCTTGGATGTGCGTGGGAAAACCAGTATTACCGACTATATGATCATCGCAACAGGTACCTCGACACGGCATGCGCGATCATTATGCGATTACGTGGTCGAAAAAGTAAAAGCTAATGGGCTACAGCCGCTGGGAGTAGAAGGGGAGGCGGGTTCGGATTGGGTGTTATTGGATTTAGGCGACGTGGTATTGCATATTATGACCAGTCAGGCCCGCGAATTTTATCAGCTGGAAAAACTCTGGTCAGTTGCGGGGAACCAAGAAAAATAATTTGAGGTAATGCGTTTTTTCAGGACTTGAAACTCAAGAAAATACCAGGGAAGTCGATGACTACTGCATATTTTGCAGGAGATTGAAATGAAACCCTTAACAACGATGATAATGTCGGTAGCCTTGATATTTATAGGGTGTGCTCAGGTTAATAATAGGGATTCGACAGTTGCAAGCAGCATAACCGACAAAATCTTGGTGGCGAGTGGCTATAGTCAGTTCGCTGATGTGGCCGTATTGCAACAGGTCAATCAGCGTTGGCTATCGGCGCAACAAGTGGCCAAACTGAATGCCTATCGAAGTTTAGCCGATCAACTTTACTACGAATCGTTAGGCAATAATAAAACCGTAGGATCTCAAGTCGTGCAAAATGAGGTGTACCGGGTTTATCTGGATACCTATTTGCGTAACGCGCAGGCTGTTGATTATCTGACAGTGAAAAATAGTTTGAAAGCCACGTTGCAATTAAAACTGACACCGCGTTTTTATCAATGCATGGGGGGGGATTTGGCGCGTACGCAGCAATGTTTGCAGGAAGACGACAAAATGGCTTTTACTCGAATTGGCTATAAAACCGCCACTATCGTCAGCAATAATCTGGCGTGTGCTCAGATGGACTGTAGCGATCAGTTCTATGTTAAGGGGTTTTCCAAAGACCGAAATGTCGTAGATGATGCCATGCTCGATGCAGGTTTTTATGATTTAGAATGGACTGCCAACACCGGCGCACGTAGTTTGTTTAACTATTTACTCATCTATGGGTTTCTGAATGCACTATAGCTTTGCCTTGCTAGGTTTGCTCGGGCTTTGCTTTTCAGCGTGCTCAAGCATGGATACAAACAACAAACCCGAGCATGCCAACGTTGCCAGTAGTCGACAAGTGACTGTTCAGGGCAGTGCGGTTATTTCGGGTGAAAATGTAGAGCAGGCGCGCCAGGCGGCTATCGAAAATGCTATTGCCAATGCCTCAGGGCAAATAAAACGTCATTATCCAAAAACAGAACCGTTTTTACCCGGCAACATCAAAATTGTCGATGAATGGCAGGCAGACAATTATTACCATGTTCAGGCACTGGCTGTGTTGGGTCAACAGTCTACTTGTCAGTCGCCATTTCGAAAGAACATGGTTGCCACCGGTTTTCCGGTCATGAATGCCGATCAAATCAGCGGTACCGAGAGTCAGGATTTATTTAGTGGTATTCCCAGGGAAATCAGCAATCGTTTGATGGAGTCGGGCGACTTTATCACCCGAAACGCCACAAACACGGTAGTTTATAGTCGACCTAATTTAGCACCGGAAATATTCTCATCAACAGGTGGCAATCCGCTCAAAGTGATCACTGATATCGCCAAGGGTCTGGATGCGCAATTTGTACTTTCCGGCGTGATTCGAGACTTTAAGATCGAATCGACCGAGTATGTCAGAGGTGCTGGCGTGCTGGCCAAGCTCAAATCCACGATGAGAGATTATGTTTCGCGTCGTAGTATTGGGATCGATGTGTTTGTCCATGATGGATTTACCGGCGCGTTGTTATTTCAGCATCGCTACACCGATTCAATCTTGGGGGATGTATCACTGCCAACCGGCTACAATGTAGGCAGCGAAGGCTTTGAGTCCAGTCCGGCTGGGCATAAAATCAGCGAAATTATCCATCAGGCTAGTGATGATATTCAGCAATTATTTACCTGTCATCCTTTTGCCGCACGAGTCACTCAAATCGAAAACAGCCGAGTTACGATTGGTGCCGGAGCTCAAAATAAAATCAAAACCGGCGATCGATTTGCCATCTATAACGCAGGATTTTCCGATTCAGCCAGCATGGGATTTACCGAACCCGTCGGTATGATGACGATTTCAGATGTTGGACCTTCAATGGCAACCGGTAATTTTGAGTCCGGAACGAACCCCACTAAGATTCATCCCGGTGACTGGGTGCGTAGCATGACTACACAATACCCGCAATAGCACTTAAAAGGATAAAGTTATTGCATGGTTTATAGGGAATTATTGTCTCAGGCTTCGCATAATGTATATTATGTCAAATTGTTGCAAGATTTTGGCGGCAGGCTTTTTGCATGGTTACGGGCTTTATTCGTAGGGAGTCGGAAAAGTGGCAAAGAAGAAAAGCAGCTTTTACCACTTGCGTTGGCATAAAGTCGGAATCAATGAACATGTTTACAGGCCTCCGTACAATACTTTGATATTGCAACACCCTCATATTCAACGTTACACGCTTATGACAATAAATCAATCTGGATTGCTCCATAGATTTACCCTTTGCGTACCCCCCTATTAGTGGGTGATTCTACTGGTTTATAAGATCTTGTATCTGTAAGACGCTTTAATTCACGTCCACCCTGTTTATTAATTCGCGCTATTTGCATAATAACTCCCAAGTGACACGGTAACATGGCGCCATGC